>Ga0209987_10000066_pt1 | contig 44638 bp, 36 predicted proteins | sample N074metaG_FD_182134 | JGI IMG/M metagenome (GOLD analysis project Ga0209987, IMG submission 182134) | Deep subsurface microbial communities from Kermadec Trench to uncover new lineages of life (NeLLi) - N074 metaG (SPAdes) (version 2) | ecosystem: Environmental > Aquatic > Marine > Ocean trench...
TGACTGACGAGATACTCGAATGCCCCCAGCGCAGCACTCGCACCACTACCGGCGGCAATGACGATCTGCTTACTTTGATCGTTGGTGACATCGCCCGCGGCAAATATGCCCTTTGTCCCGGTATGGCCCTTAGCATCCACCTCGATTTCACCGCGATGATTGGCATCAAGCAAGTCAAGCGCGAAATCGGTATTGGGATATAAGCCAATCTCGATAAAGACGCCTTCGACCTCCAATTGGCGTGATGCTCCAGTCGCGAGATCCTTGACGGTTAACCCGTTAACCCGATCGTCTCCCTTGATAGCCGACGGCTGATGATGGGTGAGCACTTCTATGCGAACGTCCGATCTTACCTTGTCCTGCAAAATCTCGTCTCCGTTCAGATCCGCTACCGATACGAGATAAACCTTGTCCGCGACCCCAGCCATTTCGATGGCGGCCTCGAGTCCCGAATTGCCACCACCGACAATGGCGATATTCATTCCCTTGAATAGAGGACCATCACAGGTCGAGCAGTAGACCACGCCTTTGCCGGCAAGCTCTTTCTCACCAGGAATATTGAGTTTGCGTTTTTGCGCACCAGTGGCGATGATCAGCGTTTTAGCGTGAATCTCACGACCGGACGCTGTTTGCACTACTTTGCATCGCCCTTCCAGGCGCAGGCCAACCACCTTCTCGCCCACCAGTTTTTCGATACCGTACTCATCGGCGTGTTCATTGAATTTTGCCACCAGCTCCGGGCCGGTGATCATCTGGAATCCCGGATAATTGGCAACCTCGTAGGTAGTGCCCAGTTGGCCACCGATGTCGGATGCGATAATCAAAGTCGAGAGGTTTTTGCGCGTGGTGTATATCGCCGCCGAAAGACCCGCCGGCCCTGCGCCGATAACGATCACATCGTAAATTTTGGTGAGATCGACATCAGGTGTCAGGCCTAATAGTTGATCCAGCTCGCCTGTCGCGTTGAAATTCGCCAGATCATCGTAGCCACCAACAGATTTACCGTCGATAAAAATCTGTGGCACGGTACGCCGCCCGGAGCGATCAATCATTTCCCGTTCACGCTCCAGATCGGAGGTGATATCAACCTCGGTATATTCAAGCTGTTTGGATTGTAAAAGTGATTTGGCCTTTGAGCAGAATGGGCACCAGTCTTTTGAGTATATTTCGATATTGTTCATGGTTTGTCTCAGTTAATTAAAGCTAAATTCCGAACGAACTTGTGTCCGAAAATCAGCAAGGGTTTATTTTCGTTAATCATTTTCGCCAATTTGAATGAAAATATTCACTCTTGTTAGCCGAAGGATTTAGTTTCAGTACACCTCCCCAAATTACATTTCGATTTTCGACGCCTTCTTTGAGTTCGGAAGTGTGTCGGTACTGTCAAGTTAACGTAAATCATGCCCTTTATGAGGCGAAATATCCCTTCTCCACAACGAGAAATCAATGACTTAGAGCCACCAGCCTGCTTTTATTACGCTCTCAAATCAGTTAACTTGACAGTACCCATCAATCATCAGTAATAGCGATTCAGAACGCCCTTGCGAAGGCGCTGGAATGGAATCAGGTGTTAATCACCGGATTGGTTCCATCCATGAGTGAATTGGCGAGACAAAATAATGTGACCCAGCGGTATATCGCTCATCTCATCAAAATGGCTTTCCTGGCACCAGACATCATGGTAGCTATCAAACAGGGTAAAGTCCCGGCAGGACTGTCACTTGACCGTCTTAAGAAAGGTTTTTCTCTGGATTGGGAGGAGCAACGAATCGTGCTTGGATTTAATCTTCAGTAAAATAATAGTTCCCACCGTATACCCTACGAAGTAATTAGGCATATTTCTGGCTTGAAGCAGCTTTTTAGTGCCTCGGGTTAATGAGAAGCAATGGTGAGTGCAAAAAGTCATGAAACCGAACTAGCAATTTCAACTTTTGAGACAAGTACGGTAATTCGAGATTACTGGGGTATTTTAGGTTCGGTTACTGGGGTTTTTGAGCATCCCATAGTAGCGTAACCTTTTAATAACATTGAGGTTTCTGGTTACTCAGCAGAGACCCTCTGCTGAGACCAGACTGCCTGGCGGAGAGAGAGGGATTCGAACCCTCGATACGCGATTAACGTATACTCCCTTAGCAGGGGAGCGCCTTCAGCCGCTCGGCCATCTCTCCAATTTTATCACTCTTTCGTTATCCCTTTCGCAGGGGAACGCTTTGTATCGGGATTATGCAGAGTACCAACAAGCGGCGCCTTTAGGCAATTCCGGGGCGATAACCAGCCCACCCCATCGCGGCCATATTTATATGATTGGAATTAATAAAGCGACGTGATCTGCCGCTCCATGTTTTACCTCTGGCAGACTAGCCTTCGACTGTATTCCCTATTTGCTCCTCTTCCTCCGTTTCCTGTGTTTCCTGTGTTTCCTGTGTTTCCTGTGCTAGTTTCTCAGCCTTGATACGTTCGTAAATTTCTTCACGATGTACTGCAATTTCTCTCGGAGCGTTAACACCAATTCTTACCTGGTTACCCTTTACCCCAAGTACGGTGACTGTTACATCATCGCCGATCATCAATGTTTCCCCTACTCGCCGCGTTAATATCAGCATTCTACTTCTCCCAAATGTATTTCACAGTAATCCAGACCCAAATCCTCTACAGGTCTTCCAGATTATAATTATTATAAAGCCATATTTTCTTAAACTCGCGCAGTATTCTACCCAACAATTGTGAGTCAGGCTAGTACCCCTTAGTTGGTATATTGCAAATTCTTATTCTGGTATTACCGCGAGCCAGCACGACATCCTGCTAACTCTACCTCCTGCGGGGATTACTAGTGTTCCGACTTTAGGTCGAAGCCTTCGTGCAGGGCACGCACCCCTAATTCAAGGTATTTTTCATCGACTACCACCGAAATCTTTATCTCGGAGGTCGAGATCATCAGGATGTTAATACCTTCGTTCGCCAGCACTTCAAACATCCGGGTTGCAATCCCGGCATGGGAACGCATGCCGACACCGACGATGGAAATTTTGACAATTTTATTGTTTCCCGACACTTCGCGGGCTTTAAGTTGTTTCGCGGTTTTCTTTAACGAGGCCATCGCTTTCTCATAATCGTTGCGATTTACGGTGAAGGTAAAATCTGTCGTACCGTCGGCACTGACATTTTGTAGGATCATGTCAACTTCAATATTGGCGTCGGAAATAGGACCTAGTATCCTATAGGCAACACCGGGTGTATCCGAGACACCATTGATGGTCAACTGGGCTTCATCACGGTTGAAGGCGATGCCCGAGATTAAGGCTTGTTCCATAGTTTCATCCGTATGGTTATCAGAAATAATTAAAGTGCCATCGCCTTGTTTAAACGATGACAGGACACGTAGCGGGACTGCGTGTTTTTGTGCGAACTCGACTGCGCGGGTCTGTAACACCTTCGATCCCAGGCTGGCCATTTCGAGCATTTCCTCGAAGGTAATCGTTTTCAGGCGGCGGGCATCCGGCTCTACCCTGGGATCGGTGGTATAGACTCCGTCAACATCGGTAAATATCTGGCACTCATCAGCATTCAGGGCTGCTGCCATCGCGACCCCGGTAGTATCCGACCCACCTCGACCCAGTGATGTAATATTGCTATCTTCATCGACTCCCTGAAATCCGGCGACCACGATGATGTACCCTGCATCGAGATCCTGACGAATTTTCTGGTTATCGACTGATTTGATGCGAGCTTTATTATGCGCACTATCGGTTAGGATACTGGCTTGCCCACCGGTATAAGACTTCGCCGCATGGCCCCGCTTTTCAAGTGCCATTGCGAGTAAGGCGATAGCCACCTGTTCACCGGTCGTCAGGAGTACATCGAGTTCGCGACCGCTGGCTTCAGGATCGATTTCCTGCGCCATGCCAAGCAACCGATTGGTTTCGCCGCCCATGGCGGAAAGCACGACGACCATGTCATTGCCCTGTTCCTTGTAGGCAATCACATTGTCGGCTACCGACTCAATTCTTTCGATCGAGCCAACCGAGGTACCACCATATTTTTGTACGAGTAAAGCCATTAGCTGACTGAGGAAAACCGAGCGCGGATTATAGGGAAAACACGAGTGCTTGTATAATTATAATGTCAATTTGAAGCGTACACAGGATGTTTTGAAATATTGTGTATTTCCATGCGGTCTATAGCTGACTTTCGACCCAGGGTACTACCGCATCAAGCGCTTCGGGCAACTTTTCCGGTAGGTTACCGCCAGCCTGCGCCATATCGGCTCTTCCACCACCTTTGCCGCCGCAAATCTCTGCCACCACATTAACCAGATCACCCGCCCGAATTCGATCGGTTTCGGCTTTGGTCACCCCGGCAATTATCGATACCTTGCTATTTTCGCTACTGGCCAGCACTACCACGGCCGACCCCAGTTTGTTTTTCAGTTGATCGACTGTTTCACGCAGGGTTTTAATATTAGCGCCGTTGATACTGGCAGCAAGCACCTTGATTCCTTTCACATCTACCGCCTGAGTGGCGAGATCACCGCCTCTTCTTAACGTAACACTTGCTCTATGGGCAACCAGTTCTTTTTCCTTATTACGATTGCTGGCATACAGTTGCTCTACTCGACTAACCAGGTCTTCGCGACTGGCCTTTAGTACCCGCGCCGTCGCGGTGAGTTTATTTTCAGTTTCAATAAATCGGCGAATCGCCCTGGCACCGGTTAGCGCCTCGATGCGGCGTACGCCAGCAGCGATTCCGGTTTCAACGACAATTTTGAATGAACCGATATCACCGGTTCTCTGTACATGGGTTCCGCCACAAAGCTCAACCGAATCGGATCCGATTTTTAACACACGCACGGTTTCGCCATATTTTTCCCCAAATAAAGCCAGTGCACCGGTCGCTTTGGCAGCATCCATATCCATTAGCTCAGCACTGGTGGGTAAATTCAGCCGAACCTGATCATTGACCAGGATTTCGATTTGTTCAATTTCATCGCTTGTCAGCGGTTGGTAATGCGAAAAATCGAAGCGGAGCTTTTCAGCATCGACCAGTGAGCCCTTTTGCTGCACATGATCGCCGAGTACCTGCCGCAGTGCTGCATGCATCAAATGCGTGGCGGAGTGGTTCAGGATCACCGCTCGACGATGGTCTTCATCGATCGCTGCGATCAATGTATCGCCGACAGCCAGTTGACCAGTCCGCAAATGCCCGATATGTAGATAGGTATCGTCCTGCTTTTGAGTGTCTTCGACGCGAAATTTAACACTGTCATTCGTCAGCAGGCCAATATCACCCACCTGCCCGCCAGATTCACCGTAAAAAGGGGTTTGCTCGAGGACTAAGATTGCTTCCCGTCGGTTATCGAGCCTGTCTATTTGCGCTTCATCCTGAATTATTGCGACGATTCGGCTTTCCACGGTACTGTCGTCATAGCCTTTAAAACCTGTCGGGTCGTGTCCGCCCAGATCGAATTTTTTGCCGATTGCGCCGAACTGACTGGAAGCCCTGGCGCGTTTTTTCTGTACCTTCATTTGCGCTTCGAAACCTTCTTCATCGACCTGTAATCCACGTTCGCGGGCAATGTCCGCAGTCAGATCTACTGGAAAACCATAGGTATCATAAAGTTTGAAAAGCGTCTCGCCACTAATCGTATCACCCTGCATTTGCGCAATGCTATCCTCGAGTATTCGCATACCCTGTTCCAGGGTTTCGGCAAATCTCACTTCCTCCTTTTCTAAAACACGCGCTACATGATCCTGATGTTTACGCAATTCCGGATAGGCATCGCCCATCAACTCGTCCAGGGTTGATACCAGTTGGTAAAAGAAAGCCTGCTTGCAACCTAACTGGTGGCCATGGCGTGCGGCGCGGCGAATGATTCGGCGTAACACGTATCCACGGCCCTCATTTGAAGGCAACACGCCGTCAACGATTAAAAACGCACAGGATCGAATATGATCGGCAATCACGCGCAGAGATTTATTATGCAGATCGTCGGTATCGGTCAACCTGGCTGCAGATTTGATCAGGCCCTGAAACAGGTCTATATCGTAATTGTTATGTACCTTTTGCAGAATTGCCGCCAGGCGTTCAAGTCCCATCCCAGTATCAACTGATGGTTTTGGCAATGGGTGCATGACCCCCTGTTCATCGCGATTATACTGCATGAAAACCAGGTTCCAGATCTCGATGTAACGATCGCCATCCTGTTCCGGTGTCCCCGGGGGTCCACCCTCGATCCCTGGCCCATGGTCGTAGAATATTTCGCTGCAGGGTCCGCAGGGACCCGTATCACCCATCGACCAGAAATTATCCGAAGTGCCGATGCGGGCGAAACGCTCAGCATCGATGCCAATATCATTCAACCAGATATCGGCTGCTTCGTCGTCATCGGCATAAACCGTGACCCAGAGCTTATCTTCCGGCAGGCCAACAATATTCGTCAAAAAGTCCCAGGAGTAATTGATCGCTTCTTTCTTGAAATAGTCGCCAAAACTGAAATTACCAAGCATTTCGAAAAAGGTATGATGCCTTGCGGTATAGCCAACATTTTCCAGATCATTATGCTTACCGCCGGCCCGGACACACCGTTGTGAGGTCACGGCTGTGCTGTAACTTCTTTTGTCAGTGCCGAGAAACACGTCCTTGAATTGCACCATGCCAGAATTGGTAAATAACAGCGTCGGATCGTTAGCAGGCACCAACGGGCTCGACGCCACAATAGTGTGTCCGTTGCTTTCAAAATACTTGAGGAATAAATCCCTAATCTCGGCGCTGCTGGTCATATATTATTTCGGATAGATTGCCCGTAAATTGTACGAAGGCGGCGAATGCAGTTGGGTTTTAGTAAGAGAATCAGGTAATTAACCAGTCCATCCAAACCCTCAGCGGAATAATCGCATGACTGACTCGGTAGAAAAACCCCTATTTTGCAAAAAACGCGCCTGTTTCATTTTTTTTCTGTAATCGACAGGAATATCCTGTCCAAATTTTTTGCTTCGCTGCGCCGCCATCAATTGCTCCCACTCTACCGTCATACCCGAGAAATAGTCGTCGACCCGTTCCATATTGATTCCTTTTTGGCGCAGTTCATATTTTATTTTAATCGGGCCGAAGCCTGCATTAACCCGGGAATTGACGGTATTCTCGATAAATCGGTTATCGCTTTGCAGATTCTCCCGTTGCAACCGGTCAAGCGCTGCTTCGATCTCGTCAAGGTCAAAATTACGTTTTCTTAGTTTTTGCGTCAGTTGATAGGCCGAGTGCTCCCGTCTGGACAGGAGACCCATCGCCACCGCACGGATACTACGAGGTTTAATCTGCTTATTCATAGACAGGTATCGTCAATCATGCCGGGCAGGCTAGCGCGGATAAAACAAAGCCCTCGCCCGGGTTTGTCCGGTCGAGGGCTTAAAGTCAGCTAGCATTTTAACTGAGAGGGTTTATACAGGGTGTGGGTAGTATTACACCGTCTCAGCCTCAACCGGGGAAGTGGTTTCCATTGCTTCGCTGTCAACCGGGTGCGATGGGTCCTGAGATGGCTTTGGTAGAAGTTCAGCGCGAATACGCGCTTCGATTTCCTTGGCAATCTGCGGGTGTTGTTTCAAAAATAGGCGGGAATTATCCTTGCCCTGTCCGATGCGTTCGTCATTATAGCTATACCAGGCACCTGCCTTGTCGATCATACCGAGTTTGACGCCAAGGTCGATCAACTCGCCCTCCAGGGACGTGCCTTCGCCGAAGAGAATCTCAAATTCGGCCTGTCTAAATGGCGGTGCTACCTTGTTCTTCACTACCTTGACACGGGTTTCGTTACCGATGACCTCGTCTCCACGCTTGATCGCACCTATGCGTCGTATGTCGAGCCTCACCGAGGCATAAAATTTGAGCGCATTGCCACCGGTAGTAGTTTCCGGATTACCAAACATGACGCCAATTTTCATCCGCAGCTGATTGATAAAAATCACCATCGTATTCGAGCGTTTGATATTACTGGTTAACTTGCGTAGTGCCTGCGACATCAGGCGCGCCTGCAATCCCATGTGCGAGTCACCCATGTCACCCTCGATTTCAGCTTTCGGCGTCAGTGCCGCCACCGAATCCACGACGACGACATCGACCGCACCGGAACGCACCAGCATGTCGGTGATTTCCAGTGCCTGTTCGCCGGTATCGGGCTGTGAAACCATCAATTCGTCGATATCGACCCCGAGCTTGCCGGCATAAGGCGGATCGAGCGCGTGCTCAGCATCAATAAACGCGGCAGCACCGCCGATTTTCTGACACTCTGCAATCACCTGTAGCGCCATGGTGGTCTTACCCGACGATTCCGGTCCATAGATTTCAATCACCCTGCCACGGGGTAAACCACCAACGCCCAGTGCCATATCGAGCGACAGTGAGCCAGTCGAGATCACACCCATTTCCATGTCTACACCGCTATCTCCCAGACGCATGACTGCTCCCTTGCCAAATTGCTTTTCGATTTGCCCGAGTGCCGCGGCGAGGGCTTTTTTCTTGTTGTCATCCATAGTGTTACCTGTATTTGTGAATTGATGGTTGAAATCACGCTAAATTATCCCACAGACTAACGAGAACATAAAGAGAACTTTTTAAAATTATGTCTCAACAAATTTAATCATTAATTTCATCGCGAGTATTATAATCACCTGCTGGCTCACAGGATGAGCCAGCGAATAAACAGTCCATATTTTTGCGATACATACCACGATGCAAAACAATCTCGAAAAACTTGCCCAGTCTATAGCCATTGACCAGGCCAGGCACTTCAGCGAAATACGTGGCAAAGTGCAACGGGTTATCGAAATTATGGAAATGGCCTGTAACGCCTCGCCCTTATTGCAAGGAGAAACCCTGGATTATATTATGCCTGGTATTAATGGGCGGGTCACCCGGCAGCCGCTAGGTGAATTCTGTGGCGTGGCGCCGATTAATTTTCCGGCACTGGTGTTTGCCGACCAGACCCCCTGCATTTTCTTCAGGTTTCGATAATCACCAGCGCATCCTCGATGGCACGTCGCATGGCTGCTTCTCGAATCGCTTCGCGATTGCCATCAAAATGGTATTTGCTGGCCTTTTGCTGGTGACTTGAAGCTACCCCGATCCATACCGTCCCCACCGGTTTCTCATCGCTACCTCCAGCAGGTCCCGCAACGCCGGTAACTGCGATTGCAACATCGGCGGCACAGTTTCGTAGCGCACCACTTGCCATCGCATTGACAACCGCCTCGCTGACAGCACCATATTCTGCGATCACCGATTCCGGCACACCGATCATTTCGGTCTTCGATTGATTACTATAAGTCACAAATCCGCATTCGAACCAGTCGGAACTACCAGCAAGCTCAGTAAATGACTTCGCTATCAAACCACCGGTACAGGATTCGGCGGTACAAATTTTGAGCTGTTTTTCGCACGCCAGTGCGGCCAGCCGGGCGATGATCTGGGTAGAATTTTCGTTCATGCCGATATTATAACAGCTTGAATTAAAACGGATCACGTGCGAATCTTGGCAACTAATAGTGTCGGGAGACAATACCGTTGGGTTTATTGGAAGAAATCGAACTGCTTCAGAAGAAGTCTATCCTCGCAAAATCGGATGCCTCGAAACTTAACGCCGATCTTCCCAGGCGAATTAAGCAGCAATGCCCGGTAACATGAGAATGCCGGATAATACCATGCCGGGCGGGGTACTTGATTACGACAGATTTCAGTTAGTATGGGGCCGTTGCCTGCTTGATTCAGCTATCGATGAAAGTGCAGCAATTCATCAGTATTTAATCGATTCCTATAGCGAACCACAACGCTTTTATCACACACTTGATCACATAGAACATTGTCTGTCACTGTTCGATAAGATTCGCTCTGAGTTACAAAACCCGGAGGCGCTGGAACTCGCGATCTGGTACCACGATGTAGTTTATCATCCCGGCGCAATAGACAATGAGCAACTGAGTGCCGATCAATTCATGGCAACCAGCAATGACGTTTTCGACGACACACTTCGCAATACTGTTTACCGGCACATCATGGCGACCGTGCACGATGTGTCCGAAATTAAAAACACCGACACGCAATATATGCTGGATATCGATTTATCCAGCTTTGGGCTACCCTGGCTGGAATTTATTCGTGATAGCGATAATCTGCGACTTGAAATGAAAGACCAATCCGATGAAGCGTTCTATCAGAAACAGGCAGCGTTTCAGGACAAACTGTTCGGGCAGCCGAGATTTTTCAAAAGCGAATATTTTTACCGCAAATACGAGACCCAGGCCCGGCAGAATCGAAGCGAATATATTGAAACCATCAGACATAAATGTAATCTGGTTGATAAATAGGGAAGAGCCTATTATTAACCCAAATCCATCTTGATAATCGATTGTATCGATTCCTAGCGACTGCTGGCACCCACGCACCTGGGCTCATTCATAAGTCTTTACTCAAACGAGGTCACGTGACTACCGTCGGTTTTGTTCTAAAGGGATATCCGCGCCTGTCGGAGACCTTCATCGCGCAGGAAATTCTGGCGCTGGAGAAGCGCGGGCTCAAGATCCAGATCATCTCCCTCAGGCATCCCACCGATAAGTACCTCCATCCTGTCCATGATGAAATCAGTGCACCGGTAAACTATCTGCCTGAATATCTGCATGATGAACCGGTTCGGGTGGCCAGGGCCTGCTGGATCGCTCGCCGACTACCAGGCTACAAAAAAGCGGCCAAACTCTGGCGAGGCGACCTGGCGCGCGATTTCAGCCGAAATCGGATCCGAAGATTCGGCCAGGCCTGTGTACTCGCAGTAGAACTACCGGAGGAAATCGAACAGCTACACGCACACTTTTTACACACACCAGCATCTGTCGCACGCTATGCCTCGATCATGCTGGATATGCCCTGGAGTTGTTCTGCCCACGCCAAAGACATCTACACATCACCACAATGGGAGCTGCGCGAAAAACTTGCGGATTGTCTGTGGCTGGTAACCTGTACTGCAACCAACGCCGCCTACCTTTCTAAACTGGCACCATCAGAAAATATCGTTTCGCTGGTCTATCATGGCCTGGATTTCGGCCGCTTCACCCCGCCCGACGAAAGGAGCGATCACCCCGACGGATCATCACCCCTGAATTCGGTGACGATCCTGTCTGTTGGACGTGCCGTTGAGAAAAAGGGATACGACGGTTTACTGCGGGCGTTGGCACAAATACCTGGCAATCTGCACTGGCGCTTTGTCCATATTGGCGGAGGTCTGCTGATCAAAAAGCTGATGGCACTGTCCCGGACCCTGGGCATCGAATCTAAAATCGACTGGCGCGGGGCTCTGCCACAGGACCAGGTGCTATCGGCCTACCGGGAAGCACATATTTTTGTCCTCAACTCGCGGATTGCCAGCGATGGAGACAGGGACGGCCTGCCCAATGTCCTGATGGAAGCACAAAGCCAGCAACTGGCATGTGTCGCCACCAGTATTTCCGCCATTCCAGAGCTGATCATCGATGGCAGCACCGGTATCCTGGTGCCACCCGACAGCCCTGAAACACTCAGCCGGGCGATCAGCAAAGTGATCGAAGACCCAACCCTGCGCCAGTCACTGGGCAAGGCAGGGGAGCAACGGGTGCGAAACTCGTTTGCGCTTGATGGTGGCATCAACGACTTGAGTAAACGCTTTGATATAGCGGGGGATGGCTGATGCTGATTGCTTTTTACGCTCCGATGAAATCCCCCGAACACCCAAATCCGTCCGGTGACCGTCAAATAGCACAGCTCCTAATGCGCGCGCTGGATCAGGGGGGCCACCAGGTCCATCTCGCCAGTCAGCACCGGTCCTATGACGGCACGGGCGATACTAAGACACAGGCGGCCATCAAGCGCGAAGGCGGTAGGCTAGCATCTAGACTACTCGATGCCTATAGTAATAGCACGATTAGCAAACCGAATATCTGGCTCACTTACCACCTGTATCACAAGGCACCCGACTGGATCGGACCTCGAATTTGCAAAACCCTGAAAATACCCTACATCATCGCGGAGGCCTCCTATGCTGCCAAACAGACAGGGGGGCCATGGGACCCGGGTCTCCAGGCCAGCAAGCAGGCGATCGAGATGGCATCCGCGATAATAAGTTTCAATGTTGTCGATGATGCCTGTGTTTCGTCCCTGTTGAGAGGTGGTACGAAAATTTTTTCCATCCCCCCATTCGTGGACACCCAGCCTTATGCCGCTGCGGCAAAGAAAAAAATACTCCACCGCAGACTGACTGCCGATCGGTACAGAATTGACCCGGGTGTGCCGTGGTTACTTTGCGTGGCCATGATGCGCCCCGGTGACAAAATACGATCCTATGAGCAGTTGGGAACAGCCTTGTCAATATTAAAGGATCGTCCCTGGCGACTACTCGTAATCGGTGATGGGTCGGCCCGCGAACAGGCATCCAGGGCATTGGCAGCGATCGATGATCATGTTCACTGGATTGGGAGACAGGATGCCGAAAAACTCCCGGGTATCTATGCAGCTTGCGATCTCTACGTATGGCCGGCTGTCAATGAGGCATTTGGCATGGCATTCGTCGAAGCACAGGCGTCAGGTCTTGCCGCGGTTGCAGGAAATTACGGCGGGGTCCAGGGCGTAGTGAATGCGCCGGACTGCGGCCTACTGGTAGAGCCAGGTAATCCTGAAGCACTGGCCGTGGCCGTGGCAAAATTACTCGATGAACCGGACAATCGTCAGGCAATGGCATCGCGGGCCCAACAGCACACCTGGCAACATCACGGCCTGGATGCGGGGGCTTCAGCTCTCGACCGGGTGTTGAAAGAGGTGACATCATGCCAGTCCTGACTCTGATACGCCATGCACCAACCTTGTGGAACGAACTGGGGCGGATACAGGGCCGCAGCGATATTTCAATCAGTGACCTGGGCCAATCCACCGCCGAGACCTGGACCCTTCCAGATGAAATTCGTGCGGCCTACTGGTTTTCAAGCCCGTTGCAGCGAACACGACAAACGGCTGCTATTCTGGGTGTTCACCCCAAAACGGATGAACGGCTGATCGAAATGAGCTGGGGGACCTGGGAAGGGGGAATTCTGGATGAATTACGCAAAATCCATGGCGAAGCGATGAAGAAAAATGAGTCCCTGGGTCTGGATTTCTGTCCACCAGGCGGCGAGAGCCCACGCATGGTTCAGCAACGGATCATGCCATGGCTTGAGTTAATAGGCGCCCTGGACTACCCGGTGGCTGCGGTCACGCATCGGGGTGTGATCCGTGCCCTGACCGCACTTGCCAGCGGATGGGATATGACAGGGAAAGAGCCTCATAAGCTGCTCCCGGGAACCTGTCGGCAGTTTTACATATCCGCAACAGGGCAACCCTCTCTTGTTGAACCCGATATCTCCCTGCTGTAGTTTCAGGGCGGATTGGTTTTATGCGCTGCTCGTAACTGATCGAGTGTTCGTCAAATTTCGATTTCTTGGTACACTGTCGCCAGGGAGAGGGATTCGTGCAGATTTTTATTGAGGCTGTTACCTCCCCTGCCAGACATCGAAGACCTGGAAAATAATAAATTCTCATAAGGGCGAACGGGCAGAGCGTGAACAAAAGTATATTCGGATTCATCTTGCAGCACAGCAAGAAGCAACAGGGAGTGCTTCTGGTGATGATTCTGCTGTCCTACCCTTTCTACTATTTTACCCTCGATCTACCCAAGACCATCATCAATGAAGCCATTGGCGGTAGTGATTTTCCAAAAATCGTGTTGGGTTATGAACTGCAGCGGATCAAATATCTTCTGGTGCTGTGCTTTGGGTTTTTAAGCCTGGTGCTGATCAACGGTGGATTCAAGTATTTTATCAATGTCTACCGGGGCATCATTGGTGAGCGGATGCTGCGTCGCCTGCGTTATATTTTAATCAACAGGGTGATGCGCTTTCCACTGCTGCATTTTCGTAATATTTCCGAAGGCGAGATAGTCTCAATGGTGACGGCAGAGACGGAGCCACTCGGTGGATTCACCGGTGATTCCATATCGCTTCCTGCATTTCAGGGGGGCATGTTAATTACCGCGTTAATCTTCATGTTCGTGCAGGACCCGGTACTCGGTATCGCCGCGATCGTATTTTATCCAGTACAGGCCTGGGGAATTCCAAAGTTGCAGCGCAAGGTCAATTTATTGAACAAGGAGCGAGTGCAACATGTGCGAAAGCTGTCTGAACGCATCACCGAAATGGTGGCCGGGTCTGCAGAAATACATGCACATGATACAGGCCAGTACGAACTGGCCGATTTTTCTGACCGCCTTGGTACCATATTCGGCATTCGATACCAGGTCTATCGGAAAAAATTCTTCATTAAATTTCTGAATAACTTCCTCGCCCAGGTAACGCCATTCTTTTTCTATTCAATCGGCGGCTACCTTGTTATCACGGGCGACCTGTCAATTGGCGCGCTGGTGGCAGTGCTCGCGGCTTACAAGGACCTGGCCCCGCCGTGGAAAGAACTGCTCAACTACTACCAGCGAATGGAAGATGCGAAAATTAAATATCAGCAGTTGGTCGAACGATTTGATCCACCCAACATGTTCGCCGAAGAGGTGATGGCATCGAGCCTGGAAGGCGGGGAGCCTTTAAGCGGGGAAGTCGTCGCCTCCAACCTGACGTTCGAAGAAGACGAGGGCACAAAGACACTGGAAAACGCCGGATTTGCCTTTGGCATGCAACAACATGTCGCTATCACCGGCCGTCCGGGAGGACCCAAATCCGCCGTTGCAAAGTTGATTGCACGACAGCTCGCGCCGACCAGCGGATCGATGACCATTGGCGACCTCGACTTGATGACCTTGCCCGAGCATGTCACTGGTCGCCAACTCGGATATGTGGATCAGGACGCTTACATTCGGTCAGGATCGATAAGCGACAATCTATTTTACGGCCTGAAGCATCACCCACAAGGCGATGCCGACATTTCTGAAGAAGCCCAGCAGAAACGCCGGGAGTCCGAGTTGTCGGGAAATAGCCCACACGACATAAACGCGGACTGGCTTGATCGAAAAGTCATCCCTGGCGGCAGCGGCGATGCTCTTTTAGATCGCGCCATGCAGGCGTTGAGTGCGGTAGGTCTTGAACGCGATATTTTGTCCATCGGTATCCGCAGCACCATCGATCCGGAAACTCATCCGAAACTCGCCGAGAGTATTCTGCAAGCCCGGAAATTGATACGGGAAAGAATGAAATCCAGCGAATTTGTGGGGCTGGTGGAATCATGGGATCGCAACAGCTATAACGACAATGCATCGGTCGCCGAAAACATCCTGTTTGGTACCCCCGTTGATGACACCTTTGATATAGAGGCCCTGGGCAAGAATGAGCATGTACTGGCTGTTCTAAACAAGGTTGGGTTATATGATGAATTCGTCGAAATGGGACGGAAAGTAGCCGCCCTGATGGTGGAGTTATTCCGGGATTTACGGCCTGGGCACGAGTTTTTTGAGCAATTCAGTTTCATTAGCGCCGATGACTTACCCGATTTCCAGATCATCCTTAACGCATCCGCCAACGACGGGATTCTGGCGCTTGACGACGAACAGCGTGTGCAGTTACTACAACTTCCGTTCAGACTTATCCGCGCTAAACACCGCCTCGGTTTAATCGAAGATGAGATGGAGCAACGTCTGCTTGCGGCCCGTAAAGCCTTCGCAGAAGACCTTCCATCCGCTATGCTGGACAAAATCTCCTTCTTTGACCTGGATACCTACAATCCCGCAAGCAGTGTACTGGACAATGCACTGTTCGGAAAAATCAATGCCAGTCGTTCAGATGCCACGGATAAAATTCAACAGCTGGTCGCTGCTATCATCGATGAGCTTGATCTCAGGCTTCCGATCCTTGAAATCGGACTTGGCTTCGAAGTTGGTATTTCAGGGCGTCGTTTGTCGGTAGCGCAGCGACAGAAACTGGGCATTGCCCGAAACCTGGTAAAAGACCCCCGGCTGTTTATCGTCAATGAAGCGACCGGAGTGCTCGATTCGACATCACAGTCGGCCGTTTTTGCAGCGGTCAAGGATGCGATGAGGGGCCGCGGGCTAGTCTGGGTAAGTGACGAGATCACTGACCCGACACAATTTGATCGCGTGTTTCTGGCCGAGGGAGGAAAAGTTAAAGAAGTAACGACCCAGGATGATGGCGAACTGCCTGCCATATTGGAGGCCGATGCCGAAGTCGATACCAGCGAGGTGGGCACCGACACAGAACTGCTAGCAAGCATTCCATTCTTTGCCGGCCTTGATCGATCCCGCCTCAAACTGCTTGCCTTTACCAGTGAAAGGCAAACACTGGAGGCGGATGAAGATCTCATTCGGCAGGGTGAAAAAGGTGAAATGGCCTTCGTCGTGGTTGACGGCTCCTTCAGTATCATTGCCGAAACTCCGAAAGGACGGGTAAAGATATCCGACATCGACAGGGGTGGGGTTATCGGTGAACTGGCACTTTTGTGCGAAGCACCAAGAACGGCGACTGTAAAAGCCAACGAACGATCAACCGTGCTGAAAATCGACAAGGATGTTTTCATCCAGCTGATCAAGGACAACCCAGCCGTCGGCGAGAACCTCTCTCATATCCTCGCTACCAAACTGGTATCGATGATGGATTCGATGAATTCTAGCTACGAACCCTATGAAGCAGACAACTAGCCGCCAAACCGTGACCTGCTAATGAATTATATTAAGACAACAGAAATACAGGGACAAATTAACTATCCGCTTTAATCATGGTATAGGGCGATCCACAACATGAGTGTAAATACCAAACCAATTACGTTATCTGGCGAGATCAAATGAGTACCCTGCTGGAAGTGCGTAATCTTGGGGTCAGGTTTCACACCCAGTCCGGCGCCATCGACGCCGTCAGCGACGTCTCGTTCAAGATATCCCAGGGCTCCACGATCGCCATAGTAGGTGAATCCGGGTCAGGAAAATCTGTCACCGCGCAAGCCATCATGGGTTTGTTGCCACGTATCGCTGAGATAACCGCCGGCGATATTCTTTTCTCCGATCCTGCCGAGAAAGGCAAGGTTATGAATATCGCTACGCTGGACCCAGAGAGTTCAGACATGCAGCAAATTCGTGGCGGACGAATCTCAATTATTTTCCAGGAACCGATGACGTCCCTGTCACCTCTGCACACCATTGGCGATCAGATCAGCGAATCACTGATTCTGCACCAGAAAACTTCGAAACAGGAGGCAAAGGCTATTTCCATCGATATGCTGGAACGTGTCGGGTTTGCGGAACCGGCGCGGTCGTTTGACAGCTATCCATTTGAGCTTTCAGGCGGATTGCGCCAGCGAGCAATGATTTCGATGGCGCTGGTTTGCCGACCCGCACTGTTGATTGCAGACGAGCCCAGCACCGCTCTCGATGTGACTATTCAGGCCCAGATTCTGAAACTGATCAAGGATTTACAACAGGATCTCAAAATGGCTGTGCTGTTGATTACACATGACCTTGGCGTGGTTGCAAACATGGCAGACGAGGTCGTGGTTATCTATAATGGCCGCGTCATGGAGAGCGGGGGTACCAGGGATATTTTCGCCAATCCTGGACATCCTTATCTAAAGGCCCTTCTCAAAGCGATTCCTCACTTCAACATGAAAGAGGGTGAGCGGCTCGTTCCACTCCGGGAAATCGATCATCAGGCAAGCAATTTACTGCGTGACACCGACCCCGCAGATCAAGTTGATGATGACGTACCCATTCTATCGGTCAGGAACATATCGAAGAGTTACCTGAATCGCTCAGACAAAAGCCTGCTCGGGTCATCCGAAACATTAGGTCCTATTCACGCTGTGGATGATGTCTCGTTCGAGATTAGGCGCGGGGAATGCCTGGGTCTGGTCGGTGAATCCGGATGCGGTAAAACAACGCTGTCAAAAATCATCATGCGTAGTGTTGACCCAGATAATGGAGAGATTATTTTCAATGATCACGGCAACAATACCGATCTATTGGGCCTTGGAGATCAGGAGATGATCCCGTTTCGGCAGAAAATTCAGTATATTTTCCAGGACCCGTTCGGTTCTCTCAATCCGCGCATGACGGTTCATGATCTGCTCAGCGAACCACTGATTATTCATCGGATTGGGGACGCTAATTATCGCAGAGAGTTTGTACAGGAATTAATGAACCTGGTTGGTTTGAACCCCCGCTGGTTAAATCGGTATCCGCACAGTTTTTCTGGTGGTCAACGCCAGCGTGTGGGTATAGCCCGGTCATTGGCTCTCAAACCGCGACTGGTGATTTGTGATGAGCCTGTATCCGCGCTCGATGTTTCAGTTCAGGCGCAAATACTGAACCTGCTCAAGGATTTACAGGAAGAACTGGGGCTTACCTACCTGTTTATATCGCACAACCTGGCTGTGGTTGACTATATCGCCGATAGAATTGCTGTTATGTGTGCCGGGCGACTCGTTGAAGTCGCACGCCGTGAGGATCTGTTCCGTAACCCGCTTCACCCCTATACCAGGGCACTCGTATCAGCGATACCTTATGCCGACCCCGATCACCCGCTGGATTTTGACGCGTTGATGGAAGGGCAGGCCTCCATTCCTGAACACTGGCCCGATCCGTTTGCCCCGCGCGGAGATATCGCCGCTCCGCTTCTGGACACTGGCAGCGGGCATCTGATCCGGGCCTTTGACCTACCTTCTAGTAATGAGGTCATTGCATGAGGCGTCTACTATCGTTTCAGAGTTTGCTAGCGCTACTGGTGCTGTTCAGTTTGGCCAGTATTCGCTCCATAATGGCGCAAGACGCCCCACTAATAGAAACACCGGTCTTTGCTGAGCGGGTGGCATCTGGCGAGTTGCCCCCAGTAGTCGAGCGAGTGCCAAACGAACCGTCGGTTGCCGAAATGAAAACCCTGGGGCGTCAAGGTGGCCGGATGCGTCTATTAATGGGGCGAGCCAAGGACATCCGCCTACTAGTCGTCTATGGATATGCCAGGTTGGCAAAATATGTTCCCGATCTGAGCATTCGACCCGATATTCTAAAGGACCTTGTTGTTCGCCAGGGACGGGAATTTACGCTACACCTTCGGCGAGGCCACAAGTGGTCAGATGGGCATCCTTTCACCACAGAAGACTTTCGATTTTACTGGGACGACATTGCTAATAACGAAGAACTGTCGCCTACCGGGTTGCCTGCGGTGATGAAAATCGGTGGCGAAGCACCCACTTTTGAAGTCATCGATGATGTTACTGTGCGCTATACTTGGAGTCGACCGAATCCGTATTTTTTGCCGTTGCTAGCGCGGGCCAGCCCATTTTATCTCTACCGTCCTGCGCACTATCTGAAAAAATTCCATTCCAGCTATCGAGACCCGGGAGAACTCACCAGGCTAGTCGAGGAACAGGGACAACGCAACTGGGTTTCACTACTGCTCAAGCGTGGGCGACAATATCGAAACAATAACCCCGAACTCCCCACACTGCAGCCGTGGGTGCTGAAGACCAAACCTCCTGCAGAACGTTTTATTTTCAGGCGTAATCCCTATTACCACCGCATTGATGCCAATGGCCGTCAGTTACCCTATGTGGATGAAGTCGCCATAACGATTGCCAGTTCCAAGCTGATCCCGGCAAAGGCTGGCGCTGGCGAAACCGATCTACAGGCGCGATCGCTAAGTTTCAGCGATTATACTTTTCTAAAACAGGGTGAAGAGCGAAATAATTATACGGTTCATCTGTGGAAAACCGCAAAAGGTGCACACATAGCACTGTTTCCAAACCTGAACACATCTGATCCTGAGTGGCGAAAGCTGTTCAGAAACACAGACTTCCGACGGGCGCTTTCTATGGCCACCAACCGTCATGAAATAAACCAGGTGATTTATTTCGGGCTTGCCTACGAAGGCAATAATTCCCCACTCCCGCAAAGCTCATTGTTCAATGAAGAGTATGCTAAAAGATGGACTGATTTCGATCTCATTGCTGCAAACCGAATCCTCGATGATCTCGGATTAACCCAACGCAACAACCGTGGCGTTCGCCTGTTACCCGATGGTCGACCGATGGAGATAATCGTCGAAACAGCGGGCGAGGATACCGAGCAGGCCGACGTTCTTGAGCTGGTCCATGACAGCTGGTTGCAGGCGGGTATCAAAATTTACACTAAACCCCTGCAACGCGAAGTTCTCCGCAATCGGGTATTCGCTGGCACTACTCTTATCTCGGTATGGTTTGGCCTGGAAAATGGAATTCCGACACCAGGCACAAGTCCAGCAGAGCTGGCTCCCACCAGTCAGCAACAATTTCAATGGCCCAAATGGGGACAATACTACGAGACCAATAGCAAGGCCGGCGAGCAAATTGATATGGCAGTCCCCCGACAACTGGCAAATTTGAACGAATCCTGGATGATGGCCGAAGACGATGATACTCGCCGCCAGATCTGGGAAGAGATGATTGATCTCCATACCGATAATGTTTTCTCGATCGGCCTCGCCTCGGGCGTACGCCAGCCGGTTGTGGTCAGCAACCGCCTGCACAATGTGCCAACGGAGGGCATTTATAACTGGGACCCCGGAGCGCATTTTGGTATTTACCAACCGGATACCTTCTGGTTTGACGATATGCCCAAAGTAGCGGAAAGGGGAAACTAGGCCATGCTTGATTACCTCATTCGCCGCACAATCACAATGATGTTCACCCTGGCCGCGACCAGTGTTCTGATATTTATCATCATTCACTTACCCCCAGGTGATTATCTGAGCACCTATATCGCCGAGCTACAGAGCCAGGGCGAGATGGTCGATAACGAGAAGATCGAATTTTTGCGTCGCCAGTACGGCCTGGATAAATCCATGCCGGAACAGTACTTTACCTGGGTAACCGGCCTGTTACGGGGGGATCTGGGATATTCCTTCGAATACGATCTGCCGGTCAGTGAGGTTGTTGGCGACCGACTGCTCCTGTCCATGATACTGAACTTTACCACCATCATTTTTATCTACCTGGTAGCTTTCCCGATAGGTGTTTATTCCGCCACTCACCAGTACAGTTGGGGTGACCATGGACTGACCTTTATCGGTTTTCTCGGCCTCGCCACACCCAACTTTTTACTGGCGCTGGTCATGCTCTACTTTGCCAACGTCTGGTTCGGAACCTCCATTGGAGGTTTGATGGACCCACAATATCTGGATCAACCCTGGTCCATCGACAAGGCCTGGTCTGTTGCTGCCCACCTATGGGTTCCGGTTGTTGTCATTGGTACCTCCGGTACCGCCGGTATGATCAGACGCTTACGGGCGAATTTGCTGGATGAACTTCAGAAACAGTATGTTGTCACCGGTCGCGCAAAGGGTTTGCCACCAGGAAAGCTGTTGCTCAAGTATCCACTGCGAATGGCGCTCAATCCATTCGTTGCAGATATTGGAAACCTGCTACCCCAGGTGGTATCCGGTTCAGTCATCGTATCCGCGGTTATGTCGTTACCGACCACGGGCCCAATGCTGCTTAGTGCGCTTCAAAGTCAGGATATGTACCTTGCGGGATCATTCCTGATATTTCTCGCTGCATTGACGGTCGTTGGCATGTTCGTTTCCGATATATTGTTAACCATACTTGATCCGCGAATTCGACTGACAGGGGGGGTAAAACGTTGAGCGAGCCTGTACCTCATTATGTCAACCAGGATCCATTTGATCCCTATACGATTGAAGCGCTGACGCCTGAGCAGGAACGGTACTACATGGCGTCGCAGTGGAAAATGATCTGGTGGCGCCTTAAGAAGCATCGTCTTGCTGTCGCCTCCGGTATCATTCTGATCTTCATGTATGCCACTACCCTGATCGTGGAAATTATGGCGCCATATGAGCTGCACACAAGAAATACGAATTTCATCTATGCACCGCCCCAATCAATACATTTATTCCACGATGGTTCCTTCGAAGGCCCTTTCGTTTATGGACTAGATTACCACCTGAATATGGAAAACCTGAAACGGGAATACACGGAAAACCCCGACAAGATTGACCATCTCCGCTTCTTTTGCCTTGGCGACTCTTACTCATTCTGGGGCCTGATCGACGGCAGTTTTCATCTGATATGCCCATCGCGCGACGGCACAATGTTTCTGTATGGTACAGATCGTCTGGGGCGGGACATGTTTTCACGGATACTCTATGGCAGCCGTATTTCACTCACCGTTGGCCTGTTTGGCATCGCGTTCAGCTTCTTGCTGGGCATTTCCATTGGTGGGGCCGCCGGGTATTTTGGTGGCTGGGTAGATGCGACGGTTCAGCGGGTGATCGAGGTGCTTCGCTCACTGCCCGAGTTGCCCCTGTGGATGGCATTATCCGCGGCTCTCCCTATCACCTGGAGCCCAATTTTAGTATTTTTCGGCATTACCATCATCCTCGGCATGCTGGACTGGCCCGGCCTCGCCCGTGCTGTGCGTTCGAAGTTACTTGCCCTGCGGGAGGAAGACTATTGTTCTGCAGCAATAATGATGGGCGCGTCACCCAGGCGGGTTATCGCCCGCCACCTGCTGCCGAATTTCACCAGCCACCTGATTGCCTCGGCAACGCTTTCCATTCCCGCGATGATCCTGGGCGAAACGGCACTTAGCTTCCTCGGGCTCGGCCTTCGCCCGCCCATCACCAGCTGGGGCGTCCTACTGGTAGAAGCGCAGAATATCAATGCTGTGGCACTTTACCCCTGGCTCATGCTGCCGATGTCGGCAGTAATCGTCGTTGTTTTGGCATTTAACTTTTTGGGTGACGGGTTGCGGGACGCGGCCGATCCCTATTCATGAAGTACAGCGGGTTAATGATCGATAGTGTAGATTCTTACTGGCTGCTGGCGCCCGCGCACCGAGACTTCGCCGAGGGCCCTGAACTCGTATTCGCCCGGTTCGATCAAGACTCGAGTTTGCTCTGAAATAATTATTCGCGTTCCATAGTCCTTGTTCAGTTGTTCAAGCCTTGCGGTCAAATTAACATTATCACCGTGAACCGTGTAACCGACACGGTCCCCTGTACCGACCAATCCCCCAACAACAGAACCTGAGTTGATACCGATACGCGTATTAAATGGTATGCCGTCACCAAATAACCTACCTTCAAGCACCTGCTGAATGCCCAGTGCCGCTTTTACCGCGTTACTGGCGTGATTTGCGTCGGCTTTGGGCAGATTAAAAGTAGCCAGCACTGCGTCACCCTGAAATTGGCTGATCACTCCACCACATTCATCGATTGGTTTCGAGATCAGGGTAAAGTACTCGTTTAGCGCCTCGATCAACTGCTCGGGTGCGAGTGTTTCACTAATCGAGGTAAAACCCTCGATATCGGTGAACATTATGGTGGTCTCGTTCACCTCTCCTTTACCGGTAGTCGCGCCTTCCTCTGACAGGATAACCTGTTGCGCCACCGCCTCGGGTACAAATCGTGATAAATCCCGGGCCGCGCTACCTTCTATCACCGAATCAAACAATAAGTTCCGCGCCCGGCGCAAGGCCAGTGCCAGCACCGCGGTTACGATCAAAATTGAAATAATTTTATCAAACTCCGCACCGATCAAAACGCTGTTAGAGGTCATGTACTCGATATAATTCCGCGTGATCATAGGGTCGCTTGGATCGCTGAAAAGGACGTATAGGACCATTAATATCCAACCCACTGCCGCACTAATACCAGTTGCGATGACAAACCGCGGATCGAAGTGTAGCGCCCGAATACTGATAAAAATAAATACGTAGAGCAAGGTAGGTGCTTTTAGGTAAAACGATGCTGGTTGCTCGTACTGCAAATGAAAACTCCAGATCAAACCCATCAGCAACGCAATATCGGCGATCGCCGATAGATAAAGCATCCAGTCGGGTAATCGACGTTTAACCGAGAGCGTGAACCTGAGCAGGCTGAACAGTAGATAGGCACTGAGCACCCAGGGCACAGGAGCGAACGCCACATCGTCAGAAAAAGTTTTTGGCGAAATCATGTACAGCAACCCAAATATGGCAACGACCAGTAACTGAATCACACTGATTAGAACTTCGCTACGTTCCTGCTGATCACGAATCGCAATCTTCAAGCGTTCGGGCAGGGCAGTGCTTTGACCTTTTATTATCGGCTGTTGATTTTTGATATTAGATAGAGAATCCATAGATTAAATCGTTTACATTCGCTTAAGGAACATCTGTAAATTATCGCAATGAGACAGCAGCGCCCCAATTTAATTCGTTCGAATGTGTATATTTGCAGCGGTCGTATGCCATTTAATTTCAGTGCGTTTGGTATAATTTCAGTGTAGGCTGCACCTAAAATAAGACTAAAGAGCGCCAAGCATGGCCGAGCGTCTAGATCAAGCACGAATTCTAATATATAGCCACGATTCATTTGGATTAGGGCACCTGCGCCGTTGCCGGGCAATTGCGCATTCCCTGGTTGCCCACTACAAAGGCGTATCGGTGCTTATCCTTTCCGGCTCCCCCATTATAGGGAGTTTTGATTTCAAGGCGCGGGTAGATTTCGTACGAATTCCGGGCGTAACCAAACTCAAGGATGGTGAATACACCTCGCTCGGTTTGCACATCGATCTTGAACAAACCATGTCGATGCGCGAATCAATTATTTATCACACCGCAGCCAGTTTTAAACCGGACATATTTCTGGTAGACAAGGAACCCACCGGCCTCAGGGGAGAGGTGGTAAGCACACTGAAAATGTTGAGGGAAAGGGGCACCGTTAATGTGTTGGGCTTGCGTGATGTCATGGACGAGGCCTCGGCCCTGAAGGCAGAATGGGAACGCAAGCAGGTGCAGCCGGTGCTGGAAGAGTTGTACCACGATATATGGGTTTACGGGTTGAAGGAGATGGGCAACCCGGTCGAATCAATTGGATTGTCAGACTCGGTAAAACAAAAAATTTCCTACACGGGCTACCTGGACCGTGAATTGCCCAACGATCGCAACTGGATTGCCCCGGTCAATATAGATGATCCCTTTTTTCTGGTTACCGCAGGCGGCGGCGGTGATGGCGTCGAAATGATCGATTGGGTGATTAGCGCATACGAAACAGACACGCAACTGCCCTATCGGGCGATTGTTGTCACCGGGCCCTTTATGCAATCCGTACACCAACAGGAGTTTCATGACCGCTGTGCAACTCTTGACAAGGTCGAAATTATTAACTTCGATAGTCGCATAGAACTGCTGATGACGCGGGCGCTAGGAATCGTAGCAATGGGAGGCTACAATACATTTTGCGAGGTATTATCGCTGGATAAACCCGCTTTAATTATACCGCGATCTGTCCCCCGTCTGGAGCAGTCAATCCGTGCCCGTCGGGCGGCAGACCTCGGCCTGGTTAGCATACTCGAGCCGGACAACGGTCGCGACCCTGCAACAATGGCGGCAGCTCTAAAACGGCTTGCCGGTCAAGCACCTCCATCGGCAAATATGATAACGGGCCTGCTCGATGGCCATAATAATATTGCTGAACTGGTTCGTCTGCGGCTCGAAACACCCCTGTCGATGGAAGCCTGATTGACTGATCGCAGTCTACCTTCATCGAAGCGTGCATACGTTAATGGCAGATAGCCCACAATCCATTCCGGAAGCCTGGGCGATGCTGCAGAACGAGTTGGATTTATGGGTCGAATCGGGTAAAACAGCGACCTTCTGGTGGCGTGACGACGATGCCGTCGAGGAAACACCGCAAATACAGTTGCTCGACAGGCTCAGTCGGGATATGGAAGTCCCTGTTTCGGTAGCATTAATACCGGCGGTAATGCACGACTCGTTAGTGCAGTTTTTACACCCGCGAGATAATTTCACTGTCATGCAACACGGCTACTCACACCGCAGTTACGCGCTAAAATCTGCGAAGAAAATTGAGCTTGGTGGTGATCGCTCTTGCGACGAAATTCAAGCCGAACTAGACAGGGGCCGTCGCCTACTCAGCACTGCATTTGGAGAACAGTTCATACCGGTACTGGTTCCCCCCTGGAACCGCATCGAGAGCCGAATTTATCCCACATTGGCCAGTGCAGGATTTTCTGGAATATCGTCGATCTGGGCGCGGGAAACCGCCTGCCCGGTTAAAGGTTTATTACAGGTTAACACCCACCTCGACCCGGTCAATTGGCACCACGACCGTGGATTTATCGGTGAGACCATTGCTATCGGGCAAATTCATCAACACTTGTCAGCGCGCCGACAGGCGGGTGGCGATATAGCAGAACCAACCGGAATTCTGACTCACCACCTGATCCAGAATGATGAGGTCTGGGCATTTTGTCGTACCCTGTTTGATACGCTGAATCGACACCCGGCAACGCGATGGCTAAACGCCAGAGAAATCTGGGCGATTTAATCGATAAAAATCTTATTCTCGCAGAGGCGCTAAGCGAGCAAAGGAAAGGCAAGTTTTATGAAGATATTTAGCCTGGATTGTGTATTCCGGGTACTACCAGCAATATCAACTGTTAACGATTCTTTTAAACCATCCCTGCGCGCTTTGCGGCTTTGCGAGAACTAATCAAACGCGGTAGTAATCTTTATACCATTTCGCAAAGCGTTGCAAACCCTGCTCGATAGATACGCGTGGGGAGTAGCCGATCTCGCTTTGCAGCGGTCCGATATCCGCGTAGGTGTGTTCGACATCTCCGGGTTGAAGGGGCAGCATTTCCTTCGTCGTTGTTTTTCCGAATGCCTTTTCCATTAAGTCAATATAGTGAAGCAATTCAATCGGTTCGTTATTGCCTATGTTAAAGATCTTCCAGGGTGCACGACTGCTGGCAGGATCAGGATGTTTACCCGACCAGTCAGGGTTTCCTTCAGGGACCCGGTCCACACAGTGCACAACCCCCTCGACAATATCATCGATATAGGTAAAGTCTCGTCGATGTTTACCATAATTGAAAACCCTGATCGGCTCGCCCGCAAGAATCGCTTTGGCGAATAGAATAGGGGACATATCGGGCCTTCCCCAAGGCCCGTAGACGGTAAAAAAGCGCAAACCCGTAGTCGGTAGTTGATAAAGGTGGCTATAACTATGCGCGATTAATTCATTCGCTTTTTTAGTCGCCGCATAAAGCGAAACCGGATGATCGACATTGTCCCCGGTGCTAAACGGCATTGTCTCGTTGGCGCCGTATACCGAGCTGGACGAGGCATAGACAAAATGTTCAATACCATGATGCCGACAACCCTCAAGCAGATTGGTATAACCTACCAGGTTGCTATCCACATATGCATTAGGATTCTCCAGTGAATAACGGACACCGGCCTGGGCTGCCATATTAACCACTCGATCAAACTTCCGATCGGCAAATAATTTTTCGATGACCGGACGATGGGCAATATCCATTTTGATAAATTCGAAATCAGGGACCGAATCTAATTGCGCCAGCCTTGCCTGTTTCAAACCAACGTCGTAGTAATCATTGAGATTGTCTATACCGACAACCTCGTCGCCACGTTGGCAAAGCACCCTGGAAATATGATATCCAATAAACCCGGCGGCACCGGTGACCAGGATTTTCATAGACCCCCATCTCTTGAAACTGACAATCCCCGGCCAATTCCGTAATAGGCGAAGCCCAGTTCTTTTATCTTGTGCGGATCGTATATATTGCGTCCATCAAAAATTGCCCTGTCGCCAAGCTTATCGTGTAACTGGTCAAAATCAGGCGCCCAGAAATGCTTCCATTCGGTACAAATTATCAATGCATCGGCGCCCTCTAACGCAGCTTCCTTGGTTCCACACAGTCGCAGGTCATCCCTGCTGCCATAAATACGCTGAATCTCTTCCATAGCCTCCGGGTCGTAGGCCTGCACCCTGGCCCCCCGATGCCAAAGTCCTTCTATCACTACCCGGCTCGTGGCTTCACGCACATCGTCGGTTTGGGGCTTGAATGATAACCCCCATACAGCAAAAACCTTGGCAGCCAGGCGCCCTGATGTACCTGATTCGGAATAATGTTGATCAATTAACTCGAGTAAGCGCTGTTTTTGCCGATCATTGACGCTATCCACTGCGTCCAGAATTCGGCTTGGATAGCCTAGCGATCGTGCAGTGTGAATCAGCGCCCTGACATCCTTGGGGAAGCACGAGCCGCCATAGCCGGCACCCGGATATATGAATGAATAGCCAATTCGGGAATCCGAACCGATACCGAGGCGCACTTCTTCGATATCTGCGCCCAGGCGTTCCGCCAGATTCGCCATTTCGTTCATAAATGAGATTTTGGTAGCCAGCATGCAGTTAGCAGCATATTTGGTGAGTTCTGCACTGCGCACCCCCATCAGGAGAACTTTATCGTGATTGCGGTTAAATGGTGCGTACAGCTCCCGCATCGTGTCTTCGGCTTTTACCGAGGTGGTGCCGATTATAATCCGGTCTGGCCGTTTACAATCGTTAATCGCATCTCCTTCTTTTAAAAATTCCGGGTTCGAGACCACGTCAAAATCGTAGTCGACATTGCGCTTGTCAAGACCCGTTCTAATCCTGTGATGGACTTTATCCGCAGTACCGACAGGCACGGTAGATTTATTCACAATAATTTTATAACCATTCATATGCAATGCTATGGTTTCGGCGACCGCCAACACGTATTGCAAATCTGCGGAACCATCATCATCGGGCGGCGTACCCACCGCGATGAAAATGATTTCGCAATTCCCGATTGCGTCCTCGGCATTGCAACTAAATTGCAATCGACCCAACGCAATACCCTCTTTCACCAGTGGTTCGAGTTGGGGTTCGTAAATAGGGATAATACCCTTATTAAGATTTTCGACCTTCTCGGCATCGACATCGACACAGACCAGGCTGTGCCCGGCGTCGGCCAATACAGCAGCCTGAACCAATCCGACATAACCTGCCCCAAATATTGCAATTTTCATACTTCAGTAAACCCGCACCCAATTTTACAAAGCCGTATACTATAAGAAAAACCACTACCCAAGAATAATAATATGACAAATAATACTGTCACCAAGGCAAGTCCTCCGGATGCTGACATATGATCGATGCTGCGAGAAGACAATTCTCAGGCTGAGGCTGCAATTAAATTATTTGAATTTGATCACGTCACTGGTCAGAATAATCGCTCGAATTCGTTTCAGGCGGTAGCCTTTAGAAAAACGGGAACCTGTCATCAATACTTGTAATCCAGTCAAACGCCCGGATACGCAGCACACTCCAATGATGCAAAGGTGTTTAGTTATTGATTTGTAGGAGTATTTCTCGATTCTAAGAATAAACCTATACTTTTACCTACACTAAAAACTGGGACAGAAGCTAATTATTGCCATTTACTGCCACTTGGTGGACTAAATTTGGTACCCGGTGGTCTCTTGTTGAGCCAATGGCAGGGGCTTAGAATGGCTACTTTTGAGAATAAGGCGATTCTGGCGGCGATAAATTTTTAGATATTGCTGTACCGCTTGCTTTGCAAAGCGTGTCTTTCCCGGCGCATCCCGCACACAACCCACCTAAAACTTCCGTTGCGTGGGAAGATAGGTAGAGAGTACTTATAAGGCGTGTATCGGGTCCTTAGAATTCAACCCAAATACTGGGTAAAATTGAGATGCAATTCAAAACTCACCCCTATATCGTTATATACTATTGTTTACGCGGAAGGATTATCTCAACTACCTCATCCCCCGGTTGCCGGGAAGGAGGTTAGCATGGAAAACTACATATACGACGTATGCAACCCTCGGGCTGATTCCCCATGAATGTGCTGTTCATAACTGCCGATCAGTGGCGCGGCGACTGCCTGTCCGCGATTTCACATCCCTGTCTGCGTACTCCGAACCTGGATGCGTTGGCCGCTGATGGCGTGTTGTTTCGCCGCCACTATGCCCAGGCGACACCATGCGCTCCGGGCCGGGCGAGCCTGTATACCGGCCTGTATCTGCACAATCACCGGGTCGTCGGCGAATTCACCCCGCTGGATGCGCGACATACCAACGTAGCCCTGGAGGTGCGAAAGGCGGGCTACCACCCGGCATTGCTGGGATATACAGACACAGGCGCCGATCCTCGACGGCAAACGGCAGGGAACCCCGCGTTGCGCAGCTACAGCAGGGTGCTGCCGGGGATGACGCCGGTCATCGGGTCCGAGCAACATCGGCTCCAATGGTTCGACGATCTGAAGGCCAAGGGTTACGAGATACCGTCGAAGTTCCTGGAGATATTCCGGCCACGAGACGAAATTACCGAAGCCGATGGACGCGGCCTGACGTTTTCACAGGCACGTTTCTCGGCCAAGGACAGCCAGCAGGCATTTCTTACCGACGAAGCCATCAAATATCTGTCTAGATGTGGCGGGGAGCCCTGGTTTCTTCATATCTCATATCTGGCCCCCCACCCACCCTTCATCGCACCGGCGCCTTATCACGACATGTACGCAGCTGCCGACGTGCCGCGCCCCGTGCGTGCCGTAAGCGTCGATGTAGAGGCCGCCCAGCATCCTTTTCTCGCCTACTATTTACACAACCAGCGCGGATGGGGAATTTCTTACGGCCACGACTCCAGAGATAATCTCAAACTCAGCGATAAAGACATATTGCAGGCACGAGCCACTTACTACGGCATGGCGAGTGAAGTTGATGCCCAGATCGGGCGCCTCCTCGAACACTTGCGTGCGTCAGCCGTCTACGACGATACTCTGGTAGTTTTCACGTCGGACCATGGCGAACAGCTCGGTGATCACTGGCAATTCGCCAAGTACGCCTACTTCGATCAGTCCTTTCACATTCCGCTAATTGTGCGCGATCCTCGTCCACAGGCGGACGTGACACGGGGCTGGCAGGTAGATGCGTTCACCGAGAACGTGGACATCATGCCCACCATTCTTGACTGCCTGGACCTGGACACTCCTGCCCAATGCGACGGTGAATCGCTGCTGCCCTTCTGCCACGACGTAAATCCAGTGCGATGGCGTGACGACGCCCACTGGGAGTTTGACTTCCGGGATTGGATGGCCGACGGCGAGGATCGCTTCCTTGGCCTCACCCCGGATCAGTGCACCATGAGCGTTCTACGCGGTAAGCGCTACAAGTACATACACTTCACCGCGATGGCGCCGCTGTTTTTCGACCTTCAAGAAGACCCGGGTGAGCTTTGCAACCTGGCCGATGATCCCGGGCACCGGCTCCAGATACTGGAGTACACGCGCCGGATGCTGAGCTGGCGCATGAATCACGATGATCGGGTACTCGCCAATACGCACCTGAAATCCGGCGTCGTGGTGGAACACAGGCCACCCCGCTATTGACTAATAATATAAGGGCGTTCAGCCCTGGTCGATATCACATCCCTGAATTATCTGGCATAGTTACCTGGCACTTGCTAAGGATGGCTGAGTGTAGCTTCAATACATCATTCCAAGTATTGAACATCCCGCCCTCTGTGGAGCTTCGACTTCTCAGGGGGTTTTTACTTTCAGAATTGAGAATGGCATCATGGCTGAATGAAAGGACTTCTCGCTTTTCCCCAAAGCAGGCCTTCAAATTTCCTAGATTAACTTCTGCTTCCGGCACATTCCGGTCATTGAACCTGCGAAAGAAGTGGCAGGTTATCGGCATGCCTGGTGGCTGATTGTGACTGGATTGGCCGGCGGGAAGAGGCAATATTGGGCGTGTCGGCGGAAATTAGTCAGATTTCGGATGCTCCAGGACTGGACGGCTTCGCGAATCTCTTTCTTTATCTGCTGGAATAAGGAAAATAGGGTGTTAATTCTTCCTATACTTGCATGACACTTCGACCGAATCTCGGCCAACGGGTACTGCAGTACTTTGCCAACTCGAAAAGGCTCAGCGACAAGCGGCGGATGGAGCTGTATCCGCCATTTTTCCTGATGCGGATCAAAACGCTCGAGATTTCCGATGACTGGCGCAAGATGCGATTTCTGTTGCCGCTGAATACTCTTTCGCGGAATCCGGGCGGCGTCATGTTCGGCGGCTATCAGGCCGCGCTTGCCGACCCGATCGCTGCGCTCGCCTGCGCCCGCGTGTTTCCTGGCTACGCCCACTGGACTCGCTCGATGAATATCGACTTCAGGCTGGGTGGCAGCACTGATCTGGAACTCCGGTTCGAGATGCGGCCTGAGCAAGAGGAGGCCGTGCGCGAAGAACTCAAACGCGAAGGCAAGGCAACGCCGACTTTTTCTTATGGCTATTATCTCACCGACGGCACGCAATGCACGCAGATTGAGAACACGGTCGCGATCCGGCCGCGCGGTTATGTCAAGGCAACAACACCTCCGGCCGATACCCAGGAATTGTAGGCGCGGTACAGCCGCGCACGGCCTCGGAGAGGTAAGGGTATGCCGATTCTCAGTTCAATCTGGGCTTGATGTACGACAATGGTGACTGTGATTTAAATTGATACTTAGCGCTTCTTGCTCCCCGATGTTTTTATACTTGGGATGCCTACCACCTGCGTCAATACATTCATCAATAGATGAAAATCGCGAGAATACTTTTGTCTTTCCGTAGTCCCTATCTCCCTTTGAATGGCAGCTATGCGGGCTGTATATCACGCTCGGTTTCCATACTGCGCAGGCGATCGAGAAGAATCCGCCCTTCCTCGGCAATTTCTCCCATCTTTTCATCCAGCACGGCCATCTCAGATATGAAATGCGAAAAGTTGTGAAAGCGTTGTGAAAGCTCGAGCAGCTGCTGCCCCGTTCCATTCGGTTGTGATTCTTTGCCAGGGGCTTCGACAACAGTATCTAGATCGATGACGCAGCGCTCGAGCCTTTTTTGCAGCGATGCGGGAAGACCTTTTTCGTCTGCGAGCGACCGTAGCGATGCGAGGGCGAGTGTCATCGCATTCAACCATGGTGTGGGATCACGGGGTGTTATGTTATGCGCGTCAAAAAAATGCTTGGTGGTTGTCTTCAGTTGTGACTCCACTTGTCTGTATTCGTTAAACATTTGCGTTTGTACCTGGCTCAAGCGCTGATTTAGTGCGACGACTTTGGTCAGTATGGATCCTAGATCCATAACCACGTGATCGATACGATCTAGAAACAGATTCAGGTCGCGTGCAAGCTCACCGAATTCATCGTGCGATTTGATCGCGGCGCGGTGCGACAGATCCGAGGCACCCTTGGAGAGCAAGGTTATCACTGCACGCAGCGACAGCAGCGGTTCCATGCGTACCTTGAGCAGAAAGAACAATACCACCGTGTGCAGAATGATTTTGCCCATGCCGAACAGCGACGTGAGCTGCACCTCCACCCACCAATGCGACAGATGCGTGGCCAGGTATTTTCTGACGATCACCTCACCCAGCACGTCTCCAGGTTTTGCACCGATGTGACAACTGATGCAGAATTGCTCGGCCTCCAGTTCCACACGAACTTCGTGGTGTTGTCCCTCCGGCCATTCCGGGGCAATACCTTTAGCCTCGAAATCGAATACATTCCTAATTGCATTGAGGGTAAGTTCCGATGGCTGGATGGCGATGCTGTAACCCAGATCATCGAAGTTGTGTTTCAGGATTGGATAAACCGTTCGCGCGGCCACTGGGCCACCCGAATTCAGCATGATGGACTTGACGTCCGTGGCCAAACGGTTGGCCGCTAGTTCCGTTGCCCGTCTCGACTCATTGTGAAAATCGTACCAGACTATGAAAAACCTCAAACCGAGTTCGACGATGATCACGACCAGAAGGACGAAGAAAAAATCCCGTACCATATGACTCAGGAAAGAGTCGTCGAAACGAGCTGTGGTATCAAGAGACTTGGTCATGGTTGATCCAATATGTTGCTTCACAATTCTCTCCTCGAGCGTGGGTTATTAATTATATTCTGTCGCAAACACCATAATACTGTGATGGGACTAATCCCTAATGATACCTAACCTCAATAGATGGATCGACATGCGTAGCAGTTAATCATGCCTGGCAGCAGGGAATCACTTGCCAGGGCAACCGTTTTGGAGCGGGGTACGAGGTTCGAACTCGCGGGGTCGGTGTGGGTCGTCAGCGCCCGACGCCCATGACTTACTTATTAAATCTTCCAAGGATTTCTGATATTTCACGTGAATCGATACGGATCATCGCTGAATGGGCATTTATGGTGATTCGCTTGTGATAAGCTTGTAGAGGTCCTGCACCAAATTCTTATCGTTAATATATCCTGATTTGAACCTTCGCTACGCTCATTACATAGATCGCTTTGGGTCGTAACCTGCCGAATAAAAATTTAACATTAACGGCGGCTTCGGGCACATTGCCGCCCCTGAGCGATGAATTCTGAAGGTCAGTTTTCTCGTTAGCTGCCGTTCAAAATTCCTGGATTAACTTCGGCTTACGGCACAAAGCGGCCATTGATAAGGCGTTAGTTTTATGAGAGTGTACGAGAACATTTGGCGGCATATCACAATATTCGTGCCTGTCGCATAATCACCTGTTAGAGCAAAAATCATATCTTTAGAAATCAGCTATTAAGGGGAGAAAAAACATGGCTGCATACGTAATACTTGATATCACTGTGAACGATCCAGCTAAATACGAAGATTATAAAAAGATAGCCCCTCCTGCCATTGAAGCATATGGAGGTAAATATTTAGTCAGAGGCGGATCAATGGAAATATTGGAAGGAGACTGGAAGCCAAACCGGGTAGTCATTCTCGAGTTTCAATCAATAGAGATGGCAAAAAACTGGATTAACTCTCCCGAGTACAGTGACGCACGAGCGCTGCGACACCAGACTGCAACATCACACGCAATTGTAGTTGACGGTCTGTAATGATTTGAATCAACACACTGGGTATGCACAGTAATAATTCATTTTGCTCTAACAAGGCCATCGTGTCGTTCGCTGCGCGCACTCGGACGCTTCGCCTACGGCTCCGCGCCGCACATGCCAAGCGTTATACCGAATGTTAGTGAGAAAAGAGATTTCAAATATCACATGCTTTGGTCATTCCAGATAATTCAGTAGAGAGAATCTAAACCAGGAGTTTTGTTATGAGCGATGTAACTGTAATTGGCCTCGGAGCCATGGGAAGCGCTATTGCTAAGACCGAGCTACAAGCTGGGCATACGGTGACTGTCTGGAATCGATCAGCGAATAAGATTGACCCATTGGTAGATATTGGTGCCTCGGGCAGTGCGACTCTTTTAGATGCAATTCAAGCAAGTAGTCATATTTTTATCTGTGTAGACAGCTATGCCACTTCCGATAACTTATTGAATGATAAAAATATAACCGGTTATCTTGATGGTAAAACCTTCGTTCAAATCGCTCAAGGCACACCCACCGAAGCGAGATCAAGCGAAGCCTGGTTATCCAATTATGGAGCCAGCTATCTTGACGCAACAATTTTTTGCTTTCCCACTATGTTGGGGGATCCTGAAAGCATTATTTTGGTCGGCGGCAATCAATCATCCTATGAGGGTGTTCAAAAATATTTAAATCCTTTGGGCGGTGATTTAAGATTTTTAGGAGAGAATATTGGTGCAGCGGCTGCGGTAGGTTTAGGTGTTCTTTCGGTTAGTGTTGCACTGTATATGGGTGTGGCGCATGGAGCGCATATCTGTAAGACAGAAGGAGTAGAGGTCGGTCACCTCGCATCCGTTCTGTATCATGGTCCCAAATGCAAAGAGATGGCAGAGATCATTGACACTAGTTCGTATGAACTTGGTAGTCTGTATGATGGTGCTTCGCTAAGCGTTTATAATGATATTGTAAAAAGTATTCTATCCCACGCAAATGATACTGAATCAAACTCCGAACTCCCGGCCTTTCTTTCTCAAATATATCAGCGGGGTGTTGATGCTGGATTTGGGGAGGAAGATAGAGCCGCATTAGTAAAAGTATTAGCTTCTTAAAGTTTGAAGCGATGAATTTTTTGAGCGTAATTTGAGTAAACGGTATAACAAACGCATGCAGTCCGACAAACCACTCGCTACGCTCGCGGTTTGCGGCTGATGCGGGGCGTTAGATGGCAAGGCACAGTTACATATATATCGAGTAGGAGATAATAAACAATGACAAATCAATCAGACGAGGTCACCGTTGAGTTTTTAGAGGCGTTTGCCGATGCCTGGAATCGTCATGATGTGGACGATCTCATGTCATTTATGGCTGATGATTGCGTATTCGAATCCTCGGGAGGAGAAGACGTTTGTGGTACTCGTTATGAGGGCGCGGAAGCAGTTCGGAAGGGATATTCTAAAGCCTGGAATGATTTCCCAGATGCCCAGTGGAACAATGCTCGCCATTTTGTGCTAGGAGACCGAGGCGTTTCTGAGTGGATATTCATGGGCACAAATGCTGATGGTAAACGATCAGAAGTTGCGGGCTGCGATATTTTTACGTTCCGAGATGGAAAGATACTTGTCAAAAATTCTTATCGAAAGAATCGACCACTTATATAAATACCATTACTTGTAACAAACTTGCCATTTAACAAACGCATGCAGTCGGGCTGAACCTACCCCGAAATAATTGACACCTTATTTTGAACCATTAGACGAGGTGTCCAATGAAAAAGAAAGAGATCCATACCAATTGATCATCGGCAATCGCGCATCAATTAAAAGCCCTCGAAAATCGTACGGGTGAGTCACATTTTCTTCGATTACTGAGCTATATTTACTGGTAGTGATAACTGCTGATAAATTGGAAGCAATTTCGATGATTGAAGTTTTCCAGGATATTTCAAAATACTATGCGGCCAACATTGATGAAAATGTATTGACCGTCGGTAAGATTATTTTCGAAGACGAGGTGTACAGTTTTACGTCAGATAAAGCCCTGAGCCCGTATAATCTGGTTGGCCAATGTACCGATACTACCCGAATGGTGCACTTGATCGGTGAAATTCATCCTAGTATGGCGCTAAAGAAGATACTCGAAGTAGAAGTTACCTCCTGTCTCTACCTGAATGATAATTATGAGTCTGGTGAGATTGAAGTTCGATCTATCCATAAGGGAATTGGCAGATCGATTTATATCAGAGGGGAATGCCCGTTAATCACATGGAATGCGAAATATAAAGATCACCTCTGTTTTGATGTTATCGATGTTCAACACATGTTTACTGAAGTCCGACCAAAAAACAGGTTTATCGCGATGCTCGCGGAGAGTCTGCACGAATCCGAGCTGTTCTCGCCACTGCTGAATTTAAACGCAAGTGAGTTTTATGATACTACAGAAATATTACATAATCCCCGCGTGCGGGGATGACGTTTAGACAGCAAATTATTAAATCTGCTCCGGTATATTTGCATCGGCGTGGCAGTCGAAATAATTCGGATTAAATGGGGCTCAAGTTTCATTCCAGCACGACAAGTGGAGCGGGGGTTATCGTTTAAAATCTTTCGTTCGTTATTCTTCGAATGTCGTCTTTGGGCTGCCATTTCAATCGATCGATGCAACACTTAGCAGCTGTTGAGCGATGAAATTTGAAGGTCAGCTTTCCCGTTAGCTGCCGTTCAAAGTTCCCAGATTAACTTCAGCTTACGGCACGAAGCGGACCCCCGGCAAAAAATCAATAATATGTTATTAGATCGAAAACATTATAATTCAGCAGTTATGCAAGATAGGTAAGAGCCAGTAAAGAATATTCAGAATTAGCCCGAGGAGACTACAAATGAAAATTAACGGTAGTTGTCATTGCGGTAAAATCACATATAGCGCAATGATTGATAGAGACGCAGTCTATTTATGTCATTGCACAGAATGCCAATCAATATCGGGCTCTCCTTTTCGATGGGCAGTACCGGTAGCTGAAGATAATTTTAATTTGCTCTCAGGGCATCCCAAAACATATATAAAGAAAGTTTCTGAAGATGGAATAGAGAGTCACCAGTTATTTTGCCCCGATTGCGCATCACCACTTTATGCGACCAACTCTAATCCAGGCCCAAAAACATTCAACCTCCGCCTGGGAACGGCCGTGCAAAGAAATCTGCTAAAACCTAAAATTCAGTACTGGCATCGGTCAGTGCAAAATTGGGTGGATGATATTGATAAGGTGGAATCAGTTGAATCAGAATCACTCACTTAACCAGCGTATACAGTTGGGCCCAGCAAACCTGGGCCGCTAATACTGGGCGTTAGGCGGCGGAGGGTACATGTGGACTTCACGAACCACACAGTTGTCCAATGGACGCTTTATTAAGTTAGCAATCGACATGGGCTCGTCGCCGGTGTCGTATGCGGATGTAATACATCAGTGGCAGTACGATGCGGGCTTTCGATCATTTTTCATTGACTTGCTGGTGGGTTCGCCATTTTCCGCGTTCCGATGGGAAACGCCACCGATCACGACCGCGACCGCAAACCATCCTTTTGAGTTCGTGTTGTTGAATAGCCCCGACCTCGCAAGCGATCCAGATCCAGCAGCATTCGCTGAGCACTTCATCGATATGGTCCCGGGAGGGGTAGTTGAGTTTTCCAACCTTGGTAGGGATGCCATCATGGTCGTGCCATGTCCTGATGATCCGCTGTCGGACTATGGGCACCTTGCGGCTTTTCTACGACATTCACCTGAACCGCAGCAACATTCGCTGTGGGAGTTGGTAGGTGCTGCGATGCACCGTAGACTAGGCCCGAGACCGGTTTGGTTGAGTACTGCAGGAGGTGGTGTCGCGTGGCTACATGTGCGACTAGATGATCGACCTAAGTATTATGGCTACGCACCGTATCGCAACGCAGACTAATAATCGCATGCAGTCAGAAAACCACTCGTTGTGCATAATGTTAACACCTACTTCGGGTTTCTTCCCGCCGCTGATTTATCACATTTGAGGGTCTAATTTCTCCCTTGCAGACGCTCAAACTACAGTGTTCAGTGGCGATCTTGGGCACATTGTCGCCCTCGAGTGATGAAATCTGAAGGTCAGCTTTCCCGTTAGCCGACGTTCAAAATTCCAGGACTAACTTCGGCTTCCGGCACACAGGGGACATAGGTTGATTACCAGCTTATCAGTAGAATAGTTTCAAGCCTTGCCGAATGCTTCTATTATTGCATTGCTCATTGCCAACGAAACTGAATTGCTAACACCATCTCGACATTTGAGAACAAGTGCGGAATCTGGCATTTCAGGAAGGCCATCCTTCGAGGACAGTATCATGAAATCATCACGCAATGAACTTTCGCCAATCAAGCCGACAGCAACACCGGCGGAAATAGCAGCTGTAATTCCCATAACACTTTCGCTGGTAAAAACCACCTGATAGGGTCTATCCGAAGATTCCAGGGCTTCAAGAGCCCAATCGCGCCACCAGCACTCCCTGTCGAATAACGCCATTGGTATAGTGTCTTGCTCGTGGACAAGATGATTTTTTGACGTCACCCAATATGTCTTTTCACTACGTAATAACAACATATCATCACTTGGACTCTCAACCGCAAACACAGCCAGATCAATTTCGTCTCTTGCCAACGCCTCAGGAAAATTAGCGCTGAAACTGCAGCGCACCGTCAGATCAACCTGGGGGTAGTTACGAACAAATTGTGCAATCACCTCTGCAAGGAAAGTCTCACCAAATTCATCTGGAATACCAACACGGATCGAGCCTTTCAAAGGGTTTGATTTTAATTCACCAAAGCTTTTATCTAAAAGGGTTACCACTTTTTGTGCAGTCAGGCGTAACTTCTCGCCGGTAGCTGTTAGCGCCACTCCTCGTGCATGGCGTTGAAATACTGTCTGACCCAATACATTTTCGAGCTGCTTGATCTGCAGACTTACCGCTGACTGTGACCGGAAGATCCGGGTGGCACCTTTACTGAAGCTGCCTGTTTCAGCTACTGCGAGGAATGTTCGTAGTAACTCGCTATCTAATTTTGAGGTAGAAGAAATATTCATAACTAGTATGAGAATTATTCGATTATTATATATGTGTATCTATGCCATGATTGGCATTAATTGTCAAACTAGGCGGTAATGAACAATCTTAGCGAAACGGCTGATTCCAGCACCTGGAAGAAGCATAAATGGAGCATTTCAGGTGCTCTAGTCTGCATGATTGCAGCAGCTTTATGGCCCATCAAATTCTCCGCCACGGTATCATTTGTGGTTAGCGGGATGATCGACGTTTCACCGCTGGTCGTTCCTGGGATAATTGTATCGGCATGGGTAAATGCGAGCGGTGCTGGTGATCGAATCAAGCAGGCATTCGACGGAAATCAATTAAAAGCGATCTTACTAGCATCGACAATCGGCGCGATTACCCCGGTTTGCGGTGTAACCGTATTACCGTTGATGGCAGGTATGTTGGCTTCCGGAGTACCACTCGCTCCAGTGATGGCATTCTGGCTTTCCTCCCCGGTGACTGACCCTGCCATGTTTTCAGTTACCGCAGCAACCCTGGGGTTTCACTTCGCAATTGCCAAAACATTGGCTGCATTTTTGATCGGAGTGTTTGGTGGTATGACTACGGTCGGCCTATCCTCGAGATCATGGACGCAATCGCCTCTCAGGCAAGTCGGTCTTGCGGCGACGCTCGGTAAACAGTCAGTTTGCTCATCGGCAAGTTTTGAGGCTGCCATCTGGAAACATCCAGAGCGAACAAGGCACTTTAACGATGAGCTTTGGGCGATGGTTAAATTAATAACCATCTGCCTTGGTCTGGCATTTGCGGCCGAGTATCTAATGCAGGTATATATGCAGCCAGAAGCTCTTGCCGATTATGTTGGCAAGAAATCAAGTTGGGCCATTCCTCTGGCAGTCTTTGTTGGATCCCCCGCGTATCTCGATGGGTATGCTGCGCTTCCGCTCACCCGTGGTTTAATTGATCATGGTATGTCACTCGGTGCTGCTATGGCATTCCTGGTTTCAGGAAGCGTGGTTAGTATCTGGGGCGCGATTGCGATATTCCCGATACTGAGAGCTAAGCCGTTCTTCTTGTATCTGTCGCTTGCTATAGTTGGTTCGTTAGCAACAGGCTGGCTTTACGATGCTGTTACTTAATATCGTATCTGCCATGTCCGCTCAGGGCACTTTGCCGCCCTTGAGCGATGAAATCTGAACGGCAGCTTTTAATCTAAAGATAAAGTGTTACGTTGACCAGTTGAGATCGCAGCACATAGCGGACGTCCAGAAAATTACGACGAGCGTCTGAGAACGAGACGACTTCAATTTTGGGCATAGTAGTTTTCTCGAGGCTGCTGATATATGGGGGATTGAGTGAAGTTTATCCTACTCAGGTAAGATAGCGAATTCCCGCCAGAATAAACGCGGCTATGAATAGGGTTTCTGCTACGATCAACACAATCGCCTGGCCTCCTACGTCAAGCATGCGTCGGAGTGAGGTTTTCATGCCGACGGCGGAAATCGCAATCAGAAGTGCCCAGCGCGACAGATTACCAATTGCCTCAGACACTGAAGCAGGGATAACACCGGTGGAATTTATCGCGGCAAGGGCCAGAAACGCGAGTATGAAACCCGGAATTAGCGGCGGTCGTTTGCCCTCTTTCAGTTCTGACTCACCAAAGTTTCGTATTACAATGGAAAACACAAGCACCACCGGCGCCAACATCGCAACTCGAATCAACTTGACCAGCGTTGCTGTTTCTCCAGTCTCTTCTGAAACGGAAAAACCCGCGCCAACTACCTGTGCCACATCGTGTATGGTTCCGCCCAGGAACACGCCGTTAGTTAAATCGTCGAGCTCAAAGACCCGGCTGATGATCGGATAGGCTATCATTGCCAAGGTGCTGAGAACGGTGACACTGAGGACGGTAAACAACAAGTTTCTTTCCGAGTGCTCGTTTCGCGGCAATACCGCTGCAATTGCCATCGCGGCAGATGCACCACAAATTGCCACCGCGCCACCGGTCATCAACGCCAGTCGCCAGCCCCGGCCCAGTAATCGAGCCCCTATAAGCCCAACCACAATGGTGCTAATCACACCCAGTACCACCAGGGCGATCAGTCCCGGGCCAAGATCCACCAGTAATTCCACGCTTATACGAGCGCCGAGCAAGGCAACCCCTAAGCGCAGCACCGTTTTCGCGCTGAATTCGATACCGGCAACACAGTTGCCTTCTTCGGCCAGGAAGTTAAATGCCATGCCCAGTAAAAGCGCAATCAGCATCGCCGGAGTCCCGTAATGTTCGGCAAGAAACTGCGCCGCCACGGCAACCACCAGTGACACCATAAAGCCCTGGCCCTTACCACGTGCAAATTCGGGAAACCGCTTTACGAAAGAAGTATCGATTGATGATAACGTCATTAGAGTAAACCCTCGACTATTGGCGGCAAAGGCCGATCAAGACTTTTCAGGTAAGAACCATGTCACTGATCCCGATGAGAAAGGTTGCCCGGTAAGTTGTTTCATATAACTTGGGGTGCAAACAACTTTCATCTGCTCATTTGGTACGGGTATCAGCATATTGGGCGTGGTAATTGCGGATGTAATTTCTTGTCTGGCCAGAGTATAGGAAATATTAACACCCAATTTCCACTATTCCGCCAAATAAAGAGCAGGAAATCGCAACGTCGTCCGGCCTTGGAGCATCCGAAACCTGACTGAATCCCGCAGGACAATCCAGTCACAATCAGTCAGCAGGCATGCCGGTAACCTATTGCTTATTTCGCAGTCTCAATGGCAGGTTCTGGCCGTTCCGCGAAGTTCAGCACGCGAGATTGGGCGTCTGTTTTCTTCAAAGGAGGCACTGGTTTTAGGTTTTTCAGAGTCGGAGAACGGCACATTCCGGTCATTGAACCTGCGAAAGAAGTGGCAGGTAGTCGGCATGTTTGGTGGCTGACATTAGGCTGGATTACCCAGTGGGAGGGGGTAATATATTGAACGTTAGTGGAAATCAGCCAGAATTCGGATGTTCGAGGGCTGGACGGAGTCGCAAGTCCCTTTCTTTACTTGGTGAAATAGTGAAAATAGGGTGTTTATACTCATGAACTACAATGCACAACTGAAACGCGCAAAACTCCATGTATCACGAGTCCTGGATACTAGTGAACGGGCCAGGTTTGCTTACCCCGGCGCTCGTACAAAGAAATAATCCTGGATGACACCGTTGAGATCCATGAAGTAGAAGTACGCTAGGGTCGCATCGCCGTTGAGGTTGAATTCCCCGAAGAGCGCCCCAAAGGTTGCGTTCTGCGCCGACGTGTAGGCCGTCGCCCAATGCGGATCAAACAGCTCTTGATCCCGGATGCTGTTACCTCCCAGGCCTGACACGAAGGCAAACCCTTGACCCTCATCCACCGTCGTCGTCGCCGGGTCGTCGATCGCCAACTGCAACATGTTGTCCATATTGGCCACGGTCAGGTTCTGCATGTGACTCATCAGGTAGGTGCGCGAGTACGAGTGCTCGTGCCCCGTGACGATGATCGCCCCGCCCCGGCGCGCCTCCTCGTAAACGCCCCAGCCCACCTCGTCACTCTTGCCGCCTACCTGCATCTTTCGCTGATTCTTGTGCCAGTAGACGACGGACCAGGTCGCGGTGTTGGCCGCCAACTCGTTCCGGATATAGTCGGCCGCCTCGGTCCGGCCTATCCCGAGTTGGTTGGGGGCCATCGCCAAAAAGAAGATCCCCTGGTAGGTGAAGTTCGATTTGGTGCCGATTTCACCGTTCCAGGGTATACCCAGGCGGTTGAGGCGCGCCTCCAGAAATGTCCGGTAGCCATCGGCTCCATCCCAGGCTAGCACGTCGTGGTTACCCGCCGAATAGAAGTAGGGGTAGTCGGCCCCCAGAATCCCGTTGACGTTGTCCTCAAAAGCTGGGGGGTTGTCCACGTAATCAAGGTCGCCCGCATGGATCACCATTTCGGCGTTTTCGGACAGGATCAGGTTCAACACCGCATCGGCATTCGACCCGATGGTCGAGTCCGCGATGAAGGCGATCTTAAAGTTGACCGGCGTGGGTCCGCCGTTTCCACCGATTCCGTTACCCGCCCCATCGGGACCACCCACCCCAACACAGCCTGATAGTACGAAGAGTAGTGACATTGCAAAGAGTGCCAACTGTGTTCTACGCATGGGTATCCCCTTCAGCAAAGTCCCCCAACATCAAAATGCAATAAAAAATTCAACAGCATCAACCAAATTGGAAGCCAGCAAGCCAGTTACACCCGCCGTAGTAGATTGTCCATGAATCGATTTCAGGTATTAATTCCTATGAAACACCATATTAGTATTTACGTACCTGGAAAGGATCCGAATTATTAAAACCGCTGTTGCTAGTAGACAACAATAATAACCTCACTAATAGGGAACTAATACTCAATATATATAAATCGAGGAGTCTGACCCCTTGATAGGATTGCGAGAACGACAAGACCACGATACCGATCAACCCGACGCGGGTAAAACCGTAATCTGGAACGGACGCCCGTGGAAGCTTGGCGCCGAAATCAGCTATTTCATAGATACTCCCGATGCCTTCGCCCAGGAATGGTTCATCGGTTTCAACATTTCCCCAGTAGTCGAGAACGGGCTGGTGGACTGGTTCAAGTAGGCGATCTCGAAATAAAACCGAGATTTCGTTTCCCCGAATATATTTTCCAGAGGTCCGCTATGGGCTGCGATCTCAACTGGTCAACGCAACACTTTATCTTTAAATTAAAAGATGGAGTGTGGAATATGACCTATAGAACTCGAATCAAATATACAACTAAACAGAAAACCGACATCTGGGACCGCT
>Ga0209987_10000068_pt1 | contig 44170 bp, 43 predicted proteins | sample N074metaG_FD_182134 | JGI IMG/M metagenome (GOLD analysis project Ga0209987, IMG submission 182134) | Deep subsurface microbial communities from Kermadec Trench to uncover new lineages of life (NeLLi) - N074 metaG (SPAdes) (version 2) | ecosystem: Environmental > Aquatic > Marine > Ocean trench...
TCCGCATGCCGTCGCCGCCGCGATCGAGATACTGGAACAGGGTGGGCACGCCGTTGATGCCGCTATCGCCGCACATGCGGTGCTGGGCCTGGTCGAACCGCAGAGTTCCGGCATCGGTGGCGGTGCATTCATGCTCATTTATGAGCATGCAAGCAGCGAATTGACCTTCCTCGATGGCAGGGAGGTCGCCCCTTCCGGCGCTACGGTGGACATGTTCATGCGCGACGGCGAGGTTCTTGGCTTCATGGAAGCGTGGCAAAGCGGCCTGGCGGTGGGTGTTCCCGGCGTGGTTGCCCTATACAAGAGTGCACACGACGATCATGGAAAGCTGCCGTGGCCCGATTTGTTTCAGCCGGCTATTCGCCTCGCGCTGGAGGGATTCGAAGTATCGCCTCGTATGGCCATGTTCCTGCCAATGGTCGCGTCACGCGGACGCCTCGACGAAAACCCGGCAACAGCCGCCTATTTTTTCCCCGACGGCGAGCCGCTGCAGGTTGGTCACCTCCTCAGGAACCCGGAATATGCCGCAACGCTCAAGCGCATCGCGAATGAAGGCATCGATGCGTTTTACAAAGGTGAGATTGCGCAGGCGATTGCGAAGGCGGCTCAGGAAGCTCCAAATGGAGGCACGTTGACAGCCGAAGACGTTGCAAATTATCGGGTAGCGAAGCGCGACGTCGTATGCGGAGAATTCCGCGAGTTCAAAATCTGCACGACTTCACCGCCATCATCCGGCGGCGCGCAGATCATGATAGCCGGACTGTACGATCACCTCACGCGTGAGAGCACAACACAGAACGACAAAATCGCAGCGTTCGTCGATGCACAGCGCCTGGCCTATGCGGATCGCGATCATTATTTTGGTGATCCCGATTCCGTACTTGTTCCACTGGATGATTTGTTGAACCCTGCTTACATTGAATATCGCGCGTCTGAGCGTTTTGCACCCGGCGACACACCAACGCATGGTGACCCGGGCAGCGTGTTACGCGGTGAGCCGATCGCCAGCCTGTGGGGCAACGACACCACGAAGGAAGTATCCGGAACGACACACATGTCGATCATTGATAATGAAGGCAACGCGGTATCGATGACCGCAACGGTTGAGGCGCCCTTCGGATCGTCGCGCTGGGTCGGCGGTTTCCTGCTGAACAACGAAATGACAGATTTCGCCCGCGAACATGATCCTGACGCGCCGCCGCTTGCCAATGCAATTGGCCCCGGCCGGCGACCACGCTCATCCATGTCACCAACCATGGTGTTCGACCAGGATGGCAACATCCTGATGGTGACCGGTTCGCCCGGCGGCAATTCAATTCCTGCGTACGTTTCGAAATCGATCATTGCCGTGCTGGGCTGGGAGATGTCGGCACAGGACGCGGTCGATTTTCCAAATATCGTTGCTCGCGGGGAGATGGTTCGCGTCGAAGTCGGCGTTGAACCCGGGAAAGCGATTGCCGCTGATCTCAAAAATCGCGGCTATAAGGTGCAGGAACGGGATGGCGAGAACTCCGGTCTGCACCTCATCGTGGTGCGGCCGAACGAGTTGGATGGCGCAGCCGACAAACGCCGGGAAGGCATTGTAAGAACGATATCTGTGCATTGATTCTCAATGTGAAAAAACGTAAGCAGGTTTACTGTCATTATTCGAAAAAAAGTAATCTTTGCCACTGCTGTCCCATAAACCCAAGATCGGTGTCAATATAACGCAAGACTATGATTTAAAGATCGAGAATCGCCCGCTGGGGCGGGCTCCTACGAAACAATCGTAGGAGCCCGCCCCAGCGGGTGATTAACGTGTTTCCAACGCATGATTTTGCCTGAACGGCTTGCTAGCGAATGACTTCAGGGTTTCGCACTATTTCTTTGTGGGACAGCAGTGAATAATTGCATCTTTTGCGGAACGCTTGCGATGCCACAATGGTCAGTGTATTAGGTGTTTCCCGTTTCGGCTTTGTAATCACTGAAAACCCATCACGATGAAGCGATATTACCACGCAGCTTTCCTGCTCTTCCTGATCGCAGGTAGTAATTCAATTGCAGATTCCACATTCGATCTGGCAGAATTCAGGGGCAAGGTCGTGGTGCTGGATTTCTGGGCCTCATGGTGTGTCCCGTGCCGTCGTTCCTTTCCGTGGATGAACAGCATGCAAGAGAAATACGGCGGTGACGGGCTGGTCATCATCGGGGTCAATATGGATTCTGATCCTGCGGAGGCAAACGCATTCTTGCAGGCATATCCGGCCCGATTTAAGATCGTCAATGACCCTGACGGTGAGCTGGCACGCGAATACGATGTAATCGCGATGCCGAGTTCCTATGTTTTCGACCGGAATGGGGTGTTGGTTACCCGGCACCTGGGCTTCAAGGTCAAACGTCAGGAAGAATACGAGGCGATACTCGTTGAGTCGTTAAGTGCAGATAAGGAGAGAGACTGATGCCGCGCATTGTAATTCGAAGCGCCGTGCTCTTTGTAGCCGCCATTTTGATTAGTGCCTGTTCGTCCATGGGCGTGGAAGCATGGGAGCGCGATATCCTGGCGAAGGATGAAATGCAGTTGCCATCAGATCCGCTGGAGGCCGCCATCGACGATCACATCTACTTCAGCAAAGAAGCCTCCAGCGGTGGACGCGGATTCGGCGGCGGCGGCTGTGGTTGCAACTAACTGACAAGAGAATCCAGTAATGAGTCGGAACAGCAAGAAACCACTGGCCGTGTCACTGGCGACGGCAACCTGTGCACTCCTGGGGACGACTGCCGCGTCCCCGGTAATTGCTCAGGAAGAACCCGTCTGGGAATTCAATACTGCGCTCTTGTACTATGGCGAGAGCAACAATCGGGTTGAGGACATCAGTCTGATTGTGCTTGCACAGCGCAATTTTGTCGACGATCGTATTCTGACCCTTGGCCTGACCGTCGATTCGCTGACAGGTGCTACACCGTATGGCGCCATACCGTTCGATGGGCCACAGACATTCACAACTCCGTCTGGTTTACAGGTGCGCACGACGCCGCCAAACGAGATTCCGCTGGATGATACATTTTTCGACACGCGTTACGCCGTCAGCGGCAGCTGGCGGCAACCGCTCGGCAGGATGAATACATTCAGCGCCGGATTGAGCTTCTCCGGTGAGTTCGACTACACCCATTTCGGCGCAAACTTCAAGCTCTCCCACGATTTTAACAAGCGCAATTCGACGGTGTCGCTGGCGCTCGCGGTGGCTCGTGACGATCTTGATCCGGAGGGTGGCGCGCCGACCCCGCTAAGCGCGATGCTCGATGTTGGTGATCTCTCCAACCGAATCGGCGACGTCGACAAAGATGTCGTCGACATCGTTGTGGGATTTACCCAGATCGTTAATCGCAACCTGCTCTTTCAGGTCAACTACTCGTTCAGCAACTCCAGCGGTTATCTGAATGATCCCTACAAGATTATAAGCCTCGTCGATTCAATAAGCGGGGATCCGCTGGACAGGATGCCAACGCCCGGCATTGCTGGCCCGTCACACCAGTACCTGTTTGAGAGCCGGCCGGATGAACGGACCAAGCACAGCCTGTACCTGCAAACCAAGTACTACATGAATGGCAAAGTGCTGGATGCTTCCTACCGGTTTATGACGGATGACTGGGACATCGATTCGTATACCCTGGATCTGCGATACCGGTGGCCACTCAGCGGCGGCAATTATCTCGAACCGCACTTTCGCTATTACACCCAGTCACACGCCGAGTTTTATCGGCCGAGCATCGACGGCGGATTAGCGCTCCCATCCTATGCTTCCGCCGACTATCGCCTCGGAGAATTCGATGCCATTACCGTTGGCCTCAAGTACGGCTGGGAGACCGCATCCGGCAATGAATGGAGCGCCCGCCTCGAATTTTATACCACCGATGGCAAGGTGCCGGGCAGCCTGTTAATCGGTAACCAGGCAGGTCGCGAAATATATCCGGACCTGGAGGCTATAATCGCGCAGATCAGTTATCGCTTCGGAATATAAGGTGGCAGCGGTCGATCGTTCGATCACAATCCTTAAAAAATCAGCTTACTTTCAGGGTACGTTTCACGCGATGGGAAGTCCCTGCGAGGTACTCAGCGGGACTGATGATGAGTCCCTTGCAACCAGCTTATTCAATCTCGTCGCCGGCGAGGCGTGGCGCATCGAGGACAAGTTCAGCCGTTACCTGCCAGGCAATGCCGTTGACCGGATTAACCGCAGTGACGGAGAATCTATCGAGGTCGACGACGAAACGGCGAATCTGCTCGACTTCGCAGCATCGCTTCACGACATGAGTGATGGCCGATTCGACATTACATCCGGCGTCTTGCGCAAGGCATGGGTGTTCGATGGCAGCGACAGGATCCCGGACGATGATCTCGTGCACTCTATCCTGGCGACGGTCGGTTGGGAAAAAGTTGCATGGGACCGGCCCACTCTGACATTGCGACCGGGCATGCAGATAGATTTTGGCGGCCTTGGCAAGGAATACGCAGTCGACAAGGCAGCCAGCCTGGCCGTCGAAAAAACCAGTGCGCCCATGCTGCTTAATTTCGGTGGCGACATCGTCGCCACCGGTTCGCTTAAGAATTCAAGCCGCTGGCAGGTCGGCATTGAAGCACTTGAAACGAGTGCCAGAAAAGCGGACCGCGTCATTCGACTTTCGCAGGGTGCACTGGCAACCAGTGGAGACGCGCGCCGCTTTATCCTGAAAGATGGCGTTCGCTACGGCCATATTCTCGATCCCAGGACCGGCTGGCCGATCAAAGACGCACCGCGGTCCGTCACCGTGGCTGCCGACACCTGCACCGAGGCGGGGATGCTTGCGACACTGGCGATGCTGCGCGGCGCTGACGCGGAAGAGTTTTTGCGCGCACAGAACATTCAGTTCTGGTACCAGCGCTAAGTTTCCTGTCACAGCATTTCGAGATCCTGCCGCAGCTTGCTCAGCATGCTTGCCGACGGCATCGCGTATGCCTCGATCCAGCGTTCGTGGATGCGCTGAATAGGGCTGACATCCAGGTAATTCCAGCGGCAGCGCCCTTCTTTCTTGCTGATTGTCAGGCGCGCTTTCTCGAGCACGCGCAGATGCTGCATGACCGTGGTTCTGTCCAGCCAGGGCAGGCGCTTGCCCAGTTCCCCGGTGGTCATAGGCGTATCTCGCAACAGGTCCAGAATCTTCCTGCGATCCGCGCCAGCCAGGGCCTTGAACACCAGGTCGTCCTGATCCGGCTGCTGATCCTGCTTTTTTCTGCCTCTGACCATTGACAAATAGGTTATATTTTTATAACGTATTTGTCAACGGCTCGCAGGAGGCAGAAAAATGTCCAGGAATTATACAGTACAGACGAAAATCAAACGGCCGGTCGCGGACGTATTCGACGCGATCGTATCCCGTGACAGAATGCAGCAATACTTCGTAAACGGCGCAAGCAGCGACCTGCTCGAGGGCGAAACAGTAATCTGGCGCTGGGACCACTATGGCGAGAACCCGGTCGTGGTCAGGAAAGTGATCGAAAATGAATTGATTGAGTTAGCTCTCGACTCGAAGGAGTGGGACAAGACAAAAACCGAGGCATACGAGGTGCTGGTCATTTTCGAGTTCGAAGAACTGGAGGACGGCACCATGCTGAGCATCAGTGAGCAGGGCTGGAAGACGGATGCCGATGGTCTCAAGGGCTCGCACGACAACTGCGGCGGCTGGATGCATATGGCGATGTGCCTGAAGGCATACATCGAACATGGCATAGATCTGCGCTAGGAGACCAATTCGATGATCAGGAAATCACGCATATTTATGGTTTCGCTTCTTCTTCCCCTGGGATTTTCTTCTGCATTTGCGGATTCAGAAACCCGGAGCGTTGAAGCGACGATGAATATTTCAACCAGCCCTGGGAAAGTCCTCGAGGCATTCCTGGATGAACGGGCTCTCAAAGCCTGGTGGAAGGTGTCCCGAACTCTCGTCGAACAAAAAGAAGGGGGAGTCTGGTTCATCACCTGGGACAACTGGGGTGAGGAAAAGACACAACATGCATGGACTGGCGTGATTGAGGAATTGACGGCAGACAGGCTGGTGATAAGAAAACTCGTCATGATGGAACCGGACATGCCTTTGCTCGGACCGATGCAGCTTGAAATCACAGTTAAGCCGGCTGAAGGCGGCACATTACTGCGTCTATCTCACCGTGGCTACGGGTACGGCGACCACTGGGACTCGATTTACGACGCCGTCGTACAGGGCTGGGAACATGTCCTGGGTGATATGGAAGCGTGGGCCCGCGAAGAATACTAAGACTCGCAACGGACAAAACTTGACAACTGTTGTTCACGGAGGAAGCTTACAGCTGGTCAGAAAGGGGGACACGCTCATGCTTACTCGCCGCGCCTGCATTGCCGGCGCCTCCGCCGCAGCACTTGCACCGCTTGTTGCCGTCAACAGCCAGGAAATACGCGGCGATACGGATCACGAATTTGATCCGTCTTCGCCGTTGCCGCACAAGGATGCGTTCTCCCCCTTCGCGGGATCGTACCTGAACTCTGCCAGCCAGCATCCGCTCAGCCTTGGCGCAAGAGACGCGATTAATCTCTACATGGATTTCAAGACATTCGCGAACGGTAACGATCACTCCGTTTTAGCGACCTACCAGCGCAACCTCGAAAATTATGCGCGACTCATCAACGCAAGCTTGGAAGAAGTCTGTTTCGTGCAGAGCACGACTGTCGGTGAAAATCTCGTATTGAAGTCGTTGAACATTCCCGAAGCCGGCGGCCGCATCGTGACAGACGAACTCCACTATGTCGGTTCGCTGCCGACCTATGCCGAAATCGCGAAACAGGGCATGGATGTCGTAACGCTGAGATCTTCAGACGGCACTATCGACATGGACGAGTTCCAACGATCCGTTAACTTGGATACGCGCCTCGTGACAGTATCGTCGGTATCCATGGTCAATGGCTTCCAGCATGATCTGTCGCGAATCTGTGAGATCGCCCATGCGGCGGGCGCGCTCGTCTATGCCGACATCGTGCACCAGGTAGGAAGCACGCCGATCGATGTACAGGAGTCCGCTGTCGATTTTTGCTCGGCGGCCAGCTACAAGTGGCTGATGGGCGAACAAGGACTGGGTTTCCTGTATGCAAGAAAGGATCTCCTCGCGCAAATAAAACGTCCGTGGCTCGGGCACTATCAACTGCGACGACGTCGCGGATTCGGCTTCCCCAACCCTGAACCGGGTGGCAAACTTACGGAATATGAGTATCACGATTCGGCGCTGGGCTATTTCGCGATGGGTTCGCAGTCGAATATCGTATCCGCACTGCTCGATCATTCGCTGCCATACCTGTTGCAGGTTGGCGTCGCAAGGATCCAGGCATACCGGCAACCACTGATCGACCGCCTGCAGGAAGAGCTGCCGAGGATCGGTTATCCGTCGATCACGCCTCGCGATTCCAGGACAGCACTGGTTTCATTCAGACACGCCGGCAACGCCGGGGAATTGCACAACAAACTCGAGGCAGCGAACGTAACAGTGTCGGTCGCGTCGCATCACCTGCGAATTTCACCGTCCGTGTTCAATGACATGGATGATGTCGAACGCCTGATCCATGCATTGTCCCAGGTGTGATAATAGGCGCCAGATCGGACGTACACTGTCGGATTGAATGCTTGTGCTGCAGCAACCGACTGTGATCACCGCCGAATGCAGAGATATCTTGCGACTCGCTTCTGAAGATTGCATCTGTCTGCTATTAGAAACATAATGAATAGCTAAGACGGACATGGGGGAAACCCCTACCCAAGCGAGCGGCATGATGAAGAACTTGCTGGTGCAATTCGCTTTCCTTTTACTCCTGCCCGGGCTATCCGGCTGTGGCGGCACCAAGGTGCTCAAGGAGCCCGAAGCACTTGCAGTCACGCAGTCGCTTGCGACCGCGTCGGATCGGCATCTCTCCGGAACGCTCGACTGGGTCATTTTTCGAGATGGTCCTGGCACGTGGGCAAGAAACGTGGACTGGGACGAGTACCTGATACGCATCCAGAATCTGGGCGATGATTCATTGCAGATCACTAAAGTTATTGTGGTGGACTCACTCGGTACCCGGATCGATGCCCGTCAAAATCGAAAACAGCTGGTCAAAGGCACCAAGGAGACAAAGCGTCGCTACAAGGGTGAAGGATTGAAAGTCAAGGCGGGTGTCAGTGCCGGCACATTGCTGGCTGCTGGCGCCGTTACTGCAGCCACGGTCGCGTCTGCCGGAGCCGCAGTGGTATATGGCGGCAGCGCCATGGCGGCGGGAGTTGCCACCGGCCTCTTACTTGTGCCTGTCCTGGCAGTTGGCGGCATCGTTCGCGGAGTCAATAACAGCAAAGTCAATAGTCAAATTGAATCTCGACAAACGCTACTGCCAGTCGTGCTGCAGGAAGACGAGGAAAAATATCTCGATATCTTCTTTCCGTTGTCGCCGTCTCCCCTACAGATTGAGATCACTTATGTCGACTCCCGGGGAGATCACACATTGATTGTTGATACGCAAGCTGCGCTTGAGGGATTACACGTGGTACGAGGTGAAAAATGACGCTTACTGGTTGCAGAACGCCCACGAATTCTGACATAGTGTGAGGGAGTTCACACCATCGTTCTGGAAACCGTGAAGTCTATCGGCCTTGTCGTACTTAAAGGTTATACTATCTACTGATATCTATCATGTAAGGAGCTTGTTGTGGCAGAATTAAAAGGACTCAAGAAACCAGTTAAACTCAAAGCTGATATGGCTGAATTTTGTGGAGTCAGCGAACTGCCTCGTACTGAGATCACGAAAAGACTTTGGGATTATATTAAAGCCCAGAAACTTCAGACCAAAACAGTTAACGGCCAACCGGAAAACGCGGGAAAATACATCGTCGCTGACGCAAAACTGCTCAAGGTATTTAAAAACACAAATTCCACCAGCAAGTCGGGCAATCTTACCGACCTGCGCGGCATGCAGGAAGGCGACACCATCGACATGATGCAGATGGCTGCAGTGGTCAGCGCGAACGTAGAATAGCCAAAACTGCCCTTAGCACTGTTTTTTTTCTGACAGTGGTGATTGGGTTTCTTATTGGATGACCCCGCTTTGTGCGGGGTTTTCTTTGCCCGATGACTTTTCGGCTACGGCCGCTGTGAAGACAACATCGGTAGAACTGTTGAGTGCCGTCTCCGCGGAATCCTGCAGGATGCTGATCACGAAACCGACCGCAACCACCTGCATCGCGATATCATTCGGAATTCCGAACAACCCGCAACTAAGTGGTATCAACAACAGCGAACCGCCGGCCACCCCCGACGCGCCACACGCTGACAATGCAGCGACGACTGACAACAGCAGTGCGGTTGCCAGATCTACATCAATGCCCAGCGTGTGCGTTGCTGCGAGCGTTAAAACGGTGATCGTGATCGCGGCACCGCCCATATTGATAGTCGCACCAAGCGGAATGGACACGGCATAGGTGTTCTCGTCGAGTTTCAGGCGTTCACAAAGTGCCAGGTTAACCGGAATGTTGGCGGCGGAGCTACGCGTAAAGAACGCGGTAACCCCGCTTTCGCGCAAGGCAGTAAACACGATCGGATACGGATTCTGCCGCGTCTTTATCCAGACGATCAATGGATTGATGAGCAACGCCATGATCAGCATGGCTCCCAGCAAGACGCTTAGAATGCGCACATAACCCTGCAGTACCGCAAAACCGAACTCCGCAAGGTTGCCGGCAACCAGGCCGAAAATTCCGATCGGCGCCAATCGAATGACCACGCGCACAATCAGCGTGATCGCGTGAGAAATATCAGCCAGCATCCCGCGTGACGCATCTGATGCATGCCGCATGGTCAGACCCAGTGCGATACCCCAAACGAGGATGCCAATAAAGTTGCCGTTCATTATGGCGCTAACGGGATTATCGACAAGCTTGAATAACAGGTTATCCAATACTTCGCGGATCCCCTGTGGCGGATTGATGCTCACATCGGAGATAGTCAGGATCAGTGTCGTTGGAAAAAGCTTGCTCATCAGTACGGCGAGGAAAGCCGCGCTGAGTGTGCCAATCAGGTACAGGATGACGATAGGACGGAGCTGCGCATGAGTGCCTGGCTGCTGATTGGCCAGCGCCGCCGCAACCAGTACCAGCACGAGTACCGGCGCTACCGCTTTCAATGCCTGTACGAACAGGTTTCCGAGCAACATTGCAGAGCTGGCGGCATCTGGCCAGACCAGCGCCAGCAAGACTCCGGCGACAATGCCAATGGCAATCCGCAAAACGAGATTGCCACCAAAGAATTTTTCAGAAAAAGTTAATTGTGACATCGGGTATGCATCAGTTAACGGGACAGCGGTGGGTCTGTCCCCTATTTGTTAATCGCTTCGCGGATCGCATTTGCGGTGTACTCCGCCCGAAACGCCACCATCTTCTTGCCGAGTTCGATCGCTTCTTCCATCGGGGCGATGTCGATGCCATTGATTGACGCAAGGTCTGCTTCGACACGTTCGTGGTAACGCACGGAGGTCGGATCTGTCACCATCATCATCGCCGTTACCCAGATGTCATCGTGGTAGCCATCGCTTTTTGTTTCCACAACGCCAAGCACTTCTTCCGTGTACTTTTCCGTCTCTTCCCAACCCGGGGTATAAAACTCGATCACGAAGTGTGCCGTGACGCCCGAGCCGGCCCAGCGTTTGTTCAAATCCCCGGCAACCGTTGCCATCCCTCGTTGATTGCCGCCGCTATCTCCGATCAGGATGATATCTTTAAAACCATGAACCCGGAGGCTTTCGGAAATATCGACAAGCAGGGCGTGATAGGTCTCGTCCCGCACTGTGAAGGTCCCGGGGAAATGCATCGCTCCCGAGGGTGGATCGATACTGCCCTCGGGAACGAATGCAACAACCGGGGCACATAATGCATTGCCGAGGTCACGGGCGATCGCCGGACAGAGGGCGCGCAGGATTACGTTGTGCTTGCCGGTCGCCAGGTAGGGTCCGTTTTCTTCAATACCACCGGTCGGAATAATGGCTGTCGAGTATCCACCTGCAATGAGATCCCGCACTTCAATGTAAGTCAGTTCCTCCATCCACAAAGAGTCACTGGCCTCGAGCGGGTTCGGCGCTGCGAGTTTTTCCTGTATCCGCCGTTCACGATCCGAATTTTGTTGTGCTTCGCTGGTACAACCAGCGATCAGTAATATTGCCGTCAAAAACAGCGTGCCTGCACTAATCATCGAATGTAGCTCCCCCGGACGGGCTGCCGTTCGCAGCCCGGCATTTACAGTACTACGACGGATCGATAGGAAATGTATCCACCGAGCAATAGTACTGAAACAAGAAATAATTGTTGAAATCGCTCCTCATCGATCTTCAAACGGACCCGGCGACCAATAGCCAGCCCGAGAATCGATGGTACGAGCGCAGACACGGATACTCGCACGTGCTCCATGGATATCAAGTCGTTTCTGCCGAGTGAGACAGCCAGCACGATGGTCGAAATTGCGAAAAATATGCCCATCGCCTGCACCAGCATGTCCCGCTGGAAGCCCATTGCCTGCATGAACAAAACCGAGGGCACCATGAATGAACCGGTCATCCCGGTCAGCATGCCATTGATGGCGACCAACGGGACTGAGAGCGGCCGCTCCCATTTCCGTGGCACGCTGAAGCTGACTTTCAGCAATCGGGACAATGCGAAAACAAAAAGTATTGCGCCCAGCATCGCCGTAGGCCACTTGATGTTTACCGCACTCAGGTAGGCCGATGGAAACCAGATGAAAATCATGGCCACGAGAAAATACAGCCACATGCGCCTTACGATGTCTGCCAGGTAAGGGCCAGAAGAGGCTTGCCAGATATTTACCACGATTGTCGGAAGCACAACAATAGCCAGCGCATCCAGCAGCCCGATCGTCAGCGTGAGGATAATGAGAGTGATGATCGGAAAGCCGAAGCCCACCACACCCTTGACAAAGCCGGCAAGAGTGAAAGCAACGGCAGCGATGGCTAGAATGTCCACCAGAGGCATCCAATCCGAGTCGCCTGCCGCACGGAAACACAGGTGGCGGGACCCGCCATGAAACCGAGGAATACTGACATGAGCCAGATCACCGCCATACTGCAATCAGGCACGGTTGCCACACTGTCAAACGGCCGCCATACCTGGACTGCCGACGAACCGTTGGCTGCCGGCGGCACGGATACCGGCCCGAACCCTTACGAGCTGCTGTTAAGTTCACTGGCTGCGTGCACCTGCCTGACGATTGCCATGTACTGCAAACACAAAAGACTTTCGTTGCGATCCGTCCGCGCATCGTATGATTTTGCACGAATTCACGCCGATGATTGCGAGGACTGCGAAATGCCGGACAGGGGATTCATTGAACAGATTACCAGCAACGTCCACATCTCAGGCGATTTTGACGATGCACAGAAAAACCGGCTTGCGCAGATCGCACAACGGTGTCCGGTGCACAAGACACTGGCTCATGGCATCGCATTCGAGGACAATGCGACGTTTGATTAACGACTGAAAACTACCGTTTGAGGAATTATGTCTGAATTGAATTTGTCTGTTGAGGATGGCATTGCGCGATTGCAACTGAATCGCCCCGCCGTATTGAACGCGTTATCGCCAGGTCTATTGCTGGAACTGATCGACAGATGTGACGAACTTGCCCGGGACGATGTGACAAAGGTTGTCGTGCTGGAAGGCTCAGGCAAACATTTCTGTGCTGGCGCGGACCTGCCACTATTTATCAAGCGTATGGAGACGGACCCACACGGCACTGCCGACCTGGGTCGCCGTGCAGCAGAGGCGCTTGCTGCAATTCCCCAGATCACGATCGCAGCCATCAAGGGTTACTGCATCGGGGGTGCGCTGGTGCTTTCTGCTGCCTGTGACCTCAGAATTGCCGCCGACAACAGCCGCTTCTCCATTCCCGAGCTCGACGCCGGAATACCACTGTCCTGGGGAGGCATGGCGCACGTCGTGCGACTGGTCGGAGAGTCACTGGCAAACGACCTGATCCTGACCTGCCGGCGGTTCGACGCTGATGATGCTCTGCGTGCCGGATTCATCAGCCGGATTATTTCGGCTGGAGAATTTGCAGAAGAGGTCACGGCGCTGGCGGAATCTGTCGCCGCCAAGCCGCGCATCGTACTGAGGCAAACCAAACGGAAACTGACAGACATTCGAGCGGGCACCTTCGATGCACGGGACGACGCGGCCGAGATGATCGCCGCGATGGCAGATCCCGAGGCAACGTCGATCGGCCAGGAGTATATCCGCAAGAATATCGGAAAATGACATGAGATTACGAGTCGTAAGTTTAGTGATCACCGTGGATCAGACGGGGTGTTCGACCATCCTCACTTTTCCAATAATCGCCTCATTACCCGGTCCCGGGTTATCGGGCACGTTCTGTGACAGCGCCAGCGAGCACACGGCGAAACCGGTGCCAATCAGAAATACCGCAGAGATCGATTGCACCCAGACAAGGCCGAGGGCCGCCGGAATAATCACTGCAGCGATGTGATTGATGGTGAACGACACGCCGGCACTGCTGGCAAGGTCGGATGGATCTGCAATCTTGTGGAAGTATGTTGTCATCGCAATGTAGAGCGCGAAAAACATATGATCGATAATGTAGAGGCCTGCCGCCACGTAAGCGTTTTCAACATACGCATATGCTGTAAATACCAAAACCAGGCCGCCATATTCGATTGTAAGTGCATTGCGCTCGCCAATTCTCCTGATTATCACGCCAATCCGTTCCGCGAATAACCAGTTGAACGCGTAGTTGACCAGAAACAGCAACGTTACCTGGGCTGCCGTGTAGCCGAATTTCTCAACCATCAGGAAGGCGGCAAACACCATGAAAATCTGACGCCGTGCGCCCGAGAAAAAGGTCAGCGCATAGTACAGCCAGTATCGTTTACGCAGGATGATGCGGTTGTGCTGTTCCGGCCCACTTGAGAAATGTGGAAAGACTGCCCACATCACAATCGCGAGGCAGAAACAAATGACGCCGGCTATCAGGAAATTCCAGACATAATCCAGTTCGAAAATTTCGAGCAGAATCCAGAGAACTCCATAGATGATCAATGACGTGATTGAGGCGACGGAGATCAGCTTGCCGAAGACCTGCGGCGCTTCTTCCCTGGATAGCCACTGCAATGCCAGGGACTGCTTGACGGCCTCGAAGTAATGAAATCCAAGTGACATCAGGACGGTCGTGAAATACAGGCCGTAGACCGTTGGAAAAAAGCCGGTGATTGCGACGCCAGCTCCAAGCAGCGCCAGCGACAGGACCGCGAACGTTTGCTCTTTTAGAACCAGCAGCACGAATACCGTCGTAAACGCGATAAAGCCGGGTATTTCCCGCAGACTCTGCAAGATACCGATTTCGACACCCGTGAAGGCCGCTCGCTCTACCACGAAATTATTCAGTAGCGCTGTCCAGGCATTGAATGCAATTGGCATTGCAACGCTCATCAGCATCAGCAAGACCACGGGGGTCTGCCAGCCAGCTCTCTTCACAGGATCGGGATCGGCGCAGTCATCGAGGTCGCGGGCACCAGTATTACCTCTGTTTCCGGCAGCTTCCGTGGCTGCCGGCCTGATAAAAATTGATGGTATCAAAAGGTCACGGTGTAACAAATGACCGAACCTGCCGGTCCCTTGTATGTCGCCTGAGAGATTTCGTAATTTGATGAAAAACGTGAAAATAACCCACCGGGCATCCGGTGTCGTGCTGGCGGACGGACCGCTGGGATGGGGCATTACGCCATTTGAGGGCAACTTCTATATTGCCCGAAAATTTCTCAAAACAGATCGCTTCAGAGTGAACTTCCTTCCCGGTCTGTGCATCTATAAGTTTGTTTATGTGTGGATGGACCTGAAGCTGGAGCATGGCGAGCGCATTCGGGACCTTGGCTGGATGTACTGGCTACCGAATCCCCTGTTGCCATTCATATGGTTCCGTATTGCCGTATCCGGAACGCACCCGGAGATCAAAGTTGAAGAGTACTGATCGATGCATTGTTACCGGCACAGAGAAAATTACGCGGTCGCCATCTGCCAGAATTGTGGTAAGGCTGCCTGCCCCGATTGTTGTGAGGATACGGGGCAGGGAATCGCTTGTTGCTGGACTTGCGCAGAAGAACTTCAGCAAACCCGGCGACTAAATGAACGGCTGAAACAGAGCCTGGGAATCGGTGCGCCGCCACCAATGCCTGCTTCAGCGCCGACTTACTTCTTTTTCGGTTTGATTTTGCTGGTGACGGGCGTTTATTTGTCGTTCGTTCGACCGGGCATCGACTTCCTGACGCTGGCGATGGCAGCAGCATTCTTCGTTATGTCAGCGGTAACCTATAAGCGATTCCGCAATAGCTGCCCTACTTGCTGACTGGATCAGACTGACAACCTCAATCCGCCGTATAGATCTCGGTCTCGGGATGAAACGCATACCAGGCGAACCAGAACGAAATGAGGGTCGGCCATTCGTCGCCATCCTCGCCGACGATACTCGCCGTTTTGTTTTTCTTGTCGAAGCGGACTGCGAAACTCTGTCCCTGAAATTCGTCTAAAAATTCCTGCGGACTCTTGCTCATTTCGCTGAACGGATAGGCCTTGAATTGCCCATCGATTTCCAGGCCCAACACCAGCGATTTTCTTCGATATTTCGAATTGTGCGCGGTTACCGGAAAGTACAGCGCGCTATTCCGGGCGTAGTCAGGATACGGACTCACTTTGTAATTCCGCCGGAAACCGGTCTGGTCCGACAGCACCTCCGTTTCCGGATGGCGCGCAACCCAGTCCCGCCACGTTGTATGCGCTATCGGTAGTGCATTGAGGCGCGTGCCTTTCATCGTCCCCGTTATGGCAGTTTGCTCGATTTGCGACCATAGTGAGCCGGTTTGCCGGTCATAGAGAAGTACATCGCTGTTGTACAGAAGTCCGGAAACACCAAACTCGAGCCGCGTACCGTCGACCTTTGCGTCGAAGGCAATGCCGCTATTGCATAAGGGACAATAGGTGACGACGACGGCATGACCGCCGAAAGCATCATTGACGATCTCGTGATAATTGAGGATGCGGATCGGATACGCGCGTGCAATGCCGTTTAGCTCGATGCCAAGAACCCGGTCTTTCGATTTCAGAAATTTCGCATCGCTTGCGGAGACGAAAGCAGGATAGTCCAGCGAGCGTATCCCGTCCCGCCCCGGACCACCGTTCAGTATTTCATGCGGTGGTACCAGTGCATCATCGAGCACGAAACCGTTCTTCGACTCCGCGGCCGACTCGTGCGCGGCCAGCAAAATCACGAGCATGACGAGCCAGCCCAGCTCACTTATGGAGGAAACAGGCAAAACCATACCTGTATGACCCGGCTTCAGGCAGACGGTTCCTGCAATTTTCCTTGGGTAACGATGCGCTCGACCAGTGGCTTGATCGTCAGGCCCTGGACGATGATAGAAAACAGCACCACCGCATAGGTGACCGTCAGAATCGTTGGCTTGTATTCATTTGGCGGCAGCGACAATGCAAGTGCCACTGCGATACCACCTCGCAGCCCGCCCCAGGTCAGTATCGGAATGGCGCCTTTCGTGAATGAACCCCAGCGAGAAAGTATCGATATCGGATCAAAGACGCTGAACCAGCGTGCCGCCAGCGTTACGGGAATAATCAGTAGTGCAACGCCGACATGATCCACCAGTTTTGCAATAACCAGGACTTCCAGGCCGATGAGCAGGAACAGAACCGAATTCAGAATTTCGTCAATGAGCGACCAGAATTTCTTGATGTAGTCGCGCGTCGTTTCGCTAGCGGCATACTTCATGCCCTGGTTGCCGATGAAGAGTCCGGCAACCACCATCGCGATCGGGCCGCTCATGTGCAGCCTGAGGGCGACTGCGTAAGTGACCATTACCAGCGCCAGCGTGATGAGCACCTCCAGGTTGTGTTCGTCAATATGCAGCATTGCGCGGTACCCTGCATACCCTGCAATCAACCCCAGGACGGCACCACCCACAGCCTCGGTGAAAAACAGCTCCACTACAAACCAAGCATCGACATCTCCGCCATGACCGTTTCCGCCAACAGCAACAGCGACCACGACTGTAAAAATAACCACACCCACGCCATCATTGAAAAGGGCCTCACCCCCCCATCTTCGCCTCCAGCGTCTCCGGCACATTCACTGTCTTGAAAAGTCCAAGAACCGCAACCGGATCAGTCGGGCTGATGAGCGCTCCGAATACAAGCGCCCAGATAAACGGCATTTCGATACCGAAAGCGTTGAGAATGAACCAGGTCATCCAGCCGATCAGGAACGTTGAGATCAGAATTCCCAAAGTTGCCATCAGCGCAATCGCACTTGCCCTGGATTTGAAGGCGGTAAAGTCCACGTGCAGCGCGCCTGCGAATAACAGGAAGCTCAGCATGCCGCGCATCACCGTCTCGTGAAAATCTATTTGCGTTAGGACACCGGTAACAATTTCCATTATCGGCGACGCCGGGCTCAGAACTTCGATCAGAATGATTACCAGTGAAGCCGCCAGTGCGATTATCACGAGACCGATCGTGTGCGGCAGGCGCAGGTACCTGTAATTCAGGTATCCGAATGCCGCGGATAACCCGATAAGGAACGCACCGATCTCGAGAATGCTCATGTCCTGGCAGTCCTCCTGGCTAATTCAGTCCTTGCGCGGCGCGCGGCCCATTATGACAGGTCGCCCGGTTCGTATCCCGCAACCGGGGCATTGACACACCTTATAGTCAACTCTAGGCTAATGCCCTAGCCGGCCGGCAACAACGACATCGGGGGGAGTTGCAACAATGAACCATCAATCGATATTAAATCGCCTGCAGATTCTCTGTCTCTGCACAGTAAGCACCGCCACGTTCGCATACCCAACCATCTATCCGACCGGCACCACGATCTACGACCCGGACGAGGCGTATAGCAGCTACATCCTGATCTCGGACCACGCTGATCGTGGCAATCATCCATCTGCTGCAGTTCGTGCCCGGAGTGAAATTCCGGATGACGTGCGGCTGATCAACATGAACGGAAATGTCGTACACGTCTGGACCGTCGCGCCCTTTTTCAACAAGCGCAGCAGGCTCCTGCCGAATGGCAACCTTTTGTATGCCGGTCCGGACGAGACGATCTTCGAGTATGACTGGGACGGCAAAGTCGTGTGGCGACACCAGGGAATTGGTTCGGTCAACGACCTGAGAATATTGCCGAACGGCAATCGACTGCTGATCGCACACGAGCCTGTTCCTGATTCGGCGCAAGCAAAGGTTGAGGACGTAGGCGACAAGATTGCCCCCTGGTGGGCGCCGCGGCAACGCGGCAGTGAGGAGCACCAAAACGGCGCCGACATCTACGAAGTCAACCTTGACGGAGACGTCGTATGGGAGTGGCATGCACACGATCATCTTGATTTGAACCTGTTTTCGCCGCTTACGCCTCTGGACGACTGGCTGCATGTCAACTCAATCGCCCCACTTCCCGAAAACAAGTGGTTCGATGGCGGTGACGAAAGATTTCGGCCGGGTAACATCCTGCTCAATGCACGCAATATCAACACCATGTATATCATCGACAAGCAGACCGGCGACGTCGTCTGGGAGGGATCGCACGACTACAAAGGCGGCATGGCCCATTCCCATGAGCCCGAGATGATAGAGAAGGGCCTGCCGGGTGCAGGCAACATTATTTTGTTCGATAATTCGCTCTTTCCACGCTTTCGGACGCATACCGGGCAAACATTCATTATCGAGATGAACCCGGTGACCCACGAGATCGTCTGGAAATACGAGACCGAGGGCTACGCCAACCTGAAGTTTTTCAGCAAAACGATGGGATCACAAAAGAGATTGCCGAACGGCAACACCTACATCGCGGAAGACAACACCGGACGCCTGTTCCAGGTAAAGCCCGATGGCACGATCGTCTGGGAATACGTAAACCGGGGTGGCACGACACGCCCCTCCGTGGTGCCCTATGACTTCACCCCCCAATTACGGGCCATGCCACCACCACAGGAGAAAAGGGTCACACCGCCAAACAACCTCGAGTGGCAGTTGTTGCCGGATGAGGACAGGAATCCTTAACAACCGGAATGAATCTCCAGGAGCTTTCGCCAATGGCTGCAAACTACGACGCAATTATCATCGGCACCGGCCAATCCGGGCCCGCGCTTGCCGCTCGCCTGAATAAGGAAGGACAGAAAACCGCGATCATCGAGCGCAAACTGGTCGGCGGAACGTGTGTCAATGTTGGCTGCACCCCGACCAAAACGCTGGTTGGCAGCGCCCGCATCGCTTACCTGGCACGGCAGGCCGGGGAATTTGGAATTTCTATTGAAGGCGACATCGCTGTCGATATGGGCCGCGTGAAGGCGCGCAAGGACGCTATTGCCGGCGCGTCGAACCAGGGCGTCACTGACTGGCTCGAGGGCATGGACAATGTCGACCTGATCCGCGGCCATGCCCGATTCGTTGACTCGCATGCGGTCGAAGTCAACGACGATGTGCTCGAGGCAGACAGGATCTTCATCAACGTGGGAGCCCGCGCGCGCGTGCCCGACTGGCCCGGCATTGACGATGTACCGTATTTCACTAACTCGAGCATCATGGATGTCGATTTCCTGCCCGCACATCTGATCATCATTGGCGGCAGTTACATCGGCCTGGAATTCGCCCAGATGTATCGCCGGTTCGGCAGCGAAGTAACGGTTATCGAGATGCATGAGCGGCTCATCGGACGTGATGACGAAGACGTGTCAGACGCAGTCCAGGAAATTCTCGAGGGAGAGGGTGTCAGGTTCCGTCTGCAGGCGGATTGCATCGAGGCCCGTGCGACCGGCGATGGCATCGCTGTCCGGGTGACCTGTGAAGATGGGCCGGAAGAGGAAACCGGCTCACACTTGCTCATAGCGGTCGGTCGCGTTCCCAATACCGACGATCTCGGACTGGACTCAGCCGGCATCGAGGCAAACCAGTTTGGTTTTATCAATGTAGACGATGCTTTGCGTACCAATGTAAAAGGTGTGTGGGCCATCGGTGATGTCAATGGCCAGGGTGCATTTACGCATACCTCTTACAACGATTACGAGATCGTTGCGGCAAATCTTTTTGACAATGATTCGCGCAAGGTGTCGGACCGGATCCTGTGCTACGGATTGTTTATCGATCCACCGCTTGGACGGGTTGGCATGACCGAGAAGCAGGTGCGGGATTCCGGGCGGCGGGCCCTGGTAGGCAAGAGGATGATGACCCGGGTTGCGCGCGCGAAAGAGTTTGGGGAGACGCGCGGCTTCATCAAGATAATTGTGGATGCCGACTCAGAGGAAATACTCGGTGCCGCAATATTGGGGCTCAACGGTGACGAGGCTATTCATTGTTTGCTGGACACGATGTATGCGCGGCAGCCTTATACGGTCATCTCACGCGCCGTGCATATTCACCCGACAGTGGCCGAGCTGATACCCACCGTGTTACAGGAAATGCAGCCTCTGGAATAAGCCGTATCAGTTGCCGTTCGCCTTGAACTGACTCAGGGCCTCGCGAATTTCGTCCGGGATGACCTGGGATTCAAGGTTGCCGTCTTCCAGGATTCTTGCGAAGACGCGAGTGGCTTTGCCTTCAGTCACTTGCTGTCCATTACGAAGATTGACGGCATTACAGTGCCAGTGCACCGTTTTCTCGCGGATCTCGAGCAAGGTCAGCGTGCACTGCACCCGATCGCCATACGCAGCGGGTCCAACGAAGCGAAACTGGATCTCGCCCATGACGAAGGCGCTGCGATCTTTCGCAATCATTCGGTTGATTGGGTGACCGATTCGCCGAAACAGCTCGTGTTCAATCTCGTTAAACCACGCCACTTCCCGCGCGTAATAGACGAGGCCGAAGGGATCCGACTCACCCCAGTTGACGGTCAATTCCTGCGTATAAGCTGACATTGTCGATCCATGCGTGAAACCAGCGCGCATCGTAGCAGCGATCGTCACGTTGGCAAGAATTAACGCCGGGAGCCTTTCAGCCCCACTCCACCCACAGTTCTTTCGGTCCCCGGAATTGTACTGTCTCGATCATTGCGAATGACTGGTCGTCGAGCAGCCGCAGTTTCGGCAACCTTTTGGTCAGCTCTTCCAGGATGATCTGCAGCTCGAATCGGGCCAGCGGCGCGCCGAGGCAGAAATGATTGCCAAAGCCGAAAGAGATATGGGCGCGAGCATCTTTGCGATGCATATCAAAAAGTTCGCTGTCCTCGAACTTGTCCTCGTCGCGATTTGCTGACGCCAGGAAACATAGCACGCGATCGCCGGCCGCGATGCTGACACCGGAAATCTCGACTGGCTGCCTCGCGAGGCGGCGCCAGGCAACTACGGATGGCCGGAAGCGAAGAATTTCCTCAATTGCACCCGGAATGACACCAGGGTTTTCCGCAAGTTCGGCCCACGCCCCTTCTTCCTGTAGCAAGGTGAGGATGGCGTTGGCTGACGCGTTCGTGGTGGTCTCATGACCAGCGAGTAACAAGCCGAAGACGACATTGTTTATGTCTTCAATCGATAGCACGGATTCATCTTTGGCCCGGATGGCCAGCATGTCACTCGGCAAATCGTCACCCGGGTCGGTTATTTTCTGTTGCACCAGGTCGAGGCAGTAATCCCAGTAATCCGCCAGGTTCTTCGCCGCCCCAAGCTGACGCTCGCCGTGCAGCCTGCCAAACGTCAGCAACAGGCGATCGTCCGCCCATCGTTTGATATGTGCGACATCCTCCGGCGGCACACCGAGCAGCTTGAAAAGAACCAGCGCTGGCAATTCATAGACGCACTGGGCCACCAGGTCGGCACGATTATCTTCAATGAACTTACTGACCGACTCATCCACGAGTTGCCTGATATAAGGCTCCAGCGCCTTCATGCGACGCGGCGCAAAAGCCAGCTGCGTGTGGCGGCGAATCCGCGCGTGGTCATCCCGGGTATTGTTGGAAAGCGTCGGGCGCGGTGTGAACTTGCGCTGCTTCAAAAGTTCGACAACCTCGTCCGTAAACGGCTCCAGCGGTTGTAGCGTGATCTCTGCGGAGAAATTCTCGGTGTCTCCCAAAATCCGTTTGACATCGTCATACTTGCTGACCGCCCAGTAGCCGATATCCGGCAGGTAGGTGACAGGACTTTCCGCGCGCGCCTGTTTGAGCGTTGCCTCGAGTTGCTGGTTCGACAAGTCAAACAATTCCGACAGAGCCGTTACGGGGCAGACATGGCCGGTCGCATTATTCACAGTTTGAATCTCCCGGGATTCACCTTGCGGGCAATTGGGCTTCCACCAGTGCAACCCAGTAGTCGGCGCCAACCGTCAATATTTCGTCGTTGAGATCGTAATTGGGATTATGCAGCGTAGCACCGCAATGGCCATCCAGGCCATTGCCGATCAGGATGTAACAACCCGGCTTCACTTGCAGCATCCGCGCAAAATCTTCGGATGCGCTGCACGGCGGGCAATTCGCATCAACAGCGGGCTCGCCAGCCACCTCGCGAGCGGCGGCGATCGCGGCAGCGGTCTCATCAGCTGTGTTCACGGTCACAATGAAGTCGTTTCGGTACTCCACCGAGCCCTCCGCGCCATGGGCGGCAGTGATTCCGGCAACGATCTCCCGCATGCGCGCTGCGATCAACTCCTGCGTGTTCGTGGACATGGCGCGACAGTCACCCTTGATAGTGACGGTTGACGGGATAACGTTGCGGGCGCCATCGGTCAGGACCTCGGTGACCGATACGACGCCCCAATCCTGAGGCGCCACGGACCGGGAAACGATCGATTGCAGGGCCAGAATCACCTCCGCAGCAATGACAACCGGATCAATCGCGCGATCAGGCATGGAGGCATGGCCGCCTCGGCCTCTGATGGTGATGACGAAGATGTCCTCCGAGGTCATGATCGCGCCTTTCCTTACGGCGAAATGGCCTGCTGGAATTCCGGGCATGTTGTGCATACCGTACACCGCCTGCATCGGAAAGCGCTCGAAAAGACCATCTTCGATCATTGAAAGCGCGCCGCGCCCGTCTTCCTCGCTCGGCTGAAATATGAAATAGACGGTGCCGTCGAATTCGCCTGAACCGGCAAGTTGCCGCGCGGCGGCAAGCAGCATTGCGGTGTGTCCGTCATGACCGCAACCGTGAAAAACGCCATCGTGGACCGAGCGGTGTTCGAAAGTGTTCGCTTCCTGGATCGGCAGTGCATCCATATCGGCACGCAGGCCAATAGCCTGTTCAGCAGCGCCGCGCTTCAACACGGCCACTACGCCCGTCGTCCCGACAGCGGTATGCACGTCGAGCCCGGATTCAGCGAGCAGGCCCGCTACTTTGCCGGCGGTACGATCTTCCTGAAAACCAAGCTCCGGATGCTTGTGAATATCCTGCCGCCAGGACCGTGCATCCTTCTGAATATTTCGAAATTGACTCTCGGTACGCGATGCTACGCTCACTGTCGTTCTGACATTCTATCGCTCACTGGGGCATGCTCCTACGAGACCTCGTCATACTCTCTGGCAATGGTATCGAACCTGTCGATCAAATTAACACGATATTCGCTCCTGTTAAGTCGATCGACCTATGTGTGAACCGTGTCTACGCAATCAACATAATGTTTTATTCGAAAGCAGAATATCCGGCAATTATGTCGAATCATAACTCATTGAGTTCATAAGTCTTTTTTTTAAATTTGCATCGGGTTCATGAATATCGAAAGCAGTTGTTGACACCGCAATTTTGCATGTGAAACGCTTCATGAACCATTGATAAAGGCACTCCTTCCGTGAGGAAGGGTCGCAAAGCCACCGGTCTAAATACTCGTCAGACAGCGGAGTTACCACGATGAATTTTGTCCTTAATATTACACCCTGGCCTGTTCTCTCTGCATTGTTGTGGATAGTACTGGTCATTGCAACGCTCTATCTCGCACGGCCTACGGCGCACAAACTCATTTTGGCTGCAGGCAATTCGCTCCACAAAATGTTTCGTATTGCATCCGTGTCAGTCGCAGGTGCCGAAAAGGGTCTCGCGAACAGAAACCGCGAAGTGCTGCTGGCCGCGGGTCGTGAAGCAAAGGAGCGAATCGTCGAGCGGGAGTTCGATAGAATCAACGAGACGGTCCGCAAGGACCTCGCGAACTATTCGGCATTGCATCGGAGCCTGAGTGAATCCATCGGCCGTATCGAACAGGATCACAAGGATGCTGTCGACGTGCCACCCGATCCGCCTGGCTGGGTGAACGCGGTTAAAGCAGTCGCTAACATCGATTCAAGAGAAGGCCGCGTTGGCATCGGCAACGTACTGAGCGACATTCACAAATCGCTCGTCAAGGCACACAAGGAAGCGATGGTGATGTATCGGGAGGCGAGCAGTAAACGCCACGAGTTGCTCAGAAAGATGCGGCCGGAATGGCGGCAAATTGAGCAGACCCTGAACAAGGTCGGGAAAAACGTCGACAGCCTGATAAGCCGCTCGGTAACAATCGACCGTCACATGCAGGAATACGAGGACATCGTCAAAGGTGAAGACCGGGCAGTCTCGGTCCTCTCTTCGTCTTCACTGGTCTATTTCTTTGTTTCGGCAGGAGTCCTGATCATTGCCCTTGGTGGCGCCATGATCAACTTCTCGCTGATCGCAAGGCCGATGGCCGAGATGGTTGGTGGAACCTCGCTGATCGGTGGCTTCAAGACCGCGGATATTGCGGCCCTCGTTATCATCCTGGTGGAAATTTCCATGGGCTTGTTCCTGATGGAATCGTTGCGCATTACGCGCCTGTTTCCGGTTATCGGCGCACTTCCTGACAAGACCCGCGTGCGTATGGTCTATATCACATTCACGATGCTGTTTTTGCTCGCGAGTGTAGAGGCCGGTCTTGCATACATGCGTGAAGTGCTGCTGCAAGACGAGCTTGCGACCAGTGCGTTGCTCAGAGGCGATGGTGATGTCGCGGTAGCGGGCAACTTCATGTGGATAACGACCGCCGCACAGATGGGCATGGGATTTATCCTGCCCTTCGCACTGACCTTCGTCGCCATACCGCTGGAGACATTCGTTCACTCACTACGTACGGTCATCGGTCTGCTCGCGATCGGAACATTGCGTTTCGTGTCGCTGGCACTCCGGCTGTCCGGCAACGCCTTCCGTTATCTTGGTGTGCTGTTTACTCAGTTATATGACCTGCCGTTGTTCATACCGCTGTGGTGGGCTGCGAGGGAGCCCAGTGCAGCCAAGCAAAGCGATACCGGCTTATCGGAGTTACGATCATGAAATCACTAAAACTGTTGGCATGTTGCCTGTTGCTCGCCAGTTGCGGGCCGTCTCAAGCGCCTAATTCCGGCGTGTACATGCTGGTCGACACTTCCGGCACCTATCGTGACGAAATTCAGAAGGCGGAGCAGATCATCCGCTATACCCTGTCCCGGCTCGACGCCACGGATTCATTCGCGGTTGCCAGGATTGACACCGGCAGTTTCAGCGAGAAGGACATCATCGCAAAAATGACGTTCGACGATCGTCCGAGCACCATTAACCGTCAGAAGCGATTGTTTGCGGAGCAAGTCCAAAAATTCGTGAATGAAGCGAAATCGGCTCCGTACACTGATATCACGGGCGGATTGCTGCAGGCTGTGGAATATCTCAATGAAAAGGGGCCGACAGTCAAGACCGTGCTGATTTTCTCCGATCTCAAAGAAGAGCTGGCGGAAGGGTACATTCGTGATATCAGTTTCGAACTGGACGGTTTCAACATCATTGCGCTGAACGTCACCAAGCTCCGGTCAGATAACATAGACCCGCGCGAATACCTGGCGCGGCTTGATGAGTGGCAGGCAAAGGTCGAAAAATCTGGCGGCACCTGGCGCGTAATCAACGATCTCGATGGGCTGGAGGGATTGCTTTAACGGCAACTCTTCAATAGAGGTCGAGAACCGCTCAGCGAGGCCAAATGAGTACCAGATACCGCCAAAAGGGCCAAAAACTTGATTTTCATCACGTTCCCGCTGGTCGCACTTGCATGCCGGCAGATCCTATTTAACAATTTTGCCGCGATCAGGATTCCGGGCAGGGGTACGCCATGAGTGGCTTCGATTTGGAAACAGGGCTATTTCTACTGGGTGCCGCCATCCTCGGCGGCATCATCAGCTGGTCTGTTCGCGGCCGGCAAAACGCTCGAAACCTCAACAAAATGGACGAGGACTGGAAGGCCCGCCTGGGCAAGACCGCTCACCAGAACAAACAACTCAATGGTGAAATTGTCACCCTGAAAAAATCAGTGGCGGGCGCAAAATTTATTATTCAGAATCACACGGTCGTGGCCAAAAAGCTGCAGACAGAGATCGAATCGCTGCGCGAAAAAGCAAACGCGCTGTCGAAAAATCTGTTCGTGATTGGTGCGGAAAAAGACGAACTCAAAAGCAAGATGTCGACCCATCCAGACGCGCTGAATTCTGCAAATCAACGAATTGCCGAGTTGCAAACAGCATTCAAAAAGACTCAGGAAATTTACAAGATACAACTTGAGACCGGGACGGAAGAGCGCAGCGTACTCGAGCGAAAAATCGCAGACGCCAGGTCCGAACAACAGTCCCTTAACAATTTGCTAACGTCGGCCAGGTCTGAATACGACTCGGTGAGCAGCCTTCTGACATCCGCTCAGTCCAAACTGCAGCAACTGGAATCGGTGGAAGGAAAAGTCGTCGCCCTGGAAGCCGACAACGCACAACTCAAACACGAGATTACCCTGGCAGCTCAAGGAGCTGAATCACGACGCCGGGATGTTGCCGAATTGAATACGCTGAAGAAGCAAAACAAGGAATTGGTGTCTTGCATGGAGTCGATGGAAAGCAGCCGCAAACAACACGAAGCCGACGCCCGCCGATATCGTAGTCAGGCTGAGCAATCCGAGCAGGTATCCGATACGCTGCGATTCAAGATGGGGGACATAGAAAAACATTGGGCCAAGATGCAAAGTGTGGAAGAAAAAACAAAAAAGAAAACGAAAGCGAAAGCAAAAAACTCCGGCAACGGTAAGATCAGGGCCCCGTCGATGTTTGGCCAGAACAAGCCCGAGGGTGAGAGCGACGACCTGACGCAGATCATCGGTATCGGCAAGGTGTTTGAGGCAACCTTGCACGACCTCGGTATTTATCAATTCCGGCAGATCGCAGCATTCGGGCCGGCCGAGATCGCCCGAATCAACTCAGAGTTGAAGGAATTCAAGGGTCGGATCGAGCACGACGACTGGATTGGCCAGGCAAAAGAACTGCATTTCAAGAAGTACAGCGAGTCCGAATAACAAAATGAAATCGCGGCGGGACGCCGCTCCTACGGCCGCTTCCACGGCAGGTCGGATTAGACCTGTCGATCTCGATCAATGGTAATTGATATCGCCGACCTGTGCGTAATCTACGGTAGACTGCCCTCTCTGGATACACACAGTACGTTGTTTGCTCGAAAGCTGGTCTCCAGAGGCGGAACATGAAAAACAATTTTTCGTACTTACTGGTAGCGCTGCTGATACTGATTATCGGCGTGCCGGTAGCCTATGACCTCGAACTAATATCACTACCGTTATCCAAAGTACTGGGTATTTCGAGTCTGCTTGCCATTGGTGTCGGCAGCCTGCGCGGTGCCGGTCGGCTGTTTCACGTTGCCATATTCCTGGTAGTCGCCGGGATCATTTTGAGTATTCTGTCCGTCGCGCTTGACAATGACGCACTGCACATCATCTCGCAACTGACCCTGTTCGTTTTCCTGTTGCTGACAACTTTCAACACCCTGCGCAAGGTTGCCGTTGGCAACGACGTTAGCCTGAACAGAATTGTCGGCGCAGTCTGTGTCTACCTGCTGCTCGGCGTAATGTGGTCGATCGCCTATTCTGTTCTCGAATATTTGCAGCCGGGCTCATTCAAAGGATTGACTGAACTGGCAACGCCGGCATGGAATCCGGACTGGATCTATTTCAGCTTTGTGACGATTACGACACTCGGGTACGGTGACATTACGCCATTGACGCAGACCGCCAGGTCTCTCACTGTCTCGGAAGCGATTGTTGGTCAGTTCTTTATCGCGGTGCTCGTCGCGGGACTCGTCAGCGCATACATCTCTGCAAGGCAAAATAGCAGCAAAAGGGATTGACAGCGTGCTCGATTATCTTATTCCGGTTCAGCTGCCGGTTTTCGTCGCCATAACGCGTCGAACACGAACACTGCGCCAGTGCCGTAGATCGTTGCCCATATGAACATTTGCAAGCGCGACCAGAAGGCGGCATCGGCGCTTGCACCGGTCTGGCCATCGAGCACGGCCGGGGCGAGCACCACGATCATCGTCAGGTAACCATATGACCATGTCACGCCTGCCGGCTGCATACCGGCACCGGCGAATATCTTCGGGCCCATGATCAGGCCACCCAGCCCAATCAGTAGCACATATAAAAGGAGTGACGGCCAGATGCTTAGTGCCTGCCAGGCCACTATCGCGCCAATACCACCGATGACCGTCGACATGAGCAGGGACTTTCCCGCCTGGCGTGACTGGTCGACGCCGGCTTGCTGGCCCATCGAGGCGACCTTGATCATGAACGCGGCATAACTGGCGCTCGCGCTGGACAACAGGAACCACAGGATCACGGGCATAACGATAAGCATCGAACGCCATGCGCTCCGCCGGGCAACGGTGGGGTCCGGCTTCTGCGCTATCGGTTGATCACTCGGCGCCTGCACAGGTTCTGCACGTGCCATCGAATCGGGAAGTATCGCGTGCGCCACCCATACAAACAGAACACCAAAGACGGCGCCGGTACTCAGACCACCCAACAGTGCCAGCACAGCATCTATCGACACTGAGCCGATCGAGGTCACGAGCGCCAGGCCGACTGTTGCAAAGGCGCCAATCACCTGCGAACCGCCACGAGCCGTGTAATAAAAGCTGTGATAGAGAGCAAGACCGAGCAACAGGATTCCAACCATTCTCTGGTTCAGCATAAACGGCAGGAATATCAGCCCCGCATGAATCGCGACAACGAACACCAGGATGAACTTGATGCCTGAATCGAGCTTTAGCGCCGGCAAGGGCAACGACAGAATAAACATCGTCAGCACCGGCGCAATGAATGACATCGGCCAGTTGACGATCTGCGAGAACAGCATCGACAGGGCAGTGCCGAGCGCCATGCGCAAGATGCGAACGCTCGCGATACTCATGCGGCTTGCGTCAGCAGACTTGGCGTTATCGATTACCGAGATCCTGGAATCAGAAGGCATAAGTCAGGAGACTGGCAATTCTTATGTATGCCTTACCGACAAAATTGAACAGCCAGTGGTCGCCTGTGTAAACAATAACCGAGGCCTGAGATCCAACACGGATAACAAGTCTCTCGGACTGTTTTTCCAGCTCAAACTCGACCTGGACAGGGAAGCGCTGCGCATCACGTAACCATTGACGGTCATTCTCGATCGTGGGTAAGCTGCCCAGCGGCGTGGAACTGACCGAAACACCAAATCCGGTGCTTATTACGCGGCCGGAAAAGACCCTGCCGGGCAAGGAGTCGAAGAGAATTTCTACGCGGTCACCAGGGTCGACGTGGCCGAGATTATTTTCCGTAAAGTCCGCTTGCACCCAGATGTTGTGAATGGCGATAAACGTCATCAAAGGCGCGCCGGCCGCGGCAAAATTTCCTCTGTCCACCCGGATATCGCTTAACAGGCCATCGTCTGGAGCCCGCACGGACGTCCACGACAAATTCAGCTGCGCCTGATCCAGCGCTGCCTGCGCCTGCAAAATGCGGAAGTTTTCGTCGCCGGCTTCACCGAGATCCTGAATGGCCTTTTCGAGATTCGCCTGCGACGCGGCCAATTGTGACTCCGCGACATTTAACGCTGCTTCGGCCTGCTCCAGCCGGCGATCGGAAATGGCGCCGGGATCTTCCTTTTTGATCCGTCGCAAGCGCATTGCATCCTGACTTGCGTAAGCCATGCCTGCCCTTGCCGCTCCGACAGAGGCACGAGCCACTTCGACGCTGGCTATCGATGCTCCGGTCGCCTGCCGTGCCGACTGAAGATTCGCCCGCGCAGTCTCAACTGCTAACTGATATTGATCGCGGTCTATCCGAAACAGCTCCTGGTCGGCAGACACATACTCGTTATTGGTGACCGTAACATCCGTGACGATACCCGAGACCTGGGGTGCGATCGGCACAACGAGCGCATGCACCCGCGCCTGGTTCGTATACGGTGTGACACGATCCGAAATGAGGTACCAGGCCATCAGCACCACGCATGCGCCGAGAACAATCAGTGTCCATTTGCGCACCGGGTCCATCGGAGCTTTCACGAAAGTCTCTTCGACTTCCTCCGCAGCGGTTTCCGCTTCATCGTTATTGTTTTTGTCCGTCATTCCTGCTCGCTGATAGTGGTGCGATCCGAATCCAGCAGGTCGCCCCAGTCTGTTCGCTGTTCCATTCCCAGTCGCGTGGCCTCATCGATGAACCCGGCGCCTGCGCTTTGCCAGCCACCGCCGAGTGCTTTGTAAACAGATATCAGGCTTTGGATTGCAAAACCTTTATTCGACACGTATCGCTGCTGCTGGCCAAAAAGGGCCTGTTGCGCATCCAGCACACGCTGGTAATCGGCAAAGCCCTCCTGGTGACGCAACATCGACAATTCCGTGGAGCGCCTGGCGGATGCCACGGTATCGAGCAAGATCTCGTCCTGTTGCCGACTGCCGACGAATGCGACCATGGCGTCCTCGACTTCCCGCGCCGCCTGTATGACGGTCTCCTGGTACTGCACCAGTGACTGCTGCAAGCGTGCATCCTGCACCCGAATATTATTCTTGATGCGATCGTAATTGAGAAACGGCCAGACAAATGATGGCCCGACGGCATACGTCAGGCTATCTGATCGAAACAGCTCACCTATCCCGCTGTCACCCGTGCGCGTTGTATTCGTACTACCGGACGCCGCCAGGCCCAGCGAGCCATTGATGCTGAAACTCGGGTACAAATCGGCTTTGGCAACGCCAACCTGTGCATTTTGCGCCATTGCGCGCAATTCTGCGCCTCGCACATCGGGCCTTTGCCGCAACATGTCCGCGGGAATGCCGACCATGATTTGCTCCGGAACCTCGGGAATATGTCCTTCACCGCCAAGGATTTGCGTCAGGTCCGTGGGCGGCAGGCCCAGTAAGGCGGCCAGCGCGTGGTGCGCCTGGCGCAGCCCTATTTGCAGACTCGGTATCGTGGCTCGCGTGCTCAGTAGCAGGGTCTCGGCTTGCTGCACGTCGAGTTCGTTGCTGGCGCCGAAGCGGTAGAGCACATCCACAATTTCATAACTCCGCTCCTGGAGTGCCAGGTTTTCCCGGGCAATACGCAACTGTTCTTCAGTGGTACGAATAACCACATACACGCTGGCTACCTGGGCGCTCAGCAAGACCAGTGTGTCGTCGAAGCTTGCAATTGATGCCAGCAGGTTGGCATCGGCCGACTCGATACCACGGCGAAAGCGGCCCCAGAAATCGAGTTCCCAGGACGCGCTCGCGCCAAGATTGTATTGCCAGAAACTCAGGTCCGCGCCACCCGCGGTATTCGCGTTGCTCTCACTCAACTCGATGCGTGTCGCATCTCCTGCGACGAACTGCGCCTGTGGATAGCGGCTGCCGCGCGCGATACCCAGCGATGCGCGAGCTTCCAGCACGGCCAAGCCGGCCAGACGAATATTGTTGTTATTCCGGTGGGCAGTAGCCACCAGCTGGTTGAGCACGGGATCGCCGAAAATGCCCCACCACTCAAGCGAGTCCTGGGGTGCGAATTGAAAATCCTCTCGTACGAAATCAGACCAGGATGCATTCGAGCTTGAGTCCGGCCGTACGAAATCGGGGCCAACCGGCGCGCAGGCCGAGATCCAGGCAGATACCAGGATCAATACAACCCGGACAATCTGTTGCTTGATAAACATTCGCGGGCAGGTCAGCTTGCCTCAGCCTCTTCGGCAGGCTGCCGCGGATTATTCAATTCGTCGGTTTCCATCCAGGCCATCAAAATCGTATAACCGAGCGCCAATACGATCGCCCCGAGAAACAGTCCGACTATTCCCGACATGATCATGCCGCCAATGGCGCCGAGCAGAATGACGAGCATTGGTATATCCATCCCGCGCCCCAGAAACAGGGGTTTCAAGAAACTGTCACTAATGCTGACAATGAATGCGTAGACCGCAAATATCGTTGCCGGCATCGGTTCGGCGACTGAAAATACCCAGACCGCGATCGGCCCGAGTACGATGAACGGCGGCAACTGCACGATTGCCAGGATCAGCACCGCAAAGGCCCAGATTCCGGGCGCCGGTACACCGATCATCACCAGTCCGATCGCGGCCAATAATGCCTGGATGATCGCGACCCCAAGGACGCCCTTGGCAACGCTGCGAATGGTCGCAACAGCGAGATCGATCAACGCTTCGCCGCGATTTCCAGCGAGACTCGAGGCAAACCTGACTGCCGTTTTGTGGCCAACTTCTGCGCTAACGAGAAACACACCGGCGATGATGATAGATACGACGAATTGCAGAATGCCGATGGCCATGGAACCGGCGACACTGACAACGTGACGGCCGAAAGACTGGAGCTGATCGCTGTATTTGTTGAGCGTCGCTTCCAGATTAGATGCTGCATCACTCCAGATTCCGTATACCTTCTCACCAATCAGTGGCCATTCTGCTACCGATTCGTCGGGCGGTGAAATCGATACGGTGCCACTGTGTAGTTGCTCACCGACAGATTTCATCGCGCCAATCGAAGATTCTGCCGTTATCCAGGATGGCACGAGCAGAATCGCGAGACCGAGAAATACGAATAGAGTCGCTGAAAGTCTTGCTCGCCCGCCGAATTTGGCCGTCAACAGGAAATGTACGGGATACAGCGCGACCGCGATGAGCATGCCCCACAGGATGACCGAGATGAATGGTGCAATGATTTGAAAGCACCAGACGATAAGTACGAGCAGTGCTCCGATCTGGACGAATGATGCCATCGCGTTTTTCTGGAAATTGCGGTCGGCCGCGGCAGTGTCTGAATTAGTCATGGCAATCCTTGTTATCGGTACCTTTGTAGAACGCGGGGCGGCTGAATGCCGGCCAGGCGTCATTTCGTTTATGGAACGGCAGCTTCTTTTGTCGTTTTTCGCTATGCCGGCCGCATAAGCTTAGCTATTTCCTCCAAAGTTGACCATAGGCCAGTGAAAACGCCACTTTTGCGTCTTGCATCAAGTGCTTAGCATCGCTCCAAATGATGAATCTCAGTTGTTGCGCCCGATTTGACAGCTCCCGGGCAAAATCGCAAAGTGCGTTAATCGGGGGTTCGGCAAGGCATATCGATGTTTCATCGTCTGATCATTTCGCTGATTCGTACTGTTGCCAACACATTCTTTCGCCGCATCGACGTTGTCGGCATTGAAAATATTCCCGCCGAAGGCCCTGTCATTTTCGCCGGCAACCATCCGAACGCATTAATGGATGGCTGGTTGTTGATTGCCAAGTGCGAACGTTGGCCTTTGTATTTCCTTGCCAACGCCAAGCTCTGGAACTATCGAATGCTCGTGCCGATTCTGAGGGCAACCGGTGCTGTACCAGTTTACCGTCGCGAGGATCACGACGGTGAAGTCGATAATCAGCAGGCATTTGAGAAGGTCTACGAGATTATCGAGTCCGGGAAGTGCATGGCCATTTTCCCGGAAGGCATCAGCCACGCGGAGTCGCAACTGGTCAAATTGAAAACCGGTACCGCGCGCATCGCACTTGCAGTCGCCGCACGCGGCAAAGCCCGCGTCAAAATCGTTCCCTGCGGACTGAACTATATTCATCGCCATCGCTTCAGGAGCCAGGTGCTTATCGAATTTGGCGAGCCAATCGACGTTGGCGAAAAATGGCTGCGCGACTATGAAAAGAAGGAGCAGGACACAGTAAGGCAACTGACGGAGCACCTGACTCAGGCGCTGAAAAGCGTGACTCTCAACGCACCGGACTGGCGCACGCTGCGATTCATACAGACGGCCAGGCGCCTGTACAAACCGTCGTCCGCCGACCTGACACCGGGCCAGTACGTCGAATTAAGCCGCCGATTCGTTGACAGCTACCTGCTGGCGATTGATGACCCGGAGATGCAGGCATTCCGCGATGAGATCGAAAACTATCAATCCCGTCTCGAAATGCTTGGGCTCAAGGACTATCAATTGCGCTATCCGGTGACGCTCGGCCACGCGTTTCGTAAAATCATGCTCCGGGGCCTGATGATGCTCGCATTGTTGCCACTCGCAATACCCGGCGCACTCGTTCATCTGCCGGTTGGCTGGATTGCTGCAACGGTGGGCGAACGTTTCAGCTACGAAATGGACGATATCGCAACCTTGAAAGTATTTGCGACGATTCTTCTGTTACCTCTTATATATTTGATCATCGCGATCGTCGTCGGCATGTACTTTGGAATCTGGTGGGCAGCAGTGGCAATGATCACACTGTCGTTCAGTTTTGTTGCGTCAGTGCGCCTGATCGAAGCGGAGGCCGGCCTGTTCATCTCAATGTTGTCTGTACTAAGGTTGACTCGTCTCGGCAGCGAAGTCGAAAACCTGCGCACAACACGGACAGCGCTGGTCAACAAGGTCAGAGCGCTGGCCGATCGTCTTGCCGATCCAACATTACCGCGGATGTTCGCGGCGCAGGATTTCGGTAAATCCGGCAATAAGTAGAACTTCGAGATGAAATGTCGAGCAGGCATGAACGTAAATCGCTCGTTCCACGGGAATGGGGACGCAATTTGATGATGCCGGATATCGACCAGACCGAGGATGACAAAGCGTTTCACATGAGCATCGAACTCCCTGGAATGGACGAAAAGGACGTCGATATAACCTTGTCCAGCCGCCTGCTGACCATTCGTGGTGAAAAAAAGCAAGAGGAGAAAGAAGAAGGGAAGGATTTCTACCGACGCGAGCGCACCTTCGGCTCGTTCCGTCGTACCCTGGAGCTTCCCGGCGAAGTGGACGAATCGAAGATCGAGGCTTCCTTCAAGAGGGGCGTGCTGAAAATAGAACTCCCCAGGACTAAAGAGGCGCAGAACAGGATAAAACATATTGCTGTAAAGGCAGCATAGCGGCGAAACCGCAGTTTGTTGGTACGCGACCAGTTCAATCCGGACTGGTCGCGTATTTTGTTGCATTCCGGTTTATAGTGCGGATGCCAGCAACATGAAGGAGGCCGCTGTGAATATCAGAGCTGTTGCCACGAGAATCCTGATTCCACTGGGATTTGTGTTTTCCCTGTCGCCAACCGGGTTCGCTCAGCACGCGGCTGATGAACTGGATTTCGAATACTTCAGGAACGAAGTGCAGCCCATATTCCTGGCCAAGCGAAACAACAATGTTCGCTGCATTCAATGCCACACGCGAAGCAGCGGTTTTCGACTGCAACCGTTGGCCGACGGCGCCTTTTTCTGGACCGACGAGCAATCTCGTCTCAACTACGCATCGGCGAGAGCCTTTGTGGTGCCTGGAACTGACCCTTTGAAAAGCCGATTGTTAACCCATCCCCTGGCAACGAAGGCCGGCGGTGATCCCTTTCATGGTGGAGGCCAGCATTTCGCCAGCCAGGATGATCCGGAGTGGCGCATTATTGCGGATTGGGTTGCCGGCGCCAGTCGCCGCAGGGAACCATCGGGCCTGGTCATTCGCATTATTCAGACCAGTGCGGCCGGCGACGATACCTATGTCATCGATCCTGTAACGAATAAAGTTGTCGGAATCATTGATGATATTGAAATAGCGCATGGCATTGCATCGGCTCCCGACGGCAGTCAGCTGTACTTGTCCAACGAGGCTCTCCACAGCCTTGATGTTGTCGATTCCCGAACTCTGAGGGTGAAACGACGAATACCTCTGAGCGGCCGACCCAATAACGTGTCTGTCAGCAAGGATGGGCGCAAGGTTTATGTGGGCATCATGGAAATGCCCGGCTCTGTAGATATCATCGACACGCAGGCGCTGGCGAACATCAAGACCTTGCCGGTAGATGGGGCCATTCACAATATCTACGTCACGCCGGATGGGAAACATGCGGTCGCCGGTTCGATTCATACCAGCACCATCAATGTCATAGACACAGCGACCGATGAACTGGTCTGGACACTGAAAATGAGTGCCGGCGTCAGGCCAATGGCATTTGATACCAATGCTGATGGCTCAACGAAGAATATTTACGTGCAGCTATCCAATTTTCATGGATTTGCGGTAGTCGATTTCAATAAGCGTGAAGAAGTTGCGCGTGTGGAACATCCACCGGTGCCCGGCGAGCACGCTCACACAGATGGATTGCAAGGCGCGCCGGCACATGGCCTGGGCGTTTCACCGGACGGAAAAACCCTGTGGTCTACCAGCAAGGTCTACAGTCATGCCTACGTGTATTCCCTGCCCGATCTCAAGGAAATCGGCCGTGTCTTCGTGGGCCAGCATCCCGAGTGGGTCACGTTCACACCCGATGGGAAGTACGTGTATATCGGCGCCGCTGGCGACAACGAAACGCACGCGATTGACGTTGCCACCATGAAGGAAGTTGCCACCATAGCGGTAGGGCAGGTACCGAAGCGAGTGGCTACCGCACTGATGGCTGTCGAGTAAGAGAAAAATTGGGACATCCATCATTCTGCAGCAAAATTAAGGGTGTTGCCGCGCTTCGCTGATGTTTGACGAGAAAGATTCCTCCGTTGGTTTGGCCAGCCGGGTCCTCGGCGTATTTGGATATAGTCGACGCGCGATGGACCTTGTGTGGACGACAAGCCGGGCTCTTACGTTCACGCTTGCACTTCTCACGATAGTTGCCGGCATTTTACCGGCTGTGATCGCCTTCATCGGTCAGCTGATCGTCGATGGCGTGCTTGACGCGATGTCATCTGCCACACCCGATCGAGCTCGCGTATTCTGGCTGGTTGCACTGGAAGCGGTTGTCGTAATCGCGGTTGCGGGCAGCCAGCGCGGCATATCGGCGAGTCAATCGCTACTGCGTGCACTACTCGGGCAACGCGTTAACGTAATGATCCTCGAGAAAGCGCTGACACTTCAGCTCGCACATTTCGAGGACTCAGAATTTTATGACAAACTGACACAGGCACGACGTGAGGCTTCCAGCCGTCCACTCAGCCTCGTCACCCGAACTTTCGCGCTGGTACAAAACGCAGTATCTCTCACCAGTTACGCGGTTCTGCTTTTCGCGTTTTCTCCCTGGGCGGTTGTCATTCTTTTATTCGCCGGGTTGCCTTCATTTTTTGCAGAAGCGAAGTTTTCAGGTGACGCTTTCAGATTGTTTCGATGGCGCTCTCCGGAGACGCGAATGCAGATGTACCTGGAAACCGTCATAGCCCGCGAGGACGGCGTCAAGGAGGTAAAACTGTTCCAGCTCGGTCCACGCCTGTTGCAGCGCTATCGTGATATTTTCGAAAAGTTATTCGTCGAGGACCGTCGCCTGACATTGCGCCGCGACGGATGGGGATTCGTGTTTGGACTCTTGTCAACGGCGGCATTCTATGGCGCCTACATCTGGGTAGTGTCAACGGCGATCAACGGTGAAATTTCGCTTGGCGCAATGACCATGTATCTGGTGCTCTTCCGGCAGGGACAGTCGGCTGTTGCTGCGAGTCTGTCCGCCATTAGCGGCATGTACGAAGACAATCTCTACCTGTCAAATTTGTATGACTATCTCGAGCAGCCGGTGCTGACTCGTGGCGGAGATGCGAAAAAGGGGCCGGATCCCTCGCGTGGAATCGAATTCAGGAATGTTTCTTTCACTTATCCAGGCTCGAACGCCAAGGCAGTGGACAACGTCAGTTTCCAGGTTCGTCCCGGAGAGAGCCTTGCCTTGGTCGGCGAAAACGGCTCAGGAAAAACCACACTGGTCAAGTTACTGACCCGGCTTTATGAGCCTACCGAGGGCTACCTGATGCTGGATGGCCTGAAGCTTCAGAACTGGGATGTCGAGGCCCTGCGGCAGCGAATTGGCGTTATCTTTCAGGACTTTGGTCGATACCAGTTCACTGTCGGCGAGAACATTGGCGCAGGCGACGTCCGGCACATCGACAACGAAGAGCGCTGGGTCAGGGCAGCAAAAATGGGGATGGCCGCGCCCTTTATTGATGACATGCCGGATGGATACCAGACTCAACTGGGTCGATGGTTCAAGGGCGGACGTGAATTGTCCGGCGGACAATGGCAGAGAATTGCAATCTCACGGGCATTCATGCGCAGCGACGCGGACATCCTGGTGCTCGATGAGCCAACTGCGGCAATGGATGCGGCATCAGAGGCCGCGATATTCGACCATTTTCGCTCGCAGAGCCATAACAAGATGACCATTTTGATCTCGCATCGATTTTCAACGGTACGTGCCGCGGATAAAATTATTGTCCTCCACGACGGTGCGATTGTGGAACAAGGGAGTCACGAAAGTCTGCTGGAGCTGAACGGTCAGTACGCGCAGCTGTTCAAGCTGCAGGCTAGAGGGTACCAGTGACAATCTCACCAATCGTATCGGATCAATAAAGTGCACCAGCCCACGTGTCTCTTTATTCACTTTTTCATTACACTATCAAGGGCAATGACGGCAATATCTGGAGATTCTCAATGGCTGGCGGTTTCGCAAAAGACGGCGCAGTACAGGACCAGATCGACGCGACCATCGAGGACGCAGTCAAGTACGCCCGTGACCAACTACCGCGTGGCGAAAGCCTGGAGCACTGCGACGAATGTGGCAACACTATCCCTCCGGCCCGCCGTGAGGCAATTCCAGGCGTGCGCCTGTGCGTCCCCTGCCAAGCGGAACATGACAAGGAGACGGTCAATCTCAGCGGCTACAACCGCCGTGGCAGCAAGGACAGCCAGTTGCGGTAAATCGATTTGCGGAGATGATCATGTCCATCCGATACCTGCTTGTTCCAGTGCTGCTGTTCTCCATGACAGCCGCAGCAGACAATGGCGAATCCGATCTGGCAGCGATCGGCTGGGTGATCGACGACTTTCATGATGCGGCCGCGCACGGTGACAAAGCACGTTATCTCGATCATCTGACCGAGGATGCCGTGTTCATGGGCACGGATGAGTGGGAGCGTTGGCCCAAGCGCCCGAATTTCAGCGACTATGTCGACAGTCGTTTTAAAGATGGTATTGGCTGGACTTACAAATCTGTGGCAAGAACCATACGCATTTCCGAATCGGCCGACATCGCGTGGTTTGATGAAGTGCTTTTCTCTGAACAGAACGGCCGCTTTCGCGGCACCGGCGTGCTGGCCCGGCAGGCCGACAGCTGGAAAATCGCGCACTACGCCCTGTCATTCCTGATCCTGAACGAGAACTGGAATGAGGTCATTGACCTGACCAGAAAAACCAAAGACCAGGTTGAGGAGTCTCGACCGTCTGAATGAACCAAAGGAATTCTCCGATTCATCCGGAACGTAACTCAATTTATGCGCAATCCGCCCAATTCAGCAAGAATCTTGTCAGCTACACGAAAGGCATTCGCATAGATCGTCCAGGTGTATGGAACACTGCCACCAGTCGGCATAAAGCTGCCATCTGTCACGTACAGATTCTCGACATCGTGAGCACGACAATTGGGATCGAGGACCGACTTTCGTGGATCCCTGCCAAAGCGGCAGCCACCCGCTATCAGGTTGACTGGTGGCTTGCTGCTGACGCCCCAGCTCGCGCTATCGGCACCCATAGCCTTGAGCATCTGGTAACCCTTTTTCGAGAGATATCGAGCAACTTTCAGGTTATGCGGATGACTGCCGATCTTGATCCGCGCGACCGGAGTATCCCATTTGTCTCTTGAGGTTTCATCGAGCGATACATTGCAATCGTCATTGGGGAGCCAGTCGAAAAAACCTCAAATCGGAGGTAGCGTGCATCAGTAAAATAGGATTGCAGCTTTTGTTTCAGAGGTTTGCCCCAGAGAAGTCTGTCTGACTCCCACTTTTGTCGATTCGCTTGCCCAATGGGATTCGGGTGTCGAAATAGAAATTCAATAGTGCCACCTTTCATACGGCCCGTTTCGTCATCGTTGACGTAATACCAATCCTGTAGTGCCCGATTGACAAACGGACCTTGAATATTGAGCGCTGCTGCCTTTTTTGGCTCCAGTTTGGAGTACAAGAACGTGCCGGTGCCTGCACCTCCGGCAGAAAACAGCAGGTTTTTCCCCACCTGACCGTGATTATTGGCAAGACCCTGCGGATGCCTTGGGCCCCGCGACAACAACATCAATCGCGAAGTCTCAACCGCCTGGCAGGCAATCACGAATAGATCTGCGTGAACCGCCGCAGGCAAGCCATTGTTATCATAATAGTTGGCCCTAACCACCCGGCCGTGTGCGTCGCTGTCCAAACGATAGACATGCGAGTTCGCCCGGATATCGCAATTTCCCGAAGCCCCTGCACGATTCAGCAGCGCTGCCCGCGAACTGCCTTTCGCACCCGACGAACAGCCATAGCTACCGCAATAGCCCGAGTACTGACAACCGCCTCTGCCATTGGCCTGGTGTGGCAATATGGCACGCGGCACGGGGATCGGATGTAAGCCGTCGCGCTCGCTTGCTTCGTCAAACCAGCTGGCAACAGGGTGTTCTGCCGTGGGGGCAAATGGAAAGTCCTCTGTCGATCGTGGTTCCTGGTTAGGATGGTTGACCACTCGGCCGGAAATACCAACCTCGCGCTCGACTTTCGCGTAGTAGGGTTCCAGGTCGTCGTAGCTGATGGGCCAGTCCACAATATTGGCGCCATCGATAGCGCCAAACTCGGATAACAAGCGAAAATCTTTGGGTTTGAGACGATAAAAAAAGCCGCTCATCAAATTCGTTGATCCGCCTACCATATTGCCATTCCAAAAATCCCAACCGGAATCGTAAGTAGGCCGCGCCAGCCAACCTCTGTCGCTGTCGTACTCTTCAACAACGTGAAACTCTTCCTGCAAGTTCAGTGAATAGGTATTACGTCGGCAGCAGGCGATCTCGTCTTTAAAGAAATCCTGCTCGGTAAACCAGGGCCCCTTTTCCAAAACGACGACCGAATAGCCGGCTTCCGCCAAAGTGAGCGCGATGGGTCCACCACCGGCACCGCTGCCAATCACGCAAACGTCGCAATCAATCATCGTAGCTTCCCATAGATTTTGTCGGCCGGTGGCCTCGGGAAACCTGGCTGGTGTTGCAGCCACCGCCAGCCAATCTCATTGGGATTGCTGCCGTACACCGGGTCCGACAATAAAGCCTCGAAGATGTAATACAGCATCAACGATAGCCAGGCTCGACCCCAGCGTGTTTTGTCAGCGAGGTAACGCAGTAGTTGCTCGCTCCGCTCATCATCCAAGTCAACGAACACAGCGTCGAATCGTTCCCGACTTGCATCCTGTAATCGGCCAACACCATTGACGATCGTGTTTCGTGTGTCCGGATATGTCCCGGGCGTAGTGATCGCCCATTCAAGATACGCGGCAGCGTTGATGTCCGCCGCACCGGGGGAGTCCGGCCCTTGCGGAAACAAGTGCTCCTGTACAGTCGATACCGTCTGCTGTTGCAGATGGGAAAACAGGACGAACGAAAATTCCCGGGTCAGTTCCTTAGGTAATGCATACGGGAGTCCGGCAAGCGCAGTGACGGTAGCCAGCGCCGCACCGCCGCGCAACAAAAACGAGCGCCGGCCCAGGCGACCGCCGCCGGTTGAAACATCATCTGATGATTCGTCCGGGAAACTCTCGTTAGATTGCTTCACGGTGTGCAAGCTAATGCCGCCGCTTTTTTCGACGGTATATACGGCAACAGCCAATCGGGAAAATGAGCGGCCAGATATTTCGGCACACCATCCCGGTAACGGATGACACCATCGATATCAACGATGAATTCTGTCGGAACATTGTAAACATCGTAGCTATCGGTAATAAGTTCACCGGCGTCGAATGCTGTCGAATAATTGACGTGATGATGCACCGCGAACGACCGCATCTCCTCCGGCGGGTCATCCCAGGTCGTATTAATCGCAATTATTTCTATTTTGTCCCCGAATTGCTTCTGTAACTTTGTGTATCGAGGTGTCTTTTTTATGCAGTACGAGCACCAGGTGTTCCAGAAAACCAAATAAACGGGTTTGTGCCCGCGAAAGTCTGACAGCCGGAGAATTTTTCCATCCTGAGTCATGACCTCGAAATCCGGGGCAATTTCGCCAACACTGGCAGCCATGGTCAGCGACCCTGCAAGAAGCCATCCAACCACCACAACAGGCAATAGCAGGCCTGCTTTTGCGAATTGCCTCGCCAGACTTTTCATATCAACAGTGACCGACGTAAGTCACCCATTATTTCGGAAAAAATCATTCCGTCGATGCGGAATATACTTACTCACTGGAAATAACGCGTCATTTCCGATCCGCCTGTTTTGAAGCAGCGTATAGTAGTAATGGACTCAGCCTACGATCGACTGTCACATTGCAGTACGTACAGATACCTACGATCAATGGAGTGGTGGCAATCTCCAGGATGCCCGAATTAATTCTCGCACCTGCCACGGATGGTCGGCGCGGTAAATGTCAAAGTCTGAGCCCGGTTTCTAGGGAGTTGTCACGCCATCCGCTTCTACCCAGGCCCTAAAGCCACCTTCCAGGTGGACGGCGTCCGGCACTCCCATATCCATGGCCAGCTTGGCCGCCAGCAAGGAGCGCCCGCCCGTTTCACAGTAGAAGATCAATTTCTTGCCGGAACTGAATAGTTCCATGTGCAGGGAACTCTGCGGATCGATGTAGAATTCCAGGACTCCACGCGGGACATGGACAGCGCCCTCAATTTTCCCAAGCCTGGCGATTTCCTCGCCCTCGCGGACGTCTACAAAAACGACGGAATCATCGCCAACGAGTTCCTTCGACATCGGCACATCGTAGGCAACCACCGCAGCTGCTGCCTCAGCCTTATAGTCATCGACACCTTTCACGGTTCGGTCCTGTTCTGTACAACCTGAGAGGATACTGAACACGATAAGGGCTAATTTTGATGTTCGCATTAGTTTTCTCCGACCTGTGCTGCGATGGTAAGCTCCCCGGCCGAGCCGGCGCTCCCGTTTTCACCAAGATCTTGGTTTAGTCCGAACAATCAGTACGCTATCGATGCCTGGGCGCTGTTTTCGCACGACAGGAATTCGAAACTCGAAGCCATCTGCGCCGTTAACTGCGTCCACAGCCCGGGTTGACCGGTTCGGTGTCTTGCTGTCCCATCCGTATTTGAGTGTGGGCGCGTCATCATTCAGCGTCAGATCAAAATTCACCTTGTCGCGGAATATATAGCCGCCCTCATAGTGGTCATCCAGGCGCCACTTTTTGTCGATTTCATATTCAGGCACGAGAACACCGATGTCCAGACTAAATCCAAGCGCTCGTCGTCGCCCGACCCTCGCGGATTTCAGAAGGTATCCGGTAAACAGATGTAGCGGCCTCTGCTCAATGATCCTTCGGAACGGCACAAATATCGCGGAAGTCTCGCCCACAGTGCGCCGACTTAAATCCCATCGTGCACCGCGGACGCGGGCAACTGCCTCGATGTGGTAAGACGCCCGAATTTCATGATCCTTTTCCCTGGCTTTCTGCACCTCCCTGGGCAAGGAAATATCGTTTATCTGCAGAAGAACCTCGATCTTAACGTCACCAAAAAGAAAACGGCGCAGATTCTGGTAGCCCTCCTCTGAATTTACTATTCCGTAATGCCCTGAGTGGGCGCGATACACAAATGCCCGGGGCGACTGGTAAACACAGGCATTTTTAATCTGCACCAAACCATCACTCATCGGCCCCACTGCCGCACTTGAAAGCCCCCTGGCTTCCGTGTAGTCCCGATAATTGGTGCCAATGAGGCAGAAAAAGTCATCGCGATTGAAATTTCCCTCCAGTGACGTTACTGGTCCCGAGGGAAGTTTGAGATATTCTCGCATGCGTTTTTCATTGAAGTTATCAATGTTGTTGACCTGCAGAAATGCAGGAACGTTGCCGATCAACCGAACATCAATGCCACCGTGTGGCGTCGCATAGGTGAATACTTTGTCCACCGGTGG
>Ga0209987_10000070_pt1 | contig 43899 bp, 41 predicted proteins | sample N074metaG_FD_182134 | JGI IMG/M metagenome (GOLD analysis project Ga0209987, IMG submission 182134) | Deep subsurface microbial communities from Kermadec Trench to uncover new lineages of life (NeLLi) - N074 metaG (SPAdes) (version 2) | ecosystem: Environmental > Aquatic > Marine > Ocean trench...
GCCGAACTCATTGCTTCGTGGTAAAGACCCAGGTTTCGCGTGAGCTCTTCCGCTTGAACCGGTTGCGGACACTCAGACGGAATCGCGCAATCGGCCAGCGCGGTGTTCAGCAAAACAAGCTGAATACCGGTAACGAGCAGGATTCTCGCAAGCGAGTTTTTGTGCCGGATCAACAATTTACCCCCGTCTTACTGTATCTGGCCAGCCAGTATTATAAACACAGACTCCTCACCGCATGCCGACTCTGCGTTGGATGCGTTCCCGGGCCAGCAGTTCCCTGAATAAGACGATTTAGTTGTCAATAGGCCGCAAGCCAGTACCAGCACTACCGTCATGAATTCATCAGTCCTCAATCACCCTACGCTCACGACTATGCCGCCCTCAGGCCTCATTCTTGGTCTTACTCAAGCAGGCAACCCACACACAAAGGGGCTGATCGCAATGATTCGGAATAAACAGCAGGTCTCGATTAGTAATCTACCAGGGCGTCACAGGACCCGAAAAATCATGTGTGTCACTTGCTTGCGTTCGGCTTTTGGCTCAATTGCGCTGACAAGTCTTTTCTTCGGCATAGCGCTAGCATCGGAAACAGACCAGTTCTTTGAGCGATCACAGCCTCTCACAGACTCAACAGTGGTCTTTAACCAAAAGATCAATGAGACGCTGGAAGAAATCATTGTGAGCAATGGCAAGAAGCACGACCAACAGGCCATTGTCGATGAATTGTATCGTCGCCTTGGCGGGCCGTTCCTGGAAGACAAAATCGAGCGTTGGGCGATAAACTCGCCACTTGTAGACAAGCGAATGGTTTCGCGTGGTGACAGTATTTACGCCGGACTGCCGTTCTGGTCAACGCGCGCGATCATGATCGTGGGAATCGGTACCACTGTCCGCATCAACGAACAGTTGATCGGCACTGACAAGATTTCACACTTCATTTCGCTGGGTCGAAAATTCTATCGGCGATATCTCCGCACCGGATCGGAGGAAGCCGCAATCCGGCGCTCGTTGTTTACTGAGCGGGCGATTTTCGGCAGCGGGTCTACCGGGTCTTTTTCGAACGCTGACCTGGTTGCCAACTACGAGGGCTACCTGTTTCTTCGCAGTCTGTTTGACGCAGATGTCGTAGCAGACAAGCCCTCCATTCTACGCTGGGAGACGGACGGCTGGGTCATGCAAAGAAAATTCGACTGGGCGGATCATGTAAACGAATACTGGGATGAAGCTCTCAATGTGAATGAGTACGACAGCTTGATGTATCAACACATGCGCAAGAAGATGGTAAATCTTTGTCCGCAATATTGGGAAAACCCCTCCAGTTACACAATTGAGAACGAAGAGAAACTGGCTGAGCGCTACGCACACCTGCAGTTGCACAATTCGCAACACATGCGTCTCGACTCGCTTTGCCCTGCCCAGGCCTTACGGGAAAGCGAATCGCTTATTGCTGCTGCCGAAATTTCCACAGCACGTTAAGGAATCGCACGATTTGCCGGTGCCGATACCGTCGATGGTCTTAGTCGGTCTGGATGGCCCGGTAGAACGGAAATAATAGATCGTCCTGATTTTGTGCCTCGACAATTCTCAACAGGCTGTGCAATTCACCATGATGCATTGCGGATAAGGTCATGCCCGTCATATCCATAATCAACACAGCGCGTTCGTGACGGTATTTCTCGTCGAACTCAGCTTCGGTCATCTTGTCCTGCTGGATCTTCAGGAAATCGAGATAAACCTCTTCGGTCCAGCCTTCGAAACTTGCCAGCGTCTGCGCGTTACTGAGTAGCTTGTGCGGGAAGGTCATGCGCCATTACCTGTTCAGGAAAGAGTCAGTCGTTTCTTCATCTTAGGATAATGCTATCTTGATTCAAGTGTTGGTTATTTAGAGGCATTGCACGATGGCTGAGCATTCCAATTTTCGGCACAGACGCCGCATCAGTGTCCGGTTGTTACTGATTGTCTTCGGCATTGTGAGTCCGGTGTTTGTTTCCGCAGAGACCATAGCCGTGATCGGTACCGGTGATGTCGCGAAGGCGCTGGGGCCCGAGTTCGCAGCACTCGGTCACCAGATCGTCTATGGCTCCCGGGATCCATCGCAGGCAAAGGTTATTGAACTGATCGCGCAAACAGGGGCGGGCGCCTCGGCGGCAAAACCGGCGGAGGCTGTGGTTGGTGCGGATATAGTCGTTCTTGCCGTCCCCGGCATGGTGGTTGAAACCGTTACGCTGGGTCTTGGTGACCTGTCTGGAAAGATTATTATCGATCCGACGAATCCGCTCGTGCGGGGCGAGGACGGTCTCTTCACACACGGTGTCGAGACGTCAAACGCAGAAATCATTCAGGCGGCGGCCCCGGATGCCTTCGTCGTAAAGGCATTCAATGCGCTGAACTGGCAAACGATGATTGATCCGGATTTGGCTGGCGGCCCGGTAACGATACCGTTGGTGGGTGACAGCGAAGCGGCCAAAGCCACCGTCGCAGAATTGGTTACAGGCATGGGGCTAGAACCCATCGACCTTGGTCCTCTCCGCCATGCGCAATACGTGGAAGGCATGCTGATTTTGTGGATCAACAATCGGTATGCCGGTGGCGAAGCTTTTGACTACTACCTCAGGAAAGTGCCTGCAGACTGACCGTTGGCGAGGTGTGCAAATCGGTATTAACCGAAGTTCAGGTAGACGTTTTGTACCCGCGAAGGCCGTGGCAAAGATACAGTGCTATGGCGAAAAGCAGCATGGCGACTGCCTGATGCGCGGCAGCCAGGAATAAGGGTACAACCAGCAACAATGTCGAAATGCCCAGTACGATCTGCAATGTTGCAGTATGCAACAATGCATTTGTGATCCTGGCAATCCGGGTCGGCAGATCGGTCTTGCGGATTTTCGCCCAGTAAACGACGATTGCGGCGAAAGTAGAAATAGCCAGGATTCGATGGTCGAATTGAACTGTCGCAACGTTTTCGAAAAGGTTTCGCCATGCGGGATCGAGTGCAAACATGCCGGGTGGAATCCAATAATCGCCCATCATTGGAAACGTGTTGTAGACCTTGCCTGCTTTCAGACCGGCCACGAAACCACCAGCGATGATTGTTATGGTTATCAGAGTCGTCAATGCGATCGTCTTGCCGTACCACGAATGTCTTGGCTGTTCATCCTGTGGATAAAGCCTCGATAAGGCGACCCAGAACATGAATCCGAAAATCGCAAAAGCTGCGACAAGGTGAGCGGTTAACCGGTACTGACTTACTTCGGGAATGTTCACGAGTCCGCTTTTGACCATGTACCAGCCAAGCACGCCCTGCATTCCACCCAACATGAACATCAGCGTGTATTTGGGCCATTCATCCTTGCCAATGGAGCCTCGCCACAGGAAATAGACAAACGGGAAAAAGAACACCATCCCGATGAGGCGGCCAAGCAATCGATGCGAGTACTCAAGCCAGAAAATGCCTTTGAAATCGTTGACATCCATGTTTGAATTCTTTTCCTGGAATTCAGGCGATGTTTGATACATTTCGAACGTCGCCTGCCACTCCGCATCGCCGATCGGGGGGAATACACCCGTCACAGGTTTCCAGTCGACCATTGACAGACCCGAGCCAGTGAGGCGAGTGACTCCGCCCAACACCACCATGGCAAATACGAGGCCACAGCAGAGCAGCAGCCATTGAGCGATGGCACGGTCTTGTTCTGGATTTCGCTCAGTCATCGAATAGACTCGTCGTTCGGGTTTGATTTTCAGGAGTACCGGGTTGCAGTTATTCGATTCGCAGCAAGAGTGTTAGTCGATAGTAACGTACATTTCCAGCCGAGCGACTTCCTCGTCATCGACGTATTTGCCCATCTCGCGTCGAAATTGCTCCATGCTGGTGTACGGTCGGTATTCTTCGAATTCGTGTGCCATGCGACGACCCACTCCTGGAATCAGCAGGATGTTTTCGCGCGATGCGGTATTCAGGTCAATCGGTACGAAAATCTTTGCATACAGCAGTTCGAGGTCGTCCTCGCTCATTGAGGCACCAAGAGCAGCATTTAGATCGCCTATTGTTGCATAAGGCCTATTGGCAATGATTAATGCGGCGGCGCTATCACCGAGACTGGAGAGTTCATCGTCACTGGCGGAATTGGCATTCAACAGGCCACCGGCAAATGCGCGGACGGCGAGAAAGGATGTAGCCAGCAATAATGCAATAACCCTGTTGTAAGACATAAAGGAATTCTCGGTTGATGATGATTGTGATGGACCGCCCAGTAGTAACACAGCAACTTTCGCGCGGTCAATCGGGAGGAGGATAATACAACAAATTGTCGCGCTTCCTGACACTATTGTCGTCCGGCAATTCTGTTTGGTCAACGGCTGCCAGGCGAAGAAACAGAGGATTCATCTATGCACTACTTTGAAAAAATCGGTCAGTCCCGGTATTTCCTATGGACGTTACTGGGGCTCCCTTTTGTCTTCATCGTGGCGGCCTACAGTGCCGGGGATATGTTTTACGGCGAGGTTTTGCATTCATCCGGTGAGATCTCGGCTCGACTGATGATCATCGCAATGGCAGCGACACCACTATCGCTGATGTTTTCCGGGCGAGCGTTCCCGCGCTGGTTGAAGAAAAATCGTCGCTATTTCGGGGTGGCCAGTTTCGCCTATGCAGCGTTGCACACGATCGTTTACTTGCAAAGACTTCAGCTGCTGCCGGACATACTTGCCGACGCGGCAATACCGGAATACTGGTCCGGTTGGGTGGCGTTACTGATCTTCCTTGTGCTCGCTGCAACCAGCAATGATCGCTCGCGTCGATCGCTAAAAAGGGCCTGGAAAAAATTACATCGATTCATATACCTCGGCGCGGCACTGATGTTCGTGCATTGGGTGCTGATCGCTTTTAATCGAGGACCGGCTATCGCGCACCTGGCATTTCTGGCAGCACTCGAGGCCTACCGTCTCTGGAAACTAAGACGAATTACGTCAATCGCGAACCGAGCCAATTCACTCTAGCCTGGACAATTCATGAATAGTCCGCACTGCGGTTGTTCCGAGCCGTGGTAGGCTCTGGTTTCCACTTGTCAGTACCGCCGGAGAACGCAGGTGCGACTTAAAAACTGCTACAAAACCGCCGATTTTCGCGCGCTCGCAAAGCAGCGTTTGCCGTCAGCAATTTTTCATTACATTGATGGCGGTTCTGACGATGAGGTCACTCTGCAGCGCAACACAGCTGCATTCGATTCCGTTGATCTCGTGCCCAATGTCCTTGCAGGCATAGAGAGCGTCGATTTGACGACCCGCGTATTGGGGCGGGAATTGTCCATGCCACTGTTTTTCTCTCCCACCGCAATGCAACGACTGTTTCATCACGATGGTGAACGCACAATCGTCGCGACTGCAGAAAAATTTGGCACCATGTTTAGCGTTTCAACCATCGGCACCCGGAGCATTGAAGAACTCGGGTCTCTTAGTGACGCGCCTAAACTTTTCCAAATCTATGTGCACAAGGATCCAGCACTGACCAGGGACCTGATCGATCGTTGTAAAGAAGCGAAGTTCGATGCGCTCGCGTTGACTGTCGACGCAATAGTTGCGGGAAATCGGGAAAAAGATTACCTGACCGGTATGACCACACCGCCAAATCTTACTTTCAAAAGCCTGCTTAGTTTCGCGCTGCACCCGGAGTGGACCTTCAATTATTTGCTGCGCGAGAAATTCGATCTACCCAATATATCCCGCTACATAAAAGCAGGATCGGGCGTGCAGTCGTCCATAGTCGATTATCTTGACACGCAGATGCAACGTTCAATCAACTGGGATGATGCTGCGAAGATGATCGAAGATTGGGGTGGGCCATTTGCCATCAAGGGCATCATGTCGGTTGGTGATGCCAAACGATCGGTTGAGGTTGGTGCGAGTGCCATCATGGTATCGAACCACGGCGGGAGACAGTTGGACGGTGCCCGTGCTCCCTTCGATCAGTTGGAAGCGATTGTTGACGCAGTCGGCGGGCAAATCGAAATTATCGTTGATGGCGGCATTCGGCGTGGCACACACGTGCTCAAAGCGCTGGCGATGGGCGCAACTGCTTGCTCCGGTGGGAGAATGTACCTGTACGCGCTTGCCGGGGCGGGTCTTGCTGGCGTGGACAGGGCCATGGGATTGCTGCGTGCAGAAATCGAAAGAGATATGTTGTTGATGGGTTGCTCTTCTATTTCCAAACTCGACTCCACCATGCTGGCGAGATCTTCCCCCCGATAAAGCACACCAGTGCGAAGCAAAGCATCAGGTCGTTGCGAATACGTGCTGCATGGCATTCAGGGCAGACATTCTTGTGTTGAATAAGTCATCGTCAGGACTAAGACGGCAACAATGCATGGATCAATTTCGACCCGCGTTTTTCGCAGTGCGGCAGCGTAGTCCACAATAGTTTTATGGGTTGGTTCTCTCTTGTTCAGCGTCTCTTGTTGGGACTGTGGGCGGATTTATCAGACTCATCATTCCTGGCATTCAAAAATTAGACTTGATCTAAACTAAATAACTGTCCTTCGGGTCAAACTTATGAGTAATATGTGCTGTGCCCGGAGTGAGTTCGGGGCGTGGTAGAGGACCGGCTTCCGCCGGTTTTTTTGTTGCAAGAGGTAGTTATGTCAGGCGAAAGAGTGGACGGAACCGTTAAATGGTTCAATGATGACAAGGGCTTTGGTTTTATTGAACGTGAAGGCGGACCCGATGTATTTGTGCACCATAGTGCAATAAGTATGGAAGGGTTCAAAACACTGAAAGAAGGTCAAAAAGTAACGATGGAAGTCACGCAGGGCCAGAAGGGTCCGCAGGCTGAAAACGTTATGGCTGGATAGTACATCCGGCTTGCCTTGGTACATTCAAGGCGGTAACAATCGGCACCAAGCTGGCGGCCGCCTGCGGCAGCGTCGGCGATGGATGAACTGCTGCCGATGACTTTACCACCGCGATAGTCTTTTGGAAGAGTATCGTGCAGGCGCGATTGTGCGTCGTTCTCTGATTCTGGAAATTCCCGTTGTGAAAGTTTTCCGATCTCTGCAAGGTATTCAGCCTGTCATAGCGCTGTTTGTTGCAGGATTATTGGGTGGCTGTGATTCACCCAGCGAAGTTGAGTCGGTCATGGCGACCAATGACATCGCGGTGGCACCCTCTTTCATCGGATCCCAAGACTGCTCAGGTTGTCACGAGAAGCAATTCCAGAACTGGACCGGTTCCCATCACGATCTGGCCATGCAGCATGCGACAGGCGAGAGCGTTCGCGGCAATTTTGACGATGTGATTGTCGAGCAGGGCGGAGTTGAAAGTTTGTTTTTTACTCGCGATGGCGGGTATTGGGTAAAGACGGATAATGCGGACGGAGTACTGGAGGAATTTCAAATCCGCTACACCTTCGGTTGGACACCATTACAGCAATACCTTATCGAGTTCAGCGACGGTCGTTTGCAGACGCTTCCGCTGGCCTGGGATGACAGGGAAAAGACTGCCGGTGGGCAGCGCTGGTTCCACGTCTATGGGGAAGAAACCATAGATCACGACGATCTTTTGCACTGGACGGGCCGCGAGCAAAACTGGAATTACATGTGCGCGGAATGTCACTCGACGGACCTGCAAAAGAATTTCGATCTTGAAACCCAGGCCTTTGCTACGACCTGGTCCGAAATAAATGTCGGTTGCGAAGGATGTCACGGGCCGGGATCCCGGCATGTGGCGATGGCGAAGGCTGGCACACTTCGCGGATCGATGGGGCTATTAGTAAATCTTGACGACTCCGGCCGCGCGGTGTGGCAAATGAATCCAGAGACCGGCATCGCAGAACGTAGTGAATTGCAGATGCGCCCGCCGCAGCAGCCGGAATCTTGTGGTCGATGTCATTCGCGACGATCCCAGATCACGAGTGACTATCGGTATGGACAAACGCTTCTCGATACGCATATGCCGGCACTGCTCGATGACAACCTCTATTTTCCAGATGGGCAGATTCGAGAAGAGGTCTATGTGTGGGGTTCATTTCTGCAGAGCAAGATGTACCAGGCGGGCGTAACCTGTACCGACTGCCATGACCCTCATACGGCGACGCTTAAGACGAGTGGTGAAGTGAGCAGCGTTTGCAGTACTTGCCATTTGCCGCAAATATTTAGCAGCAGCGAACATCACCATCATGACCCGAAGCAAGTGGCCTGTGTGGATTGCCACATGGCGAGCCGCGATTACATGGTCGTTGACGGCCGTCGCGATCACAGTTTCCGGGTACCGCGCCCGGATCTCACGATATCGAGCGGATCGCCCAATGCCTGTGACAATTGTCATGCGGCGAAAGGTGCCGCGTGGGCAGATTTGGCGATACGTGAGTGGTACGGTGATGAGCGTCCGGCCCATTTTGCCGACGCGATTTTTGCAGGTCGAAATGGCACTGCAGGTGCGAATGCGTTGTTGGTCGATGTCGCCAATAGCGCGTCTTTCCCTGGTATTGCGCGCGCGACTGCCTTGTCATTAATCTCGGCACCGCTGGATTCGAAATCCGCAAATGCCATTCGCGCTGGACTTGGTAATGCTGATCCGCTAATACGAATGAGTGCGTTACGCGCACTTGAAGTTGCAGCGGGTGATTTGCGCCTGCAGTGGGCGCCACCTCTGTTGAGCGATCCGGTGCGAGCAGTTCGCATCGAAACAGCAAGTTTGCTGTCTCCGATCAGGGCTGAATTGCCGCAATCCGAATCGGCCGCATTCGTTGCCGCCGAAAGAGAATATATTGCGGCGCAAGAGGCAATTGCGGAGCGTCCGGAAGCACATGCCAACCTGGCAGCGATATTCCTGCATCGGGGAGATGTGCAACAGGCAGAATTATCTTTCCAGCGAGCGCTTGAAATGGAGCCGCGTGCCGTAGCAGCTCGCGTCAATCTCGCTGACCTGTACCGCCATCTCAATCGTGACGATGACGCGAAGGAATTACTGCTTGCCGGGTTGACCATCGATGCTGAAAGCGCGGTGCTGCATCACACGCTTGGCCTGCTCCTGATTCGTGTGAACGAAGCTGATGCGGCAATGTCCGCGCTCGAACGAGCGGCAATCCTTGAGCCGACAAATGCCCGTTTTGCCTATGTATACGCTGTCTCCCTGAATACGTTTGACAAGTCGACTCAAGCAATAAGCATCTTGCGAGCGGCACGGCAGTCATTCAGCGGTGATATTGATATTGGCTGGGCCCTGGTCACGATTTTGCGCGATGCCGGGCGTACTGATGAAGCGCGACAGGAGGCGTTGTTGTTGCAAGAACAATTTCCGGAAAATCTGGATATTGGCCGGTTTATTAGCTCGCTTACAGATAGGTAAGCCCGTCGAAAAGCAGTTTGATACCGACGAAAAACAGCAACAAATAAACGAATCGAAAGAAAAACCTGTCGCTGACACGATTGTGCAGCCATACACCCATCCCTATGCCTATCGGCGCAAGCGGTGCGAGCATCAGTGATGTAGTCAGGTTGGCGCTGTCGAACTGTCCGAGCCAGGTGTACGGTATGAGCTTTACGTAGTTAACGACCGCAAAGAACAAAACAGAAGTGCCGACAAACTGTGTCCTGTTCAACCCACGCCGCAGCAGGTACATGTTGAGTGGCGGGCCTCCGGCGTGCGCGACAAAGCTGGTAAATCCTGCGGTCGCTGCCGCGATGATCCCGATCCGTGGTGCAAAAAGAATCTGCTCTTTTCCCGAGCGCATTTTCTCCTGGACCCAGTGGTGGAGAGTAAAGGAGATTGCAATAACACCGAGCAACAAACGAATAATTGCCGGGCTCATGTACTCGAATAACAACGTCCCGACCGCAATCCCGAACAGAGAGGCAGGAATGAGGATGCGCAATTCTGTGCCAATCCATTTGCCGCGATATACCCAGAGGCTAACGAGATCCATCAGGCAGAGTATGGGCAGCAAAATTGCGGCGGCTTGAATGGGTGAGACGATGAGCGCCATCAATGGAATACTGAGCACGCCCAAACCGCCGCCGAAACCGCCTTTCGAAATTCCGAATATCAACACGGCCGGTGCAGCCGCCAGATAAAAGAGGGGGTCAGAAATCATTCGCAAGAGCCGAGGTTTGGAAGGGCAGGTGCATTGCACCAGATGGCGACATTCTAGCCCGGACCATTCATGAGCGCATTTTTGAGGAGTCCGGGCGAGCAATTGCAGCAATATCGGCACGTTGTAGCGCTGAATCATGGTTAAATGGAGCGCTTACACCGGCAACGTTAGTGCGATCATGAAACTGAGAATCCTCGATGACTCCATCAGGCTAAGACTGAGCAGGTCGGAGGTCGATGCGCTTCGAAAAACGGGTTTAGTCAGCGCCTCATTGAATTTCCCGGGTGGCACTGCGATCGAATATGTTGTGGAAAGCACGCCGGCCAGTGTGAGTCCGAGCGCGCATTATGCGCATAACACGATCCAGGTGCGTTTGCCCGAGTCCACTGTCCGAGAGTGGGCTGATTCGGATCAGGTTTCGATCTCTTCGGAGCAGGACCTGGACGATACTGGCGTGCTTAGATTGCTTGTCGAAAAGGATTTCACGTGTTTGTCGCCGCGAGAAAATGAAGATGAATCGGATATGTTTGAACACCCGCGTGAAGGAAAAGACAGCTGCTGATCTTCGCGACGGAGACAAAAAACCAAAAAACGACGGCGGCACAACTCAATGGAGGACGAATAGGTGGCAGGCAGGAGATATGCGTCATTTACACCGCAGAGTATAGGTTTCCTGAGTGAACTCAAAGCGAACAACAATCGTGAGTGGTTTAAAGAAAACAAGTCGCGTTATGAAGAACATGTTCTGGATGTTGCATTGAGATTCATACAGTCCATGCACGACCCGCTCGAACAAATCGCACCACACTTCACGGCGATCCCCAAACGCATGGGTGGTTCTTTGATGCGTGTCTATCGCGACACCCGGTTCTCCAAAAACAAAACACCCTACAAGACCAACATCGGTATACAGTTTCGGCACGAACAAGCCAAAGATGTGCATTCGCCGGGCTATTACGTGCACATCGATACGGAGGAGGTTTTTATCGGTGTCGGGATGTGGCGGCCGGATTCGGAATCGTTGGCACGAATTCGACATCGAATTGTGAACAAAGAGGCGGAGTGGGTTCGCGCCAGTCAGGACAAGAAGTTTGCCCGTCATTTCAAACTGGGTGGCCAATCCCTGAGTCGGCCGCCACGTGGCTTCGACAAGGAACATCCAATGTTGGCGGATCTGAAGCGCAAGGACTTTATTGCAATCAAGAATATGCAACTGGGTCATGCAACTCAGCCAGGATTTCAACAAAAAGTCGAAACCGCATTCATTGCGGGTACCCCCTATATGCAATTCCTTTGCAAGGCGGTAGGGGTTCCTTTTTAATCGGCATCGCACGGTGACCTGACCGATTGCCAGTGCTAGAATCCGCGCGCCACGCCCGGTCAAGGCTTTGTTGCCGGGTATCTTTCGTAATTGCTGAGATCCGATATGGCAGCTTTTGAAAATTCCGCATTTGATAACCATGAACGTGTTGTATTTTGCAACGACAAAAAGAGTGGCCTAAAAGCGATTATCGCCATTCATTCAACAACTCTCGGTCCGGCGGCGGGCGGTTGCAGGCTATGGAGCTATGAGTCGGATGATGCAGCCTTGACGGACGTTTTGCGCCTGTCGCAAGGCATGAGCTACAAAAATGCAATGGCGGGCCTGAATTTCGGCGGTGGCAAGGCTGTCATCATGAAAACGCCCGATTTCGACGGCTCCGACGCGCTGTACGAAAAATTCGGCGAGTTCGTCGACCAATTGCAGGGCGATTACGTAACCGCAGAAGACGTTGGCATGAGTGTCAGTATCATGCAGACCATAGGCCGGAGTACGAAATACGTAAGTGGGCTGCCGCCAAAAGAGGGCCGTGCCGGTGGCGACCCATCGCCAAAAACGAGCTGGGGTATTTTCAAGGGCATCGACGCGGCCGTCCGATTCAAGCTGGGACGGGAAAATGTTGAGGATCTGACCGTTGCTGTCCAGGGTGTCGGCCACGTCGGATACTATCTCAGCAAGTACCTTTCAGAGGCGGGTGCGAAGCTTGTCGTCGCGGATATCGATGAGCAAAGGGTTAGGCGCGTTTGTGATGAGTTCGGCGCTGTCGCCAGCAGTCTCGATGACATTTTGTTCGAGTCGGTGGATGTTGTGGCCCCCTGCGCGCTAGGGGCGATTCTCAGCGAACACTCGATTCCCCGTTTACGTACGGAAATAGTCGCTGGCGGTGCGAATAACCAGCTTGCAGTTGGTGCCGACGGTCAACGGCTCAGCGATGCCGGGATACTGTACGCACCGGACTATGTGATCAATGGCGGTGGCATCATTAACGTTTCCAGCGAGTACTATGGCGACCTCGACGAAGAGGAAGTGATGGAGAGCGTGGCTCAAATTGGCCCGAGATTGACTGGCATTTTTGAGGAAGCAGCTGCGACGGGCAAGCCTACGAACGTTATTGCAGACACCATGGCGCAGAAGATCATAGCTGCTGCCTGACAGCCTGCTAACCCGGACTATTCATGAATAGTCCGCGCTAGTTGGACGTAGAATCCTGAATCGATTCAACTTTTTTAAGCAGTGCCTTCGGGTCCGGTCGATCGACAACAAATTTTGATAGAGCGGTATGACGAATGATGCCGTGACTATCGACGACCATGGACGTTGGCCAGACGGTGTCTTCACCGTATTCCCGCTGAAAATCACCGGGCACGCCCTTTGACAGAAGTAGCCCGAATTGTCTTGTGATCTCAAGAGATTCATCCAGCCAGAACTCGAAATCCACTTCAAAAAATTTCGCTACTCGTCGCGTCGTATCCAGTGGTTTCGGTGTGATGAGAATGAGTCGCGCGCCTGATTCATTGATGGCTTTATAGTATTTGGTCAAGTCCGCTACCTGTTTGCTGCAGAACGGACACCAGGTGCCGCGGACGAACAAAATGACGGTGGGCTGGCCACGCAGTTCGCTGGAATGCAATTTCTTGCCATTTTCATCGACGGCTTCAAACTCGGGTAACGGTTGACCGGGATTGAGCTGGGGCGGGAGCGGTCGTGCGCCAGATTTCTTACGCAAAACATGCGCAATTGCGATGATTATTGCGAGAGCGACGACAATGCCGATGACAATTTCGATTTGCATGCTGGTTCCTGTTCTGGCGTTCGACTGGTCGGTAATGAGCACGCGTTTCGCGTGAGTTCCCCGCTTTTTATCTGCGCGTGGGTTCTGTCAATCCGGGCGCGTGGGTGCTTGCGAGGCATTATGGGTCAACTCGCCACCTAATCAAGTCGTGGTATTGCTTTGTTCCCGGCTTCTTGCGCAAATCCCCCCCGGGTTTGAAGCACGGCGACTGGCCGCCAGCGATTAGATGGGGTTGGTCAAACAGATGCCGCCGTATTATTGGCCTTGAAATCGTGAAAGCAGCAGCATTTGCTGTGATAATTCCGCGACGTCGTATAAAAAACGGAACAACAAATGACAATGAATCCGATCATCTGGCAGCCTAAAACTGAAAGGTTTGAGGCCTCTGCGATGTTTCGATTCATGACGGAGCAAGGGTGTAATGATTACGCCGAACTTTATCAGTGGTCAATCGACGATAGAGAGGCTTTCTGGAAAGCGCTAATCGAATTCTGCGACGTAAGGTTCAGCAAAGAAGCGGATTCCATTCTTACGCAGGATGGAGATATGACGACCGCCCACTGGTTTGCGGGCGGCGAGCTGAATTTTGCGGAGCATTTGCTCCGCTATCGCGGCGACCGTGCGGCGATTGTTTTCTTTGGCGAAAACGGTACGCGGACAGAGTTGAGTTTCGACGCGCTGTACACGCAGGTCTCACGTGCTGCCGCAGGGCTGCGTGCTGCCGGTGTCGTAAAGGGAGATCGAGTAGGCGCGTTTCTTCCAAACTGCCCGGAGGCCATCGTCGCAATGCTGGCTGCTTCCAGCATGGGTGCGATCTGGTCGTCGTGTTCACCGGATTTCGGTATCAATGGCGTCGTCGATCGCTTCGGGCAGATAGAGCCCAAGGTGCTGGTGTGTGCGGACGGCTATTTCTATAACGGCAAGCGGTTCGATTCGCTCACTGCGGTGCGTGGTGTCCTCGACAGGATTCCGAGCATTCAGCAGACCATCGTGATCCCGTTTTCAGATGACCTGCCACCCCTGGCCGGGTTGAGAAATGCATTGTCATGGGCTGACTTCACTGCCGTAGAGGAACCACTGCAATTTGAATCATTGCCGTTCGATCATCCGCTCTACGTCATGTACTCGTCGGGCACGACCGGTGTTCCGAAGTGTATCGTGCACGGTGCCGGTGGCACGTTGCTGCAGCATCTTAAAGAGCAGGCACTGCATTGTGACGTCAACAGCAAAGATCGCCTGTTCTATTTCACAACCTGTGGCTGGATGATGTGGAACTGGCTCGCGAGCGGATTGGCGAGTGGCGCGACCCTGGTGCTGTTTGATGGTGCGCCGTTTTATGAAGACGGGCGGATACTCTGGCGTATGGCCGAAGAGGAAAAAGTCACGATTTTCGGCACAAGTGCCAGGTATATCGCCGCACAGGAAAAGGCAGGCATCCGACCTGCCGATGAATTTGATCTTTCGTCCGTAAGGACAATCCTGTCCACGGGCTCGCCACTGGCGCCGGCCAGTTTTGACTATGTCTATCGGGACGTCGCGAATGACGTACAGTTGTCCTCGATTGCTGGCGGTACGGATATCATTAGTTGTTTTGCAGCGGGCAACCCGCTGTTGCCGGTTCGTCGCGGTGAACTGCAGTGCGTTGCGCTGGCAATGGCTGTTGCAATTTTTGATGATGATGGCAATGCGATTGTCAATGAGAACGGCGAACTGGTGTGTACTGAGGCATTCCCGTCCATGCCGATATGTTTTTGGGATGATCCCGGTGATGCAAAATATCACGCTGCATATTTTAAGCGGTTTGCCGGCGTTTGGGCGCACGGCGACTACGCCGAACTCACTGATGAAAACGCCATGATAATTCATGGCCGTTCGGATGCCGTACTGAATCCTGGCGGTGTGCGGATTGGCACTGCGGAAATATACCGTCAGGTCGAAAAGTTGGACGACATTGTGGAGAGCATCGCAATCGGCCAAAACTGGGACGATGACGTTAGAGTCGTATTGTTCGTAGTGCTGCGCGAGGGCAGGGATCTGGATGACGAGCTGCGTGGAGTAATTTGCAAAAAGATTCGGCAAAACACGACGCCGCGTCATGTGCCTGCGAAGATCATCCAGGTTGCAGATATTCCACGAACGATAAGCGGCAAAATTGTCGAGTTGGCGGTTCGCGCGGTCGTACACGGAGACCCGGTCAAGAATACGGACGCGCTCGCGAATCCCGAAGCGTTGGAGTATTTTCGCGATGTTCCTGAATTGGGAATTGATTGATGTCGATGGATCGTTTTGACGGCGAACATACCGCTGATGGAATTGTTAAACCGGAGTGGATCGATATCAACGGCCACATGAATGTGGCGTATTACGTTTTGGCTTTCGACCTTGCCGTCGATACACTTTGGGTGCAGTTTGGGATAAACGACGAATATATTCGCAACACACGAGGGTCAACTTTTGCTGTGGAGTGCCACATCAGCTATTTGCGTGAATTGAAGGAAGGCGAGCCGTATTGCATCACGTCGCAAATTCTTGCCTACGATGCGAAACGGATTCACCAGTTTCAGCGTATGTATCATGCCGATGACAAATATCTGGCCGCAACCGCCGAGTGGATGAATTTGCACGTTGATCTTGACACTCGCCGGGTAACGGCCTGGCCCGATGATGTGCTGGAGTTGCTGGGGAAGCGAGCACGCAATCAGGAAGTGTGTTCGTTTCCTGCTGAGGCAGGCCGACAAATGCTTGTCTCAAAACCGCTCTACCGACTGGATGGAAAAAACAAAACGTGACCGATTACCTCATTGCCATCGACCAGGGAACAAGTAGCAGTCGAACCGTGTTGTTCGACAAGCAGGCGAAGGTAATCGCTTCGGCCCAGGAAGAGTTCCCACAAATATATCCGCAGCCGGGTTGGGTGGAACACGATCCCGAGGCGATCTGGCAATCGGTGAAAAACGTTACCAGCGAAGCGCTGCGGGCAAGTGGCGTGGAGCCAAAAAACATTGCGGGGCTCGGCATTACCAACCAGCGGGAGACGACACTGGTGTGGGATCGGGAGACCGGAGTGTGCATACACAATGCTATCGTCTGGCAGGATCGGCGAACTGCACAGGTGTGTCAGGAGCTTCGTGACAGAGGCTTTGAATCGACCATAATTGACAAGACAGGGTTGCGTCTCGATCCGTATTTTTCGGCGACCAAACTGGCATGGATTCTCGACAATGTTGCCGGCGCAAGGAGGCTCGCTGATGTCGGTCGACTCGTATTCGGTACGATAGATTGTTTCTTGTTGTGGCGGCTGACTGGCGGCCGGGTCCATGCCACCGACGCAACGAATGCCTCACGTACGCTGCTTTTCAACATTCACACACAGGAATGGGATGATGAGCTATTGGCTATTTTCAAGGTGCCGTCGTCGCTGTTGCCTGACGTGCGTGACTGCGCTGCCGACTTCGGACGTACCGATTCTTCGGTGATCGATATGGATGTCCCCATACGCGGCATTGCGGGTGACCAACAGGCAGCGCTGATTGGCCAGGCGGGATTTGAGACTGGCATCACCAAGAGTACATACGGTACCGGCTGCTTTGTTATCACCAACACGGGTGGGACGGCAATCAAGTCCGCCAACAAGTTATTGACTACGGTCGCTTATCGGCTGGACGGAAAAGTAACCTATGGTCTGGAGGGCAGCAATTTCGTCGCTGGGTCGGCTATTCAGTGGCTGCGCGATCAACTTAAAGTCATTGAAAATGCGGCCGCGACCGAGGAAATTGCGGAATCGACCGGTATTGTTGAGAACGTGCATGTCGTGCCAGCGTTTGCCGGCCTGGGCGCTCCTTACTGGGATCCGGATGCTCGTGCTGCGATCCTGGGCCTGTCGCGCGACAGTGGCATTGATGAGATTGTGACGGCGACGCTGCAAGCGGTTGCTTACCAGAGCGCTGATTTGCTGCATGCAATGTCTGAGGATGGCATCCAGCCAAGCATCATTCGAGTCGATGGCGGCATGGTTGCAAATAACTGGTTCCTGCGTTTTCTCGCCGACATGTTGCAAATACCCGTTGAAAGGCCAGCTAATGTTGAATCTACTGTGCTGGGAGCAGCATTTCTGGCGGGCCTGTCGAGCGGTTTGTATTCTTCGCCTGATGATATTGCCAGCCTGTGGCATCGTGAGGCGTTGTTTGAACCACAGATGGATATCGCGTCGCGCGATCGACTTTATGCGGGTTGGCTTGATGCAGTATCGAGGATTCGTTGCACCTCCTGACGCCCAAAAGAAAGTGCCAAAACAAGCCTTGTAGAAGCGCGTCCTGACGCGCCTCTACAAGGCGTTATTTGGCGGCTTGGCGTGGGAGCGGCATCTGGTGCCAACCTGTGGTTAACCAAGATCACGAACCGAATCGGGCTCTTTTTCGGATTGCCTAAATTCTCGGTAAACCCTGTACACTTGCCTACCCGTTTGAGCCACCAGGACGAACAATCAGATGTTAATCGTCACCAGGGATGAATTATCCGAACACATCGGCCGGGAACTGGAGCCGTCTGGGTGGTTGAAGATTGACCAGCCGATGATTAACGCGTTTGCAGACGCGACGCTTGACCATCAATTTATACACATTGACGAAGCAAAGGCGGCCGAGACTCCATTTGGCGCAACGATTGCACATGGTTATTTATCGCTGTCACTGATTTCCTATTTTCTGGCAGAGTGCGGCATTGGGCTCAAGGACACTCTGATGGCGCTCAATTACGGCACAGATAAAGTGCGATTTCTGCAGCCGGTGAAAGTGGATAGCGAGATACGGGCGCATGCGGAATTGATGGAGTATCAGGAAAAAACTCCCGGTCAGATTCTGCTGAAGACGAAGATGACGGTCGAAATCAAAGGTGAGGAAAAGCCGGCGTTGGTCGCGGAGATCCTCAGCATGTTCATCATTCAATAAACAGGGCCGGAAAGCCGGCAAAAAGACGAGGAATACTAAAGAGTGGCAATTCGATTCGACGATCAGGTGGTTATTGTTACAGGCTCCGGAAACGGTCTTGGAAAATCACACGCGCTGGAATTCGCGCGGCGCGGCGCACGCGTTGTAGTAAATGATCTGGGTAGCTCACGAGACGGTTCGGGCAGCTCAAGCGAAGCTGCTGACGCTGTTGTAGCTGAAATCGAGCAGGCAGGCGGCGAAGCGATGTCTAATGGTGCCAATGTCGCGGATTTTTCCCAGGTTGAGGCCATGGTCGGTGAAGCGAGTGAGAGATGGGGACGCGTCGATGTGCTGGTAAATAATGCCGGGATACTTCGAGACAAGACGTTTGTAAAAATGGACCTCGATGATTTCAAACTCGTACTGGACGTGCACTTGATCGGCTCTGTGAACTGCACAAAAGCGGTATGGGAAATGATGCGCGAGCAACAATATGGCCGCATTGTCATGACCTCGTCATCCAGTGGTATTTACGGCAACTTCGGCCAGACGAATTACGGAGCCGCCAAAATGGGAGTCGTGGGGTTCATGAACTCGCTGGCGCTGGAGGGGCAGAAGTACAACATCAAAGTGAATTCTCTTGCACCGATTGCCGCGACGCGCATGACCGAAGACCTGATGCCGCCAAATGTCCTGGCGTTGTTACAGCCTGAGGCAGTCACACCGGCGGTTGTGTTCATGGCGAGCGAGGGCGCGCCAACGCGCCAAATCATTGCTGCAGGTGCCGGGGTTTTTGCAAAGGTCGTTGTGCAGGAAACGCCGGGCGTATTTCTCCCGACGGCAAGCCGGGATGCAGAGCATGTGGCGGCAGCGTGGGAGCAGATAGCAGATACCGATGGGCAGACAGAGCTTTCGGCCGGTGGTGATCAAACCATGAAGTTTCTTGCGAAAGCCGCGAGTGAACTTGGCATTGAACTGACATAAATCAGAGGTTCCTTGGACATTTAATCAGGAGTGCCCAGTGAAAGAAGCAGTGATCGTATCTACGGCAAGATCGCCGATTGGCCGGGCTTACCGTGGTGCCTTTAATAACACCGCGGCACAGACGCTGGCCGCTCACGCGATTAGCAACGCAGTCGCACGTGCCGGCATTGAACCAGGCGAGGTCGACGACGTGGTTTTCGGCTGCGCCATGCAACAAGGATCGAGTGGCCAAAATATTGCACGTCAGTCCCTGTTGGCCGCCGGTCTGCCGGTAACAGTTGCCGGAATGACCATTGATCGCCAGTGTTCATCAGGATTGATGGCGATCGCGATCGCGGCAAAGCAGGTACTCAATGACAATATGCCAATTGTTGTCGGTGGTGGTGTGGAGTCCATCAGTCTTGTGCAAAACGAACACCTGAATGCCTACCGCACTCAGGACCCCAATGTTTTGCAAGCAGCGCCTGATATATATATGAGCATGCTGGACACAGCAGAGACCGTCGCAAAAAGATACGGCATTACACGCGAGCAACAGGACGAATATGCACTCCAGAGCCAGCAACGGACAGCAGCCGCACAAGCCGCAGGTGCGTTTGACGACGAGATCGTCGCACTTACCTCGAACATGGGCGTGATGGACAAGGAGTCTGGTGAAATCAACTTTCATGAAGTAACGCTGGACAAAGATGAGGGCAACCGGCCGGAAACGACCGTCGAAGGTCTTGCGGGCCTGAAGCCTGTTTTTGAAAATGGTGTCATCTCGGCAGGTAATGCCAGCCAGTTATCAGATGGTGCTGCAGCAATGGTGGTGATGGACTCGACGCTGGCAGAAAAGAAAAATCTGGAGCCACTGGGGATCTATCGCGGCATCGCCGTCGCCGGTACGGAACCGGATGAGATGGGCATCGGCCCGGTATTTGCGGTGCCGAAATTGCTGCAGCGAAACGGATTGAAGCTTGAGGATATCGGGCTGTGGGAACTGAACGAGGCGTTCGCCGTACAGGTGATTTACTGTCGTGACAAGCTGGGAATTCCGAATGAATTGCTCAACGTCGATGGAGGTGCAATCTCCATCGGGCATCCCTACGGCATGTCGGGAGCACGTATGGTCGGTCACGCCTTGATCGAGGGCAAGCGCCGCAATGCAAAATTCGTGGTTTGCACGATGTGTGTTGGCGGCGGCATGGGTGCTGCAGGGTTGTTTGAAATAGTCTGACCAGCAGCGTTTTATTTTTTCACCGACAACCGGGACAGTTCCTGCATTGCTCAAAGCGCGTCAAAAGATTGGTAAATATCGAATCCTGAAGCGGCTGGCGACCAGCCCCCAGGCGGACGTTTACAGCGCTTTCGATACTATCCATAACGTGCGCGTTGCCCTGAAGATTCCGCACATCGACGACAATACCGAACTGGAGGATGTTCTCCACGAGGTGCGGGTTGCAGCGCGTCTGCATCACCCGAATATTCTGGCAATACAGAATGCCAGCTACATCGATAAACATTTTGTCATCGCAATGGAACTGGGTGCGGAATCGCTTGGGAGTCGGCTCGAGCGACGCATATCAATGGCCCGTGCGCTTTCTCTTGCCGAACAGGCGTTGGCCGGTCTCGCGCACGCGCACGAGCACAAAATCATCCATTGCGACATTAAGCCGGAGAACTACATCATGTTCCCGGACAATCGATTGAAGCTCGCCGACTTCGGTTTCGCAAAGAAAGTGCTCCGAACCATCAAGGCGTCTGGTTCTGGCACGATCGACTACATCGCGCCCGAACAAGCGATGGGTCGGCCAAAATTTCAGTCGGACGTATTTTCGGTGGGTTTGGTGTTGTATCGGATGTTTTCCGGCACCTTGCCCGAGTGGCCATTTACCTGGCCTTTGGCAGGACAAGACAAATTGACGGCACGTGTTCGGCCAGAGTTTGTAGATTTCCTGAAGAGAGCAATTCAGCTCGACCCGGCCAAACGCTTCAGTAACGCTATTCAAATGCATGCTGCGTTTCAGAAATTGCAAATGCGGGCGCGCTTGCAACGGCAAAGAGGTTCCAGAAAGAAAGTCAAAGTTGCGAGTTCGTGGCGACAAATCCGCTGGAGAGAATTTCAACGGCAATACAAGCAACAGCTTGGTACTCGACATCAGTGTCGAAGCTGCGAAGGCCCGGTGGCAGAGAGTATGCAGGCCTGTCCCTGGTGTGGATTCGATAATCCGTCGCGGGGTTCGGCAACAACGATGCCCGCGGACTGTCCGCGTTGTGAACGTGGCGTCAAAATGGATTGGGATTACTGTTCCTGGTGTTACGGCCCTGGCTTTGTATCCGAAACCAGTCGCTTCTATGCAGACAAACGCTATACGGCCAAGTGCGCGAACCGTCGTTGCCGCAAACCCATGATGCCGTTCATGCGTTACTGTCCGTGGTGCCGCACGAAAGTCAGAAAACCGTGGCGACTTTCAGCGAGCAAGAAGACCTGTAGCGCCTGCAAATGGGGGATCGCGAATGAATTCTGGAATTTTTGCGCCTGGTGTCGGGAACCGATCCGCCGTGATAAACAATAGTGCTGTGAAATACTGTGTCCATCGGCGTAACCCACAAATGATCGATTTAATTATTCGTGTGGCAGAGTTTGATGACGATTCTTGAGGGTCGCACTGAACCGGTCAGGCTCAGCACCACCATTGCTGGCGGGACGCTCGTGGCCTATACAGGACGCGCCCCTGACAAAACGGGTGACAACGAAGATACCGTCGCGGCAATTCCTTACGGGCCGGATGCGGCAGTGCTTGTCGTAGCCGACGGTGCCGGAGGATTGCCAGGAGGAAGGCGCGCATCAGAAACTGCGGTCACGGTGTTGCGCGCATCGTTGATGAATGCGGTCGATGAGACGCATTTGCTACGTACGGCAATTCTGGACGGAATTGAAGCGGCAAATCAAGCGGTCCTCGATATCGCAAACGGTTCCGCAACCACTCTGACGGTGGTTACGATTGAAGGGCGCATTGCACGCACGTATCAAATTGGTGATTCCGAGGCGATGATCGTAGGTCAGCGTGGCTTGATCAAAACGCAGACAACCGCGCATTCGCCGACCGGGTTTGCTGTTGAGGCAGGGTTTCTTGATGTACGTGATGCGCTACATCATGAAGATCGTCACCTCGTATCGAATTTTCTTGGCACGAGCGATATGCACATCGATGTTGGCGCGGCGTTGGAACTCCAGCAAAGGGATACAGTTTTACTGGCGAGCGACGGTCTTACTGACAATATTCATTTTGATGAAATTGTTGAGTTCATGCGCAAAGGACCGTTGGACCAGGCAATGGATGCGATTGTTCACCGCGCCATTCGTCGCATGACGGTGGAATCCAAAACCCTGCCGAGCAAACCGGACGACTTGTCATTGATCTTGTTTCGCAAGCCGGGTTAATCGACTGCAGGTCGGACCGGCAACTCGATTTCAATACGCAGGCCGCCGTTGGCTCTGTTGGACGCGCGAATGGTTCCGGAATGTTTTTCGATTGCGCGTTTGGCAATCGCGAGTCCGAGGCCGGTGCCATGTAACTCAGGTGTGGCCAGGGCACTACGGGTGCGAAAAAACGGTTCGAACATGTTGGCCAATTCTTCATCGGCGACCCCTGTTCCCTGATCTTCAATCGTTATTCTGGCTTGTTCCCCGACACTGGACAGCTCGACAGTTACGCTGCCGCCTTTCGGGCTGTGGTGAACGGCATTGCGCAATACGTTTTCCAAAGCGCTGGTGAGCTCGCCGGCGAATCCAGACACAAGCGGCTCCTGGTCCTGATTGAAATCAACGGTTACTCCCTGCACGCCTTCCGAGCGGCATTCGAAGCGGACATCTTCGACGACTTCCGCGAGCAATTCCGCCAGCTTGATCGGGGTGCTCTCATCCTGATCGCGTGTTTCCAGCCGGGAGTAGCTCAAGATCTGCCCAATCAGGCTGTCGAGTCTCTCTGCTTCAGTTTCAATTCGTACGAATTCCGCTAAATCGCCTGTTTGCCGTCGGGCGAGTTCGAGTGCGACCCTCAGCCGGGCAAGCGGCGAGCGCAGTTCGTGGGAAATATTTCGAGACAGTTCAACCTGCTGTTGGGCAGATCGCTGGAGCTTGTCTGCCATCGAATTGAAGTCCTGGGCGAGCAGACCTATTTCATCTTTGCGCTGGGTCATCGAATCGCTGACACGCGTATTGAGATGGCCCTCTGCGATGGAGACGGTTGCTTCACGAAACTTGTGTACAGGCCGAGTTATCGCGCGCGCCAACGCGTAGGAGACGATGGCGCTGACCATCAACGCCAGCAGCAACAAGAGCACCCGCGTTTGTTCGCGCACCCACTCGCCGTACACGCTGTATTTAGGGACTACGAAAAGCGTATAGAGTTCGTCATCAGGGCCGACGAGTTGAGTCAACGGACGCGCTGGCCGCAGGTTTCTGCGCTCTCTGCCATGCTCTCGATGCGAATCCCTGCGCTGGTCAAATCGACGTATTGCCCGTTCGATCCGGCCTGGCACTGTTCTTCCAAGAACATCTTTGCCCTGCCGATCAAGAACAAAGACATTCACCGGGTAATTTGACGGGAGGTCGCCTAACCAGGCTTCAAGTCCCGGTCGCCCCGATGATTCCAGCGCGTTACTTGCCGCTATGACGGTGTCGCTGATTTCATAGTTTTCAAAAGCCTGACGCATGCGCTCCGCATAGTAGTAACCACCGCCGGCAGCGAGCCCGATCGAGATCGCGATGATCAACCAGAAGGAAAGAAATATTCGCACCAACAGACTTCGCATCGCCCGGCTGCCTATATTCCCGGAATCAGCAAGTAGCCGACGCCGCGCTGGTTCTGGATGGTCTCGTTGATCGCTCCGGCCCGCTCGAGCTTGCCGCGAAGATTGCTGATATGCGTGTCGATACTCCGGTCATAGGGCATGAATCGACGGCCAAGAGCCCTCTCATTCAACTTGTCCTTGCTCACAACCTCGCCCGGTGTTTCGAGCAGGCAACGGAGAATTTCGAATTCGGTCCCGGTGAGGCGCAATGGTTCGCCATTGACCGTTGCGCGCCGCGTGCGTGGATCGAGAGCGATATCGCCAAGCTCACAGGACTCCGAGCGTCGGGGGCTCTGCTTTGTGCGACGCAAAATCGCCTTGATACGGGCAGCCAGTTCACGTGGATTGAACGGTTTCGCCAGGTAGTCGTCAGCGCCGAATTCCAGGCCGATAATGCGGTCAATGTCATCGCCCCGGGCAGTCAGCATAATGACCGGCAGGTCGTTGCTCTGGCGCAGCTTTTTCAGAACGTCCAGGCCGCTTATCCCGGGTAGCATGATGTCGAGAATAAGCAACTCGAACTTCCCGCTCTGCAATTCCTTGAGCCCGTCCTCACCATTCAGGCAGGCTGTCAGTTTGAGGTGATCCGGTGCCAGGAAGTCTCTCAGCATTTCGCCAAGTTCCTGGTCGTCATCAACAATGAGAATGTTGGCGGGTCGGGTTGCGTTGTTCATAAGCTCGAAGACATCGTGGGTCATTCCGACGCAGTGTTCAATACGGTCCCGTGGCTACTTGACAAATCTTTGCAATGCTGCAGACAATTCTGACCTATACAGACATGCAAATCCCTATGCTGTAAGCAACTCAACGGGCACGGACTTTGCTACACGGCAGTCCCGCCAGTTGCCAGACTCGCTCAACATGGAGAAAGCATCATGAAAAATAAAGTTGTCGCTCTCGTAACGATAATGCTCGTTGCAAGCGGTATGAACTCTGTCCTGGCTGAAAAAGAAGAGGGCCACAGAGATTGGGGCTCAGGGCATTATCGCGGCATGGGAGAGATGGGGTCACGGGATCCCGCTCGAATGATCGAGAGGATGAGCAGGCATCTCGATCTTGACGAATTGCAGCAGGAGAAACTGAACAACATCATGAGCGCTGCGAAACCGGAATTCGATGAGCAGCGTAGTCGACAAGAAGCGAATCGAGAGGCCATGCGCGCCCTGGATGTTAACGATCCTGACTATTCCACAAAACTGGAATATCTCGCCACCGAGAACGGTGAACTTGCGGCCGCAAAGACCATGCTCATGGGCAGAATTCGAGCCGAGATCAACAATGAGTTGACGGACGAACAGCGTGAGAAAATGGCGGCGCGTGGCAAGGGCAATCGCCACCGCCATGGCGAGCGTACTCCGGCGGAGTAAAAAGGGACAATGCCAGCGCGTTCGAGTTGTCTCCATCCCCCTGACAAAATCAACGCGCAGTCCCGGAGATGGGTCGGCCGGAGTGTTTCTTCCCCCCCGAGAAACACTCCGCGCCGTCCTTACTCTCTTTTTGGCAGCCCGCTATGTCAAATAAAAGCAGTCATACACCAGGACCGAATGCGGCCAGGCCGCCGGCGGTGTCCACCGCCGTGTTCGAAAAACCGTTTTAGAACAGATAGCTACCTCCATTATTCGCCAGGGCGTGGGCCAGCCTTTGGGCGCTGTAGAGGTATGCATTATTGCTGTTGCGGCCCGGCGCGCGGCGTATTAAGGTTTGAGGCGAAGAAATCGTTACTGAATTTACCGGGCAACAGGTCAGTCTTAGGGAACTAACTGCGTATTGTTGCTATCAAAACCGAAATGCGAGCACTCGCTCGGACGCGAGCTGGCAAATCGATTCCGGGCACGTTCCAGAAGCCCAGCAAGATATTAAGGCGGTACCCGACATGCGCAAAGTCAGCCGGATTAAATCAATTATTCCGAAGATTCCTCTTGTTACCCTGACCGCGGCGATGGTTATTGCCATTAGTGGTTGCGCCGTCAGTGTCAACGGCATGCCGGTCGGAGGAAGCTCGGGAGGCGGTGGAGTATCCATGCCGGGCGGTGGTTCTTCCGGCGGCTCGTCCGGAGGACAGTCCGGCGGGCAATCAGGAGGCTCGTCGGGAGGTTCATCAGGAGGTTCATCAGGAGGCTCGTCGGGTGGTTCGTCCGGAGGCTCTTCGGGCGGTTCGTCAGGGGGTTCCTCTGGCGGTGCTTCCGGCGGTGCATCAGGGGGCGGATCGGCAGGCGGCGCATCGGGTGGTTCTTCTGGTGGCGCATCAGGTGGGGGTGCCTCGGGTGGTGCTTCCGGTGGTTCGTCAGGCGGCGGCGGTAGCGGCGGTGATATTCGTGGTATGGCGGGGTTGCCCGACATGCCGGGTCTTCCAGGCAGCTCGGGAGGCATGCCCGGCGACATGGGCGGTGCGCCCGGCGGTTCCCAGGGAACCGGTAATGGCATGGGCGACGAAAACTGCGGCGAAGACATGAGTAGCATGGACGGCATTGGCGGCCCGAATCAGTCCGCCGATTGTAACGGTTCCGCAGGCGGCATTGGCCAATACCCGGGTGAGTCAGACGCAGAACGAAAAGCGCGGCTCGAAGGGGCTCTGGATGATTCAGTCGGCGGATTTGACGAAGTCCTGGCGGAGGAACAACGAGAGATTTCTACGGTTTCGCGAGACACCGAAGGCTTCGGTGGTGGACAAGGTGGCGGCGGCGGCGTGGGTCTCGGCAAGCAAGCCAGCGGCGGTGTCAGAGGTAGTGGAGAGGTCGCAGACACTTCGGGTCAGCGTGGTGCCGGCGGCGGTGGCTCATCACCCAGTATTGGCAGCATGAGCGATGAAGAAATAAAAGCCAGAACACCGGACGACATTCCTGACCTGGTCAGCGAAGATATCGTAGCGCAGCAACTTCGTGAGGCTGCACAAGCTGAAGAAGACCCACAGTTGCGCGAGCGACTTTGGAAGGAATATCGGGATTACAATGATCTGTAATTGCGAACAAACTTAACTACAGCGAAAAACGGATCATGTGCGCATGAGAAAAACGCTAATACTATTGACACTGACATCAATCGCCTGTTCCGCATGCACGGTCTCGGAGGTGGTGACGGCAGAGAAAACAAAACTGGATGTCGCGAGTCTGAATATATCGGAAAACCTGTTACTCGATATCGGCATAGTGAGATTCGATCCGGGTATACCCAAGAACAATAATTCAGAAAAAACCGGGATCTATGAAGGATTGCGCGAGGCCGAATCGCGTTATCTTCCCTACCACATAAAAACCACGTTACAGAGTACCGGCTACTGGGGAGCCGTTCGAGTAATTCCCAACAGGAACGTGTTTTCCGATGTGATCATCAGTGGTGTGATCGAACGGTCCGATGGCGAATACGTTGCTCTGAGGCTTAAGGCCGAAGACCTTACCGGACGGCAGTGGTTCGAGAGAACCTACAAGACGCAAACCGGCAGCCGATCCTACGCGATGAACAGGGATCGAACAGAGGATCCCTACCAAAAAGTATTCAATGATCTGGCCAATGATCTGAGAATTTTTGCTGCAAGACTAACGCCACATGAAATCGCTACCATCCGCCGGACTTCCGAACTCATGTTTTTTGCAGACATGGCACCCACTGCTTTCGGTGAACACCTGGAAAAGGGTGAGGATGGCTACGTGACGCTGTTGCGACTGCCTGCAGAGAATGATCCGATGGTCGCGCGCTTACGGCAGATCCGGGAGCGGGATCGTCTGGTTGTCGATACGTTGAATGAACATTACGCAAATTTCTATTACGGCATATCGATTCCTTATGAAGGCTGGCGCAAAAAAGCGCGCGAGAGTGCGATCGATATTCGGCAAACGAAACGGTCGGCGACGATGCGTGCATTGCTTGGCATTGCAGTCACGGCTGGCGCCATGACCATGAATACCAGCAGTTCCAGCAGGTCCGGCCGATACACAAAACGAGCGATCCAGTCTGTTGGCATCGATCGCGGTATTCGCACCATATACAGCGCATTTCAGCTGCGTCGATCCGCAAGTATCTATCGCGATGAAATTGGCGAACTTTCCGAATCTTTCATTGCCGAGGCAACACCGCTGACGGTGCGGGTCGAAGGAGAAACGCGCCGCTTGACGGGCACTGCGGAAGCGCAATACGAAAGCTGGCGCAAGCTCATAAAAGACATTTACCAGTTGGAAACCGGATTCTCTGAAACGGTCGATGTGGGCATTCCTGCCAGAGTCGCACAGCCTACCGGCTGAGCAGCAACTGCCTATGCGGGAACTGGTCGAAGCTGCGCGTCTGGCTAACCGATACGTGTTGGTGCGCCGTCTGGGGGCCGGGGGCATGTCGGCTGTGTGGCTGGCACGCGACGAGCGCGCCGGGACTGTTGTTGCGCTCAAATTCCTGAAATCTGAGTTGGCGAACAAACCGGCTTACCGTGAGTTATTCCACAAAGAATGGCACATCGGCAGTCGTTTGATGCACGCTCATATAGGCCGTGTATTCGAATACCACGATGACCCGGATGGGCCGTTTTATAGTCTGCAGTACATCAATGGTCCCGATTTCGGCGTCCTCGCCAATGAACGATTGCAGGACGCGTTGCCGCCCTTTGGGCTGTTAGCCGATGCACTGCGATACGCGCACGGAAAAGGCCTGGTACATCGTGATATCAAGGCAGGGAATGTGCTGCTTGACGATCGCGGCGTGCCGCATTTGATAGATTTTGGTGTTGCCAGACGGGCGAATGCTCCATTGCAGGCAGGCGGCGGTTCGGCTGTAGCAGCCAGTCCAGGGCAATTGAGCGGCGCTGCCCCGGAGGCGGCTGACGACATTTATGCTCTTGGCGTATTGCTGCACGAGACCCTGACAGGCGGGCCACCGACTGGCGCAGATGATGTTACCCAATTGGTTAGCCCCGATGGTCAGCCGATAGACCCGCAATTGCAGCAACTAGTGCACGCAATGCTCTCCGCCGAATCGAGCCGTCGCCCATCGGCCGAGTCCGTTAAGGAGAGTTTGCAGGCTGCCGGTTATCCTGCCGGAGCGATCAGGACATTGGCCAGGATGCCGAGTGGTATCGGCGACGATATTACGACTGAAATCAAGATTGAATCCATACGGCCGGTGCAAATGCAGACCCGCACGCAGGCAGCAGGGAAAGTACCGCCCGTTGAATCGAAAGGTCTGGCGCCCAAAATCGTATTCGGTGCTCTGGGTGTCCTGTTGATGTTGGTTGCAGGTGTCATTTTTGTGTTGCCGAGTGCGGTGGACATGAATGATCGTGCGACTGGTGTGGGTGATGGGTCGATTCCCGCGGATCTGGGTTTGGGCGTTGGTGGCGATGGCGATGGGGATGCGGATGGGACGGTCGAGGGCATACCTGCGAGTCGTATTGATGGTGGGACCGCCGGATTCGGCGAAAACCTCGCTCTGACAAGTACCGACGATGCGATACGGATAAAGCTCGAAACTGATGAGGCGTTGGGAGACCTCCTGTCGCAACTTGAACGACTTAAGTTCAGGGGCATAGAACGCTGGGGCGGGCAACTGTATCTTGACGTCCTGAATGTATACAAGGCAGGCGATGACGCTTACCTGGCAAAAATTTATCGGACTGCCGGTGATCGCTATCGACAGGCGACGGACATGCTGGAACCGTTTTATGAGCAAATTGACGGTGAATTTCAAAAAAGCCTGAGGGCTGCCAAAGAAGCATTCGATGCTGATGATTTCATCGATGCGATTCGTCTGTATGACCTGGCTGTCGCGATTACGCCTGGACACCCGGAGGCTGAGCGCGGCCTTGAGCGCGCTATTAACCTGGAGGCCGTTCTGAAACTGATGGACCAGGGAGCCCGCTTTGAAGACGACCTGGAACTGGAGGCAGCCCGGTTCGCCTACGAGAAGGCACTGCAGCTCGATTCGAAATGGGAACCAGCGACCCTTGCACTCGCCCGGGTGCGACAAGATATTAAGGAAAGATCCTTCGATTCGAGAATGTCCGAAGGGCTCGAAGCGCTGGCGATGGAGGACTTTGTGACGGCGCGTGCCGCATTTAATGCGGCCAAGGCGATGAGTCCCGAATCACGAGAGCCCGTTGATGGATTGCTGCAAGTGGATCAGGGGCTGCGTCTTGCCCGTATCCGAATGATGGAGGGAGAAGCCAGGGACCAGGAGGGGGATGAACAATGGGAGGCTGCGGTGGCGACCTTCCAGGCATTACTCGATGTGGACAGTGACTTGCAATTTGCGCAGGAAGGACTACGACGGTCCAGCGCGCGTGCTGCTGTTCACAGGAAGTTGAATGACTTAATTGCCGATCCTGATTCCTTGAGCGATCCGGTGACGATGCAACGGGCGACAAGGATGTTGCTGGAAGTATCCCGCATGCCGGAGGTTGGTCCGCGTCTCGACGACCAGAAAAAAGAGCTGTCGATTTTGCTCAAGAGAGCGGCTACGCCTTTGCCTGTGCAGATGATTTCCGACAACGTTACCGAGGTTTCTGTTTACAAAGTGGGTAAACTGGGCCGCTTCACGGCGCATGAGCTCAATTTGCGGCCTGGTAACTACGTTGCAGTCGGTATCCGGTCTGGTTTTCGCGATGTGCGCCTGGAGTTTCGTGTTGCACCTGAAGTTGAGTTGCAACCGATTGTCGTGCAATGCGAGGAAGCGATTTGAAAATCAATGCGGTTGTCCTCCGGGACGCTGAAGGTGAACACCCGCTGGAACTCAGCGACCTGCCGCTGCGACTTGGCACAGGCAGCGATTGCGAGGTGCGTCTGCCCGGACCCGGAAGTGTGGCGGTCGCCCTGCTGGATGCACTGGACGGACAGCCATTTGTTCAGCCTGTTCGTGGCGGCGGTGCGACGTCTGTCAATGGCGAGCCCTTGAATGCCTCACGGCGTATTCTTGAGGGCGATGTACTCACGTACTTCGGTACGCGTGTGGTTTTCACTTCGGCCGACAGCAAGCTGGTCCTCGAAGTGCAACTTGAAGATAGCGCCTACGTCACCAGGCCGCCCGAACTTCCAGGTGCCGATGATCAGCTGGCAGAAGAAACCATCGCACCTACGGCCTTTCAGCGAGCCGCAAAAGTTGCGGCAGTAGAGCAGAAATCGACTTCCTACCGCTGGCAATCCGTAGTGGGTGCCGCCCTGGCCCTGTTGGCAGTGCTTTCGTATCTCCTGTTCAGTGCGAGGTCAATACAATTTGAGGTGCAACCGGCGGGTACCGATACCCTGAAAATCTCAGGCGGATGGTTCCGCTTATCCCTGGCCGATCGTGTGTTATTGCGTGAAGGCACTTATACCGTCGAGGTGGCGAAAGAGGGTTATTACGATGTCAGCCAGAGTTTTCGGGTCGACGAAAAACCGAGCCGCACGATTTTGATTGAAATGCGCAAATTGCCGGGATTTCTGACCGTTGATACCGACCCGTCTGTAGAAGCGCTGGTCACCATCGATGACACGATCGTCGGGCAGGCACCGTTTGGTCCTATCGAACTCGAGCCAGGAACCCATTCAATTTCTGTGATCGCTGATCGCTATCTCCCCTTTGCAGACAACCTGGCGGTGCCTGGGTTGGGTCGCAATCAGCAGGTAAGCGTGTTGTTGGTGCCTCGCTGGGCCAACGTGGATATTTCGTCGGTTCCGGCGGGCGCCACGATTCTCCAGGGCGAGAAGGAAATCGGCCAAACGCCGATGCGACTTGAATTGACCGAAGGGTCGCACAACCTGACAGTCGTTCGGGAGGGTTTCAAAGCCTGGGACGGTGTCATCGAAGCCCGCGCAAATGTAGATCAGGTCCTGCCGGTGATTGAACTGCTGCCGGCCAACGCGCGATTGATGGTTAACTCGATACCGCGAGGCGCCAACGTCACTGTCAACGGTCGCTATCGTGGACAGACTCCGGTGCAACTCGCGTTATCACCCGATATCGACTACCGAATTGGCTTGTCAAAGGCGGGTTACGGATCAACCGAGAGACAGGTAAGGCTGCGCGCGGCCGCTTCGGAGTCAATTACGGTCGATCTCGCGGCGCGTGTCGGCAGACTGACCGTGTCAGCGATGCCTGCCGATGCGATAATTTTGCTGGATGGGAGAGAGCGCGGCAGCGGCACGATGACTTTTGATCTTTCTTCGGCACCGCACACGCTGGAGGTGCGCAAAAGCGGATTCGAACCCTTCAAGCGCAGCGTCACCCCCAGACCGGGGTATCCACAAACGATCCAGGTCCGACTTTTGAGTGCGGAAGAAGCGCGTTTGCGCAGCGTGTCACCGACCATGACCAACAAAGCGGGACAGGTTCTCCGGCGCGTGGAAGGTGGCGAATTTACCATGGGTGCATCACGGCGCGAGCAAGGCAGGCGGGCTAACGAGGTATTGGTACCGGTGTTGTTGACCAAGCCCTATTTTATTGGCGCCAAAGAGGTGACCAATCGCGAGTATCTGCGATTCCGGGAGAATCATAATTCAAGCAACGGCGTACACGCCTCACTTGCCGCCAATAACAATCCGGTCGTTAATATCAGTTGGGCGATGGCGGTCGAATATTGCAACTGGCTAAGCAGCGAAGAAGGGCTTGAACCGGCATACCAGAAACGATTTGAAAAATGGGAAACCGTGTTGCCGACACCCAATGGATATCGACTGCCGACTGAAGCAGAGTGGGCCTGGGCGATCCGTTTCCAGTCGCGCAGCAAAGCGCCAACGTTTCCCTGGGGGAACAGGCTGCCGCCGAGGAAAGACAGCGGCAACTACGCCGGCCAGTCGGCGAGCAAGCTGGTGCCGTCGCTATTGCCCGGCTATGACGATGGGTTCGCGTCGTCTGCCCCCGTTGGCTCTTTTCCGGCAAACGCTCTGGGTATCTACGATGGTGGCGGAAATGTTGCCGAATGGACGCAGGATTACTATTCTGTGCTGCAGCCAGGGCAATCGACTGCCGTCAAGGACCCGACCGGACCGAAACGTGGCGCACAACGCGTCATCCGGGGGTCGAGTTGGCGCCATGCGGGCATTACGGAACTCAGAATGAGTTATCGTGATTTCGGCAATGCAGGACGCGCTGATGTTGGTTTTCGTATCGCCCGTAACGTCGACTAGCAGCCTGTTGAAAAAGCCATGGATGGATTTTTCAACAGGCTGACTAGTGTAATTTTCTCGCCTGACCGTGGTCAGAGCTAACACACCTGACCTTTATAGGATATAGCATGCGCATCTACTATTACCCGATCATCGCTCTCGCCGTCCTTTTATCTGCCAGACCAGCTGTAGCACAGGAAGAGGCTACGCAGGAGCCAGCCGTCGAAGAAGCGGTAACAGAAGAGGTGGTCGACGAGGAAGAAGAATTAGAGGAAGAAGAATTCGATGAAACGGGTCTCGACGACCAGACTTATGAGGAAGATGACGACGACTTTGTACCGACGCTGGAAATTCCAGCCGATACACCGATCCCGTTTCCGTCGAACATCTAGACTATCTTTGCAGATCCCACTTTGAGAAATACACGATGAAAAAGAAGAACATTCCCATTGAGTTTGTATTTCAGCTCTTCGCTTTGATTATCGCCATCATTATTGTGCATGCGTTTTACGTTTCTGTCGTCAGGCCCAATGCGGCGGAAGTCATTGCTCAGCAAGCAATCGAAGCGGCCGATGACCCGGCTTATGTGAGGGAGCGCTCTACCTGGGTGCTGATCAAGGATATGGAGCAGGAAGCGTGTTTCATTCTGATGTTCTGGGCGCTGGCGATTATGGGATTCAAAACAGTAACAATCATGCACGAACGAAAACTGCTTGATGTTGATCTCATAGCAATAGCCGAAGGCATGCGTATCTTGCCCGAGGATACAAGGGAATTCGGCAGGCAGGTAGAGGCGTTGTCTGAGGAGGAGCGGAAAATGGTGTTGCCGCGTGCGCTACTCGGTGCCCTGCAGCGTTTTAGTACCACCCGCAATATTCAGGATGTGGCGAGCAGTGCGCACACGATCTTCGAATCTGAGGCCGACAGACTTGAGTCCGAACTTTCAATGATTCGATATATTTCCTGGGCCATTCCATCGATCGGTTTTATCGGCACCGTGCGCGGTATCGGCGAAGCGCTGGCGCAGGCTGACAAAGCCGTACAGGGAGATATTGCCGGTGTAACACAGAGTCTCGGTGTCGCCTTTAACTCAACCTTCATTGCGCTGCTGATCAGTATTTTCCTGATGTTTCTCGTTCACCAACTGCAGCTCTTGCAGGAGCGGCTCGTGTTCGATAGTGAGAATTACACCAATGACAAGCTGATCCGGCACCTGAAGTCGGATTGAGCGATCAATCTGGACGCTTGAATGCCTCGCTTTGCTGCCCACCTTAACGATGCCGGCATAACACTGCTTGGCGATCAGGGTATTGTCTATCGAGAGCCGGGTTTCGCATTCCTGGAAGATGATCATCTCATCACCGGTAATGAGGCCTTCCTCAGGGCGCGTATCAATCCGCACCGCATTCAACATCGGTATTGGTCGGATCTTGATACAACGCCACTCGCGGAGCGACGCTTCAGCCACCTTAGCGCCGCAGATCTTGTAAGTCGCCAAATAGAGCAAATGTGGGCTGCCACAGACGGTTCCGAGACGGAGTTGATCGTGGCAGTCCCAGCGTATATGGATGCGGCCAACCTCGGCCTGCTGCTCGGTATCGCTGGAGAACTGGGCCTGTCATTTATCACACTCGTCGATGCTGCAGTGGCGGCTACGAGACGGGAATATGTCGGTGCCGTGCCGGTGCATATCGACATCAGTTTGCACGGCACGACGTTGTCGCGTCTGGCACAGGGCACAGAAGTACAAATTGAGCAAGCGGAAACCCTGCCCGACTGTGGTGTCCACGCACTCTACGATACCTGGCTCAATGCGATTGCGAATGCGTTCGTTCAGGAATCTCGCTTCGATCCGCTGCATACCGCGGCAACTGAACAAATTTTGCTGAACAAGCTGGGCAAGTGGCTGGCCCTCGCATCGAAGCAGGAGACAGTCCAGCTTGAGATGGAGCATGCAGGTCTTACTCACAGCGCCAGCATAGAGTCGCTGAGTCTTATCGCTGCAGCAGCGCCGTATTACCAGACGATCGTCAGCAAAGTACGTGCCCTGTACAGAGCGGATGAAATCCCGGCAGTGCAGATAACAGATCGTGTCGCTCGCCTGCCCGGACTGGCACAAATGCTGAAAGCACATGTGGGCGGAGAGATTTTCGCACTCGAACCCGGAGCTACAGCTCGCGGGGCTTTGGCGCGTTGCCGGGACAAACAATCCACAGGTTCCGGCGTAAGCCTGTTGCGCAAACTGCCTTGGGATCAAGCTGCCTTTTCCGTCGAGCGCCCCGAAACCGATCAAGCCAATGGAAATGCTCCCACGCATATGCTGTACGAGAATACGGCGTATCTCATCGACACCTCGCCTCTGGTCGTTGGCAGCCAGGCGCAGGAATCGGGCCGTTTTGTGCCGCTTGCAAGCGAGATGCCGGGTGTATCCCGTCGTCATTGCTCCATTTTTCGGCTAAACGAACAATGCATCGTGGAAGACCACAGCCGCTATGGAACGTTTGTGAACGGTCATCGGATAAACGGGTCTACCGTATTGCAGATTGGCGATTCAGTGCGAATTGGCTCGCCAGGTTTCGAATTCCAGTTGATCACAACGGAAAAAAATCATGGCGCGTAGACGGCGTGAAACAGAAGTTTTCAGCATGTCATTCCTCGATTGCATGAGTTGCGGATTCGGTGCCGTCATCCTGTTTTTCATGATCATCAATTCCCAGGTAAGGCGTGAGACGGAAGCACCGACGGAGTTGATGGGTGAGACCACTCGACTTGAGTTCGAGATCCTGAATCAGCGCAAGAATCTGGTGTTGGCGAAAAATACGATCGAAAACCTCGAAGACGAGGAGGTTCGTGCAACGGACCAGATCGCGCAAATTATCACCTTGCTCGAGAAGCTCAAGGCGGAACTTGAGAAAGAGGACAAGGATACGCTGGCGAAGATTGAGCGTGTCGAAAAGTTAAAGTCGGATATCGAGCGTCTCGAAAAGGAGAAGATACGGCTGCTGGCTCTGGAGAAAAAACTTGAATCGGGCAGTCAGGTTCGTACTTTCACGGGTGAGGGTGACCGCCAGTACCTTACCGGACTGAAAGTAGGTGGTGAGCGCATCCTGATACTGGTGGATACGTCGGCCAGCATGCTCGACCGCAAGATCATCAACATTATTCGTCGGCGAAATATGTCGAAGACCGTCAAGTTGCGTTCACTCAAATGGCGCCAGGCTGTAGCCAGTGTCGATTGGCTGTCGGCACAATTTCCGGAGTCCAGCAAGTTCCAGATATATTCTTTCAACACCGAAGCAAAGGCTGTGTTGAAAGGGAGCGATGGCGTCTGGCTTGAAGTTGGCGATGGCAAGCAACTTGACGAGGCGATCCGGATTTTGCGTCGCACCGTACCTGAAAACGGCACCAATATTTACGCAGCCTTCGAAGTAATTAACAAGATGAATCCGCGTCCGGACAATGTCATTTTGCTGGTCGATAGCCTGCCGACCATGAATACCCCCGATACGAAGCGAGGCATGGTGACGGGCCAGGAACGCCTGCGTTTTCACTATGAGGCCGAAGCGTTGATTCCCAGTGGCGTGCCGGTAAACATATTGCTCTATCCCATGGAAGGCGACTACGAGGCAGCAATCGCGTACTGGTTGCTGGCCTACCGAACCGGCGGCTCGTTCATGAGTATCAGCAAAGACTGGCCCTAGCCCGGACCAGGAAGCAGAACGAAACTATGGCAAGAAAGAGCAGAAATATTGAGGCATTCAGCTTGTCCTTCCTGGACTGCATATGCTGTGGTTTCGGCGCAATAATTTTGTTGCTTGTTCTTAGCAAAATTTATGATCCTGCCATCATCGAAAAAACGGAAGAAGATCTGCGCCAGCTAATCGCGCTGCTCCAGGAAGAGTTGTTTGAAATCCAGGGACAAACAGACATTGTCACCCGGGATCTCAAGTCGGTACGTCTGGAGACTAGCGAAAAGAAAATGACGCTGGCGAAACTCCAGCAAGAGCTGAGTACGGTGCAGGGTCAGTTTGACCTGTTGATGACGGAGGCACCGGACCTGGATGTCGATGAAGGCGAGCTGCGATCAGCGAGACAGCGCCTGACTGCGGAAATGCGTAACCTCAGGCCGAATTTCGAGCGGGCCCCGGATGATTCGATTGGTGGCATTCCGGTCGACAGCGAATACATTATTTTTGTCATCGATACCTCCGGCAGCATGCAGCAGAAGTGGGGCCTTGTTGAGAGAAAGCTTGGTGAAGTCCTGAATGTTTACCCGCAGGTCAAAGGCCTGCAGATTATGAACGACAACGGCCGATTCATGTTTGATCAATACGGAAACGGCTGGATTCCAGATAATGCAGCATTGCGGCAAGCCATCCGCAGCAGAATGCGGAATTGGGCACCATTCAGCGATAGTGATCCTTCCGACGGCATCGCCTTCGCAATTCGCACGTTCTGGTCACCGGGGAAAAAAATAAGCATCTATGTGTTCGGTGACGAATTTCAAGGCGGTTCGATGGAGTCCGTATTGCGGGAAATTGACTCGATAAATGTCGAGGATGCAGAGGGGAATCGGCTGGTTCGCATTCATGCCATCGGGTTTCCGTATTCGTTCGGCGGCAGCAGCATTCCGAAGAGCTCGCAGCGTTTTGCGGGCCTGATGCGGGTCTTGTGTGAACGCAACGGTGGCACTTTCGTCGCCCTGACAGATCGAACCCGCTAGTTTGCTCATTGGCTGGCGTGAATTTTTGAGCGTGATTACCCGCCGGTAATCTGCCAGCAGAATTCGCCACATTTCATCGCCAGCCGGACATATTGCTGCCCGCAGCGACGCCCTATTCAAGCGCTTAATTAACTCCGAAAGCGGCCACAGCGGTGGCCCTGAACCTTCGGAGGAAGTCACAATGCGTATCAAGTTTGCATTACTTGCAATTTTCATCTGTCTGGCTGCCAACACGGCTTATGCAGCAGATCCGGCGTCTAAAGAACAAAACACTGGTGTCGGTGCTGGCGCTGTCATCGGCGCAGTCGCGGGCGGGCCGGCCGGAGCGCTGCTAGGCGCCGCGATTGGCGCGAAAATTGGCGATACATTTTTTCGCCGCAAAATTAAGGCCGAGGCGCTCGGCACGGAGCTGGATAATTCCCGGAAGCAAGTCAACAAACTGGAGCAGGACGTCAATGGGTTGAACAGCAACATCGACTCGCTGGCTGCCGATCTGGAACACCTGCGCTCGGTTGCGCGACCGGAGTTGTTGTCATTGATGCAAGCCGGAATCGAAATGGATTTGCTGTTTCGTACGGACGAGCATGTGTTGGCCGCTGCAACCGGCGAAAGATTGAATGATCTGGCCACGAGCCTGGCCGCAATGTCTGATGTCTACATCAAACTCGATGGCTATGCAGATCAGCGCGGTGACGCCGCGTATAACCAGAAGTTGTCGGAGCGTCGCGTGGCACATGTACGAGAACTCCTGGTTGCTAACGGTGTGCCGCAGGATCGTATTACGACCAATGGCCACGGTGAGATGCCCTCTACGCACGAGGATGTTGATAGTTACGCTTTGGAGCGCAAAGTCAGCCTGATGCTCTTTATCGACCAGGCACCATCGTTCGCGGCGAATCCCAATCGCTAGGCTGCAATTCAGTCGTTCCTGCCGCGAAGATTCAATCCCGGATCTTCGCCCGGCCGACCCGCAAGGGTCGGCCATTTTGATTGTGTATTGCATCCCGCAGGTCTTATAGTGAGCGCAATCGGGGAGACATAGAATATGACGGATCTCGCGCAGAAAAAATGTAAGCCGTGTGAAGGTGGCACACAACCACTGAGTACCGAACAAGCACGAAATCTTTTGGCATCAATAGATCCGGCCTGGTCCATCAGCGAAGACGGAAAATGCATTGTCCAGGAATTCAAGTTCCCGGCATTTAGTCGCACCATCGCATTTGTAAACGCCGTGGCCTGGGTCGCGACGACTGAAGGCCACCATCCGGATATGCGCGTGAGCTACGGAAGTTGTGAAGTTCAATACACAACCCATGCAATAGGCGGTTTGTCTGACAATGATTTCATTTGTGCCGCCAAAATCGATCGAATGGCAGCCGATACTTGAGAGACGTAGCAGGATGATGATCAGCCTGGCGGATATTCGAGATGCAGCGCTGCGCCTTGATGGTGTGATTGTCGATACGCCATTACTAAGCTCAGCGGAAGTGGACGACAGAGTTGGCGGCGTGGTGTTGCTCAAACCCGAATGTCTGCAACGAACCGGCTCGTTCAAAATACGGGGTGCTTATAATCTCATGAGCCAGCTGACCCGCGAACAAGCGGCTCGTGGTGTGGTTGCCTGGTCATCGGGCAACCATGCACAGGGTGTTGCAGCGGCGGGCAAACTACTGGCTATCAAGACGACAATTGTTATGCCGGAGGATGCACCGCAGCGGAAAATCGAGAATACACGGCTGCTAGGCGGCGAAGTCGTCCTCTACGATCGTTACACCGGTGATCGTGAGTCAATTGCCGGGGAGATTGCTGCAAAGAGCGGTGCCGAGCTGGTTCCTTCGTACGAGCACCAGGACATAATTGCCGGGCAGGGCACCGTTGGGCTGGAGATCATGGATCAGTGTGCCGCGATGGGCACCATTGTTGACCAGGTAATCATCAGTTGTGGTGGCGGTGGTCTAAGCGCCGGTGCTGCGATTGCCATAAAGGCTATTTCGCCGCAAACAGACGTATTTCTGGTTGAACCGGAGGATTTCGATGACACGTTGCGTTCGTTTCAATCCGGGGAACGAATGGAGAATGCAGCATCTGCCCGCTCAATTTGTGATGCGCTACAAACTGAAACGCCCGGCGAACTGACTTTTGAGATAAATCGCCGGCTCGCAAGCGGGGTGCTGACCGTCACTGATGGGGAAGTGGAGGATGCGATGCGTCTGGCATTTCAACACTTGAAGCTCGTTGTTGAACCCGGCGGGGCCGTCGCGCTCGCTGCTGCCCTGGCGCAAAAAGTGCCAATGCGTGGAAAGACGACTGCGATAGTGTTGAGCGGTGGAAACGTCGATGAAGCTTTGTTCGCGTCGATTCAGGGGGGCGACTGATGCGCTCAGCCAGTCGTGAAGTTTGGCTTGTGTAACACCGTCACGTTACTCAACGATCTGGAAATACCCGTATCCCTGGGATCCTGACGGCGATTCTTCCATCCGTCGAGCCACGTCACGATTTTCTCCAGCTGTTCCACGTCCTTGCGCACTTTATAAGGCGTCATTTCAACGATGCCGATTCCTTGTTCAGAGGCGTGCACAAAATTTTGTGTATCTCTCAGTACTGCGATTATGGGAATGCCGAGTGAGTCGAGAAAACGCATGAGCATCTTGAAACTCTTGGTGTTTTTTCGAGTGCGGTTAGCGACCACTGCCAGCTTGTTATCTCGTCGATCCACTTTCGCCACCAGTAGAAGATCGGCAATGCAACGTGACGCCGCATGGATATCGATTGAGGACGGCAATACTGGCACCAGGATACTGCTCGCATCACGGGTGAGTTCACGGAAGTCATCGTGATTCAGGCTCGCTGCCGAATCCACGATCAGGTTGGTCGTTTCGTTGGGAACGCGCAATTGCCAGCTGCGTGTTGCCTGCATGTTCTTCTTATAAGCCGCAATGCCGTGGATTGCTGGCCTGGATTCATCGCGCTTGTCCAGCCAGCGCATTGTGGATCCTTGCGGGTCGCAATCCATTACAGCGGGCATGGGTCCTCGCTCGGCGTAATAACTTGCGATATTTGTCGCCAGCGTGGTTTTTCCGCAGCCGCCCTTTGAGTTCAGGATGACAATTCGGTTTAGACTGTTGCTGATCCGCGTATCTAGCATAGCGTTGGTGCTCAGTGCAGACGGCAACTGTTTGATTTATAACAAGAGCTTCTCACTTGCTGTCACCTTGGGTAGTGTGGACAATGAATCAACTGTTACCTATAAGCGGCACGTTTTCGTTGCGCCGGTTCACATAATACCGGACACAGCGTTATAGCGGTATTCTGCCCAATCATCGCGACGATTCATGAATAGTCCGGGCTAGGTCGCGGGTTGGAATTTGACCGTGAGCGCGATCGAGATGCCACCGATGACCAATGCTCCGGCGAGCATCAGTCTCGTTGTTAACGGCTCGGAAACCAGCAACACACCGCCAAAAGCAGCAATGGCGGGAACAGCGAGCTGTACCAGCGCCGCTTGCATCGACGTCAGGTAGCGGATCGCTGCGTACCAGATGACGTAGCCAATACCGGACGTAAGACCGCCGGACAACACCGCGAGCGCAATGCCGTAGCCGGAGGGTTGGGTTGCGTGAGTGGCGAAGAAAATCACGACGGCCAGGATAAAAGTGGGTATCAATGCACGGGTGAAATTGGCGGCTGTCGATGCCAGCGGATCGGATTCACTCTTTCCACGTACTGAATAAAGGCCCCAGCTGATCCCGGCGAGAGCCATCAGCACCGTCCCCAGCGTCGTAGGGGCGTTCACCCCAGGCAATAACAGCCAGACAAAGCCTGCACCTGCCAGCGCCCAGCCGATCCATTCCGCAGTTCGGGGACGTTCGCCGGATCGCAGTGCCATGGAGATCATGGTCGCCTGCACGAAGCCGAACAAAATGAGTGCGCCCGTACCGGTCTGCAGGTCAACATAGGCGTAACTGAAAAATACGGCGTATGCGAACAAGAGTGCAGCCGATTGCCAGCTGCCGTGTTTTCGAATTTCTGTGTTGCCCTGTCGCAGCTTCAGGATGACAAGCAAGGTAACCGCGCCGGCGGCAATGCGAATATTGGTAAAACTGCCCGGATCCATAAAGCCGCCAGACAGGGCGAGTCGACAAATTACGGAATTGCCCGCAAAAGCGAGCATTGCGATGCTTGTATAGATTAGTGCGCGCATCTGCAAACAGCGGTGTGAGTGACTCTAGCCCGGACGATTCATGAATAGCCCGGGCTAGGGTCCGGGATATTCAGGCCAGCTTGGCAGCTCAACATCATTGCAAGACCACGAGGCTTTCGATGCAGTAAATATTCGACCGACGGGTTTAGCTGCCGGCTCCTCGTCCAGGGAGCCTGCCGGAATTACGGCCATGCTCATGTTTGGCGAAATACGCGGCAGCGGGCTGCCACAGGAGGAACAAAAAACCGTGCGGAATCGATCGGCGTCCGGCACTTTGTAGCTGGCAAGCTGGTCTTCGCCGGCAACCCATTTGGCTGTCTCAGGCTCAATGATCAAATTGCTCGCATGACCCGTGCCGCTGGATTTACGACATCGCAGACAATGGCAATGCAGGAATGTGCGCACGCTGCCGACTATCTCGTAGCGCACGGATCCACAAAGACATCCACCGGTAAAGGTTTCGCTGGTCATGGTTATTCCTGGTGAAAATGAGTGGCCAGCGCATCATAGCGTATCTGTACGGACCGTAGCCGTTTGGCTGTGGGCCAGGGTTTTCAGCGTGCGATATGTGCAGACATGCGCCGCGATTGTGTGCGGTGAATCGATGCCGACGCTCCCGAAAAACGGCATAATTTGGCTCACATGACCGATACTGATCAAAAAGATGAGGGGATCCAAAGCGGCTTCTGGCAAGCGGACCTTACTTACGCGACTGCCCTTTTCGCGACAGCCGCAATTGCCCTCGGCTATGCCATCCATTCTGTTGGCTTTCTTGCCGGAGATTATGGCTGGGGAACCGCGCTGTTTTTCATCGCGTTTGGTCTCTTTACGATCACCATGGGATTTCCCCACCCGGGTTTCGGACATGTGTCATTTGACAGGGTTGCGCAAGTTGCCTGTATTTTGGTTCTGGGCCCGGTCGACGCTGCGTGGATTAACGGTCTCGCCTCGCTGATCTACCCCTGGCATCGATTAGCAAAGGGCATTCCTGCCAGGACCGTACTCACGGCCTCGCTCAATAATGCCGGCCTGATGTCTCTGACGATTCTCGTTTGTGGCCTGTTATACGAGCAGGTTGGTGGGCCAGTGCCTCTCCTTGAGCTGAATTTTCTCAATGCCGGTCTCTTGCTCTTGCTTGCGTTAAGCATGCAGCTGGTCAATGACATCGGGATGATGGTGCTTTTGCAATTGCGTGGACTCAAGCCCTCCAGCCTGCTGAATGTATTCACGACCGGTGTCGAATTGGTCTCGGTGCTGATCGCTGTTCTGTTTGCCGTCGCGTTTACGAGTTTTGGCAGCCATTACTTTGTTCTTTTGCTCGTCGTAATGAGTATCGGCATGCTGATACTGAGAAAATACGCTCTGATGCGGCAACGGCTGGAAGCTCTGGTTGATGAGCGCACCGAGGAGTTGCGCCTGAAGTCCATTGAGCTGGAGCGTCAGGCAACCCACGATAAGCTCACTGGCTTGTTCAATCGGCGTTACGCAGACGACTATATGTTGCGACAGGTCGAAATTTCCCGACGTCACGACCGTCAATTCACGATCGCATTAGCGGATATCGATCATTTCAAGCGCATCAACGATCGTTTCTCCCACGGCGTTGGCGATGAAGTCTTGCGTCGTGTTGCGGCTATTTTACGTGACCGATGCCGTAAAACAGATATCGTTGCGCGCTATGGTGGCGAGGAATTCCTGCTGTGCTTTCCCGATACCGATTCTGAGTTTGCGGAGCAAATCTGTAGCCAAATTCGAATTGCAGTGGAAAACACGAATTGGTCAGATGTCGATACACGGATTGGTGAGAAAATGAAAATTACCATGAGCTTCGGAATTGCCGCATTGAGCTCCGATGCGCGCCTCACAACGATACTGAACGACGCCGATACTCGTCTTTACCAGGCCAAGAACAAAGGGCGTAACCGGGTTGTTTCCTGACGATTGGATCATCCCGGCAGCGCTAATCGGTCGCAT
>Ga0209987_10000072_pt1 | contig 43632 bp, 41 predicted proteins | sample N074metaG_FD_182134 | JGI IMG/M metagenome (GOLD analysis project Ga0209987, IMG submission 182134) | Deep subsurface microbial communities from Kermadec Trench to uncover new lineages of life (NeLLi) - N074 metaG (SPAdes) (version 2) | ecosystem: Environmental > Aquatic > Marine > Ocean trench...
CGATGTCGTGTGCATCGCGGAGGAGGAGCGACAAAGAAATCGATGCCGTTCCGCCGCCACCCTTCGGGCTGATGGGGGTTGCGGGCAATATCTGTGTCCCTCGTCGTCGCCGATGTCCCTGCATCACCTCCTCCTCGCTCCTTGATCTCACCTCGCAAGCCCCATCAGCAAACGTCATCGTATTTATGGAACGAGCACTTAGGGCCCCGCGTAATAGAGAAACCGATTACAGTTTTCACAGGTAATAATTCGTTGGTTGGTTCTTATTTCGGTAAAGAGTTGGGGGCGCAACTTCACATGACAGCCCTGGCAGGACTGATCCTTGGCCTCAGCCAGTGCCACGCCATTTCGAACAGAAGCGATCTTTCGGTACTGTTGGGTGAGTTCCTCAGGCATTTCTCCTTCCAGCTGACCCCGTTCTTTTTGCAGATCCACGATCTCGTTTTCGGCCTGAGCGGCAAAGCCTTCCAATTTGCTTTGCTTGCTTAAATTCTCATTTTCTTTCTTCCCGTATTCCGTTTGCGCCTCCTGAACGACCTTCTCTCGCTCCTCAACCGCCATCATTCCTTCAAGAATCTGATCCTCTTTGGCCTCGATTCCCCGCTCCCCACCTTCTATTTCATGGAGCATGGCCTGATACTCCTTGTTGGTCTTCACATCCATCAGCTGTGTCTTATGCTTCGACAGTTGGTCCCGTAGACTAGCCACCTCCAACTCCAGTTCCCGCTGGCGAGCCTGGTCTTCCTCGATCAGCCGCTCTTCCTCGGCGAGAGATTGAAGGCTCTCCTCAAGAGTTTGACGGTGGGCCTCAATTTCTTCCGGAATCCGTTGAGTACGCTCCTCAAGTTTCGCGATCTTCAGATTCAGCTCCTGAAAACGAATCAACGTCCCTAACTTTGAATTCACTGTGGTTTGCTCCTGTCTTTTCTGCGCTCATGGGCCCAGTAGGACTCGAACCTACGACCGTCTGATTATGAGTCAGATGCTCTAACCAACTGAGCTATGGGCCCACAAAAACAGGCAAAAAAAAGGGGCGGTTCAACCGCCCTTTTTTTGCTTCATAATCCTTCCTTGCTCATATTCTCAAGGAAGGTTTTGAGTTTCCTCGTCCGTGAGGGGTGGCGCAACTTACGAAGCGCCTTGGCTTCAATCTGCCGAATACGCTCCCGGGTGACAGAGAACCTTTGTCCAACCTCCTCCAGAGTGTGTTCGCTTCCATCGCCGATGCCAAATCGCATCCGAATGACCTGTTCTTCTCGATCGGTTAAGGTTTGTAATACCGTCGCAGTCTGATCCTTAAGATTGATGTTGATCACCGCTTCAGCGGGTGAAACCACTCCCTGGTCTTCGATAAAGTCACCCAAATGACTGTCTTCTTCCTCTCCGATGGGTGTCTCCAGCGAAATCGGCTCCTGAGCAATCTTGAGAATCTTGCGCACCTTGCTCACCGGGATATCCATCTTCTGAGCAATTTCCTCGGAAGTGGGTTCTCGACCATAATCCTGAACCAAAGCGCGTGCAGTCCGGATCAGCTTGTTGATGGTCTCGATCATATGTACGGGAATACGGATGGTCCGCGCTTGATCGGCGATGGCTCGCGTGATGGCCTGGCGAATCCACCAGGTCGCATAAGTGGAGAATTTGTAGCCTCTCTGATACTCAAACTTATCAACGGCCTTCATCAATCCGATATTCCCCTCCTGGATCAGATCGAGAAACTGCAGTCCTCGGTTGGTGTACTTCTTGGCAATCGAGACCACCAGTCGCAGGTTGGCTTCGACCAATTCCTTTTTTGCGATCTCTGCTTCCAGCTCACCTTGTTTAATGGCCGCCAAGGTTCGTTTAAGGCCGGCAGGTGAGGCCAACACCTCGTCTTCAATTTCCTTCATCTCCTTGTCAATTGCCCGCAGGCGTAACTTCATTTTCTTGGCCTCATCGAGCTTCAGTGGAGATTCCTGCAACTTCTTGAGTTTCTTCGATTCTCTCTCAAGGGTGACGATACGGTCAACGGCCTGTTTAATGCCCTCTACCAGTTTCTGATGGACCTGGGAAACCAACTCCAGGTCACGGACAATACGGGCCATGGGAATACGATAACGAGCCAATTGAGACAGGAGTCTCTTGTATTTCTTGCTTTCTTTTTTGGACTTTTCCAGCTGCTTTCGCACCTTGGCGGCTTCCGCTTCCATTACAGTGATCTCATCGATACGCTTCAGTACGGACTTGCGCCGCTTCTCGAGGACCCCATCCGCTGATTCCTCATCACTCATTTGAACCAGGTGCTTGATGCTCAGCCCATTCTCTCTCAGCTTTTCGCCATATTTTGAGATCTCTCCGACTACCACCGGCGAACGGGATAACGCTTTGATGACAACCTTCTGGCCCTTTTCAATCCTCTTGGCGATCTCGACCTCGCCCTGTCGGGTCAAAAGAGGCACCGTGCCCATTTCTCTCAGATACATCCGGACAGGATCGTTGGTTTTCTCTAGGGTTTCAGTGACGGGATCAGGGTGATCGTCTTCGTCTGTGGACTTGGAGCGGGCTTTTCGTTTGACGACCTCAAGCTGTTGCTCGGAATCAATGACTTCAATGCCTGCATCGCCAAAGAGATAGAAGATACTATCCAGGTCCTTGGACGAATTGATGTCATGGGGGAGGACATCGTTAACCTCGTCGTATAGAAGGTAGCCTTTTTCCTTCCCGAGGTTAATTAATTCTTTTACGCCATCATACTTTTCTTCGATACGCTCGAATCTGTCATCAATCGACAAGCCTCACCGACCTCCAAGTCGCCTCTGAGTAAAACACTTGAGTCTAACCATGTTATTATACAAAATCAAGGAACCTGTAGTCTCCTTCGGAAGTCCTGCTCCCTAAAAAAAGAATCGATATGAGCACACCAACGCGAGAAGTTTTCACAAGAACGGCTATTTTGACAGGGTCTTGGACTTGCCGTTATAATCACGGGTTTCATAAAGGAGACACGAGTCCTTGTACGCAATAATCGAAGCGGGCGGAAAGCAGTATCGAGTGAGCGAAGGCGATCTGATTGACGTGGAGCGCCGGAGTGGAGAGGTCGGGCAGGCAATCGACTTCCAGGAGGTGCTCCTGATCGGAGACCAGGAAACCATCCATGTCGGCAAACCGGTCTTAGCGGGAGCTCGCGTGGTGGGAACCATTGCTGAGCAGGGTAAAAAAGCGAAGATTATCGTTTTCAAGTTCAAGAGGCGCAAAAAATATAGAAAAAAACAAGGCCATCGACAGCTGTTCACTCGAGTCCGAATCGATCAAATCGAACTTGATGGGCAAAAGCCGAAAGCCGAGAAGACCCAACAGGCGATAACGAAGGCAAAAGAAGTGACAGGGGCAGTCGCGAAGGCTCCTGCCAAAACGGTAAAGAAGAAAGCTGCCAAGAAAGCTCCTGCAACGGCGAAGGACAAGGCAGTAAAAACCTCAGCGAAAACCTCCAAGAAGGCAGCCCCCAAGGCGGCCACGAAGAAGAAGACCAAAAGTGTTAAAAAGACTGCTAAAAAGAGCACCAAGAAGACGGTCACCAAGAAGAACTAGGAGTAACGACTATGGCACACAAGAAGGGGCTTGGGAGTTCCAAGAACGGTCGTGACAGCAAGTCCAAACGGCTGGGGGTCAAGCGATTCGATGGCCAGGTCGTTACCGGTGGATCGATTCTGGTCCGGCAACGCGGTACCCCGATTAAGCCGGGATCAAACGTGGGCCGGGGAAGGGACGATACTCTCTTCGCAAAGATCGATGGGACCGTCAAGTTTCAAAATCGAGGCCACAAAGGCCGGTTCGTCCACATCATAGCTGCAAATTAGCGAACAAACGAACAGTCGAGCAATGGGTCACTTCGTTCGCTATACTCGCCCTTTATGTTCGTTGATCGTGCCAAAATCCATGTAAAAGCAGGGGATGGCGGCAATGGATGCTTAGCCTTTCGAAGGGAGAAATATGTCCCCCGGGGAGGCCCCAGTGGCGGGGATGGGGGCAACGGAGGCAACCTTTACTTTCGCAGCACTGCTCACCTCAATACACTCATCCGTTTTAAGTATCAACAACACTTCAAGGCCGGCAGAGGCGGACATGGGTCGGGTAAAAACCGCCATGGGAAAGATGGGGAAGATTTGGTCATTGAGGTCCCCGTTGGAACTCAAGTCTACAACGAAGCTGACGGCGAGCTTCTTTTTGATCTGGATGAGGAGGGCCATGTGGAATGTGGGGCGAGCGGAGGTCGCGGAGGACGAGGCAACGCCGCTTTTGCAACCTCGACCAATCAAGCCCCAAGGAAGTTTGAAGACGGCCAACCCGGAGAAGAAGCCACCCTTCTGTTGGAGCTGAAGGTTTTGGCCGACGTTGGAATCATCGGCTACCCCAATGCCGGCAAGTCCACACTCATTTCAGTGATCTCAGCAGCTAAACCCAAAATTGCAGACTATCCATTCACGACCCTGACCCCAAACCTGGGGGTAGTGACCTACGGGGACTATTCGAGTTTCGTGGTGGCGGATATCCCGGGACTCATTGAAGGTGCACACCAAGGCAGCGGGTTGGGATTCCAATTCCTGCGCCACGTTGAACGAACCCGGCTCCTGATTCACCTGGTTGACGTCAGCGACAGTGGTGAAAGCGATCCCGTCCATTCCGTTGAAACCATCACTAAGGAGATGGCACTCTACGACGACGGTTTGCTAAAAAAGCCTGAAATCATCACAGCATCCAAGATTGATGTGGCTGATTCCGATAAACTCGAGAGGTTACGCTCATATTGTCAGAAGAAAAGACTCCCCTTTCAGAGCATCTCCGCCATCTCGGGAGAAGGGATTCCAGAATTGAAGAATGCGATTGTGAAACATCTGGAGGTCGAAAAAAATTGAAGATCGGTATCCTGGGTGGGACCTTTGATCCGATGCACCGTGGACACACCTATCTGGCACGCGGTGTTTCAACGATTCTCGATTTGGATCGGGTCCTGTTCATGGTTTCTTACTTGCCTCCCCACAAAGGGAAGCTGAAAATCTCCAGCCCCTTCCATCGCTATTCTATGGTGGCGATGGATCTGTTTGAGGAGGAAAATCTTTACCCTTCACAGTGGGAATTGGATCGAAGAAAGTCATCCTACACCATCGAAACGCTTCAATACTTCACCTCTCACCATCCCCGACACCAGTATTGTTTCATAGCGGGAAGTGATTCCCTTAAGGAAATTCATTTATGGAAAGATTATGCTACACTCTTGAAAGAACATTGCTTTGTATTCGTCCAGCGACCGGGAGCTCAGGTCAACCTCGAGGAGCTAAAGGGATTAGGTTCTCTGAGGCAGAGGATTCACATCGTTTGCAAACAGGACCAACCGATTATCCGTTCTGGCCAATCCCTTCTGATGACTCTGGACGCTCCGGATATCAGCGCAAGTTCGCTGCGGAAACTCATTGCATCAGGAAAACGCCCCTCATCGAAACTGATCTCTCCTTCTGTCCTTCAATACGTCAAAAAACATCGACTCTATGAAACAAACCAAGACCCTTCTAAAGAAGGTCTGTGAGGCCATTGAAAGTAAACAGGGCGACGAGGTCACCATCCTGGATGTCTCACAGATTTCCAGCTTCACCGACTTCTTTGTGATTTGTCACGGCCACAACAGCAGGCAAAATCAAGCCATCTGTGACGAGATCCTGGAAAGGTTAAAAAAGGAACAGCATCGGTCCCCTACCCACGTTGAGGGTTATCAACATGCGGACTGGATTTTGATGGACTATCTCGATTTTGTGGTGCATATTTTTTCCCCTCGAACTCGGCAGTCTTATAGCCTGGAAAAGCTTTGGGGCGACGGAGTTAAGGTCAAGCCAAAAGCGCTGACCGCCTGACCAGCTGAAATCCGTCAGCTGGAAATCCAAAATTCCAAACCTGACTTGGAACCTGGAACGCGCCCAAAGGGTGCTCTGGTTTCCCTTTTCGGGTTGCTGCCAAGTCAAAATTTTTATATAAGGATAGATCTTTTTCCGGTGAAATTACGATTTTTATGGATTGGCAAGACAAAGGATCCATTGCTCCTCAAGGTGGAGGACAAATATCTGAAACGGATTGAACAGCACCTTCCAGTCCAGAAAACAGTGGTCCGTGACTTCAAGAAGAGCGATCCCCATCAGCAGGAGGCTCAATTGGAGCGAGAGGCAAAGCACATTGAAAGGCACCTGTCCCGGAAGACCTACCTGGCGGTTCTGGATAGCATGGGAGAGGAGTTGACCAGTCCACAATTGGCCTCTTCTCTGGCCGATCTTATGAATCGGGGAGTTTCCGAGGTAACTTTTTTGGTGGGAAGCCACCTGGGCATTCCCCAACGGATTAAGAAAGTGGCAAATCTAAAATTGTCTTTGACGAAGTTGACGCTCCCTCATGAACTCGCTCGAGTCGTTTTGCTCGAACAGATCTACCGAGCGGTAACCATAATCAAAGGCTTGCCTTACCATAAATGACGGAGGTTTCTGATGCGAGCCAAGGACAAGAAGCATTTTAGGCAAAAGCTCCTGGAAAAAAGAGCAGAACTCATTAGCGTGGTTCAGAAGACAGAAGATTACGGCCGCCAGGTCAACTCCGAGGCTGAAGCCATGGATCTCGCCGACAAAGCTTCCAGCTCCTACACCAAGGAATTCATGTTTAGCAAAAGTGATGGGGACCGGCAACTACTTCAGGAAGTGGTGGATGCCCTAGATCGGCTCGACGAAGGGGACTTCGGCAAGTGCATGAATTGCGGGGAGGAGGTCGAACGAAAACGGCTGGAGGCCGTACCCTGGTCGCCTTTTTGTCTGAGCTGTCAGGCAAAGGCTGAAGCTAATCGGTAAAGGGAAGCGGGCCTTGCGCGAGCTCGTGCTTTCGTGTTGTCGTGCTTTCGTATTGTCGCAGGGTGGGAATGTGGGAAGTTTCCCATATTTCCGTTTCGAATTTTGAATTTTGAATTTCCGGCCTCCGGCCGGTGGTTTCGTAGATTCTCTGCCTGAACCGTTATAGCCCGTGTGAGCTTCAAGACCGCGCTCAGGCAACTCTCCCAAGCACTTTTCTTCCCTCAAGCCTGTGTCCTTTGCCATGAGTGGGTGCTCAATCCTGATTGGAGCCCACTGTGTCGAAGCTGTTTTCTTTCCTTGGAACCTCTGGAGCAGCGTATGTGCTACTACTGTGGGATTCCTCTACCAGGGAATGTGCTGGCAATCCATGGAACCTGCTCACAATGCCGAACCCTTGGCAAACCCTTTGATTTCGCCCGTGCCTATGGAAGCTACCGGGGTGAGCTACGTTCCCTGATCATAAAGTTTAAATTCGGGAATCATCAAAGATTGAGCCATCCGTTGGCGGCACTTCTGCAGCACTGCTATGAAAGAAGCGGGTTGGATCTGGAACCGGACTGGATCGTACCCGTTCCACCCCACGTTCGAAGGAGAAGAGAAAGGGGTTTCGACCAGACTCTGATCCTCAGTCGGGCTTTGTCCCAGAGACTGAAAATTCCCGTCTTTAAAGATCTTTATCGGGTCAAGCCCACGGTCCCCCAGTCCGGCCTCAATATTCAAGAGCGGCGAAAGAACCTCGGTCATGCCTTCAGGCTCTCTCAGGCCGACCGACTCTCAGACCAGACCCTTGTATTGGTCGATGACGTCATGACCACAGGGACCACAATCTCAGAAATCTGCAGGCTTATCAGACTGGAGACCCGCATCCGCACCATCTTGGTACTGACGGTAGCACGAGTACCCTTATGGTCCGCTCAGGTCTAGCCGCACTGGCCGTCCACCTTCCGCTGGAGCAGCCCTTGTGTGCTATAAGATGGGGCATGGATCTCTTTACGCAATTATCCCTAGTCGTTATGGCACTGTTCCTGGTCATTTTAAATGGCTTCTTTGTGGCTTCCGAATTTTCGATCGTCAAAGTAAGAGGGAGCCGGATAGAAGAGTTAGTCCGACAAGGGAACAAGCGTGCTCTAAAGGCGCGCCCCCTGGTGCAAAGCATGGATGAATATCTCTCCGCCACCCAACTGGGAATTACTATCGCCAGTCTGGCTCTGGGTTGGGTTGGCGAGCCTGCATTTGCCTCTCTGTTTGAGCCTGTTTTGCTGAGTATGGGAGCCCTGACGCCGGTGGTAACCCACAGTCTGGCTTCGGTATCGGCCTTTTTACTCATCACCTTTTTGCACATCGTCCTGGGAGAACTGGCCCCCAAGTCACTCTCCATTCAACGAGCCGAGAGTGTCATCCTATGGATCAGCGTACCGTTATCCTGGTTCTACAGGATGTCCTATCCTTTCATCTGGGCCCTCAATGGAACGGCCAACGCCTTCTTGCGACTTTTAGGTGTTCCTCCTACATCGGAACCCGAGGTGGCCCATTCTGAGGAGGAGCTGCGCCTGATCCTGGCCCATTCACACGCCCAAGGCATTCTGGATCGTGACGAAAAGAGAATGTTGGAGCGAGTCTTTGACTTCGCTGATCGTTCTGTGCGACAGGTGATGGTCCCTTCCACGGAGATCGTTTTCCTCGACTTGCAGAAGAGTCTCGAAGAAAATCTGGAAATTGCTCGAAAAGACCGACACACTCGCTATCTGCTCTGTGACAAGACCCTCGACCGAGTCGTGGGAATTGTCCATATCAAGGACCTCTTTTGGCAATACCGGCAACTCAAGGATAGATTCAATCTGACCTTGATCAAAAGGCCTGTTCAGTTTGTGCCCGAGAGCAAATACATCAAGACCTTGCTGACGGAATTCCGGCACACTCGAACCCATTTAGCTGTGGTCGTCGATGAATACGGAGCTACCATCGGGATTGTTACTCTGGAAGACATCCTGGAACAACTGGTGGGTGAGATTCAAGATGAGTTCGACATCGATACCCCTCCACCCATGATCCAGGAGACCGGAGAAAACCAGTACATGATTCAAGGGCGTGCTCTTCTGGTGGAAGTCACAAACGAGCTCAAGATCACCATCGGGGATAAGGAAAACGACACCATGGGCGGACATATCATGATGTTGTTGGGACGTACAGCCCAAGTCGGTGACGAGCTAACGGTGGCCGGTGAATACCGGGTTCACGTGGTAGGAATGAAAGGGCTTCAGATCACGGACCTGGTCTTTGAAAAGTTGAGTACCGACTAGTACTCACTTTCATAAATACGATAACGTTTGTTGGGAGCGCGACAGAGCCCAGATCGAGGCGCGACGACGAGGCGATGCAGGGACATCGGCGAGGAGAAGCAACAAAGAGATGGGCCCGTCCCGCCCCAACCCTCCGGGCGGATGGGTTTGCGGGCGATCTCTTAGTCTCTCGTCGCGACCTTGCCTCCCAAGCCCCATCCGCAAACGTTACCGTATTTATGAAAGGGAGTACTAAGACAACGAACCCATGCAGCAGATCGTCGAGTGTGTGATGAACGTCAGCGAGGGTCGGGACACCCTCAAGCTCGAAACCATCGCCCAAAAGATCGAGGCGGTCCCAAGCGCATTTTTACTCGATCACTCAGCCGACCCTGATCACCACCGCACCGTCTTTTCCTTCATCGGCACCCCTGCCTCGATTTTCGCTGCAAGCTTTGCGGCGGTGAAAAAGGCAGTCCAACTGGTCGATATGAGGGAGCATCAGGGAGTCCATCCGCGCATCGGTGCAGTCGACGTCGTTCCCTTTGTACCGGTTCAGAACGTTTCCATGAAAGAGTGTGTGACAGTGGCTCACCGGCTGGGAAAGAAAATATCCCAGACATTGCAGATTCCGGTTTATTTCTACGCAGAAGCGGCTTTACGCCCCGATCGTGAGCACCTTTCTGTGATCCGCAAGGATCAATTTGAAGGACTCGACGAGCAGATCAAGTCAGATCCCAGAAGAAAACCTGACTTGGGGCCCTGCCGTTTACACCCCACTGCGGGTGCCACCGCTATTGGGGCACGTCAGCCCCTTATCGCTTTCAATATCTATTTGAATACCTCGGATGTGGGCCAGGCGCGGAAAATTGCGGGTTTGATCCGTGAAAGTGGGGGTGGCCTTGCTGGCGTGAAAGCGCTTGGATTATACATCGAGCGCAAGGGTCTTGCCCAGGTCTCGATGAATGTGACCCACTACCGTAAGACCTCTCTACTGAAGATCTTCAAGAAAGTGCAGAAAGAGGCTCGCCGGCTCCAAACAGAACCAGTCTGGAGTGAAATCATCGGTCTGGTTCCCCGGGATGCGATCAACCCACGAACGATCGGAACACTGCACCTGGAAAGTTTTCATTCAGGCCAGATCTTGGAAAACAGAATTGCGGAAGTGCGGAAGTGATCAATAATGCAAGTCGTCTTGGTGGAACCTGAAATCCCCCCAAATACAGGAAATGTGGCCCGTCTCTGTGCGGCGACACAACTCCCACTGCATTTGGTGGGCAAACTGGGTTTTCAAATTACCGATCGCCACCTCAAGCGAGCCGGCCTGGACTATTGGGAATGGGTGCAGATCCACCGCCATGAGTCGGTACAGAGGTTCTTCGAGGGGATCCCTGCCGATCGACTGTTTTTCTTCTCAAAGCGAGCAGAAGAGACCTATGTCAACGCCGCTTTTCGAAAAGATGATTTCCTTGTGTTTGGCTGCGAAACCAAGGGCCTTCCCCAGTGGATTTTTGAACGATATTCAGACCGCATCTGGAGAATACCTATCTTCCACCCGCAGGTTCGCAGTTTGAACCTGGCCGGAGCGGTGTCCATAGTTGTCTATGAAGCCTTGCGCCAGATAGGGAAATTAGCCTAGTGAATGTGGGGAATGAGTAGTCTGTCCCCAAATCGCCCCCAATGCCAAGTATCAAACACCCCGGGTCTCGGAACCCCACAGGATTTTATGCAGCTGGATCTGCAATCGAACGGAAAGGCCATCTTCCAAAACCCACTCGGCCAGCTGGCGAGGATGAATCTGACCCCAGACTGGAGCAAACAGAATCGTGTGCTTTCCGACAAGGTCCAGCTCTCCCATTTTTTCCTTGGCCCAGTCGTAGTCTCGACGGGATCCCAGCACGAATTTGATCTCGTCCTGGGGCTTGAGATGGGGTATATTGTCCCAACAGTTCTTCTCCATCATTCCACTGTCCGGGCACTTGATGTCGTAGATCAGGATGGCTCGAGGATCCACCGGGCGTACGTCGATGCTTCCTCCCGTTTCAATCAGGACTGTTTTTCCATCGTCGAGGAAATGCTTGATCAGCGGATGGACCGAGGGCTGAAGAAGAGGCTCCCCCCCCGTAATCTCCACCAGATCGGTAGGAAGACTCCCAACTTTGCTCACAACATCTTCCAAGGACATCTTCTGGCCCTCGTGGAAAGCGTACTCGGTGTCACAATAGGTACACCTCAAATTGCAGTAGGCCAATCGAACAAAGGCGCAGGGCCTCCCCGTATAGCTGGATTCACCCTGGATGCTAAAGAAGATCTCATTGACGACCAGAGAGTCGTTCATGTCTGCTAGGCTATTATGATCGAGTACCTGGTGAGAAAGGGTTTTCACATGTGTTAAAATCGGTGCAATCCAAGCTTGACACAGGTGGATGGAGGTTTCAACAAAAATGGGAGTTTCACGAAGCCAAAGAGGGTTCAAGCTATTCGTTATCTTCTTCAGCATGAGCCTGTGGCTCAATGCCGGGGTTCGGCGGGAAATCGAGAACTGGTACGTCCACAACTACGAGAACAAAGCCCTGTTTTTGAAGATCCCGATTCGGGGCAGGCGACAAATTGTCCATGTCTCAGAAACCCGACCCACTCTCGATCCCGGGTCTGCCGCTTCTCCCCTGCTTTTCAAGGTCGGAGACCAGGTACGCATTACAGATGTGAACTTCAGAAATGATTCCGTTCGCTTCAAGATCGCTTCTTTAGAGACCAATGGCCAAGGAGAAATAGCATTCCAGTTTCCCCGGAAACTCGAACAGGATTTTCCCCAGCGAGGGAACTTCGATGTGGCCTTAGAGGCTACGCTGACCGAAGGCCTTTCCTATACCGATATTGACTCCGCAAAAGAGGAATTTATCACAAGCCAATTCGACCAATTCGTTCAGCAACTGGCTCGCTCTAACAACACCTCCGATGACTTCGTGATGAAGACTCTTGGTGAAAAAATCCCCGCCTATCGATTGGCAACAAGCAAACTTGAAGAAGTCGAGCAAGAACTCCTTGAAGAAACTGAAGCTCTACAACAGATTCAATCAGACCTGGCTCCCTTGAAGGCGGAGCTGGACCAAACCAGAATCCAGCTCAGTACACTACGAGCCGAGCGCGACGGCTTTGAAACCAAGGTCAAGTCTGCTGAGCGACAAACAGATGAGTTTAGGAAAAGCACCCGAGAATACGAACAGCAGGTTGAATCATTGGTCAAAAATTTGAACTTGAAGACCTCTTCGGCAACCAGTCTCAGTGCTCGGGTCAAAATCTTGAACGAATCGATCACCACATTTCAACAGGAACGAATCCGTCGAGCCCGGGAACTCCAGGACGCCACTACCCAACTGGCCGAGCATCAGGAGAAAAGCCAGACACTGTCGAAGGAGCTGCAAAAGACTCAAAAAGATAGGGACAAGGTGTGGCAGGACCTTCGTCTTTTGACCTCAAATCGAAAAAGCTTGGAAGCCCGCTACCTGGCCATTCAGCGAGAAAACGAAAAGTTTCAGGATGCTTCTCTGCTGGCCAACTCGTTGTATCTAAAGAGAAGGGTGGAACCTCGAGAAGAAGGTTTATTTCAACTTGCTGATCTCTACTTATTGAGTCAACCGATTGCGACCCTCGAGATTCAGATTCCTCCCTATGCCGGGACCGTCCATCCCGTGCGTTTTGAAGTGAAGTCGCCAGAAATCGTGAAATTCACTGAGGAAGAAAGAAAAATTTACGAGGTCTTGGGAGAAACACTGAAGATCCAGACCAGTTGGCAAACCCGTTCGGACAACTTGAAGATCGTTTTATTGGACAAGGAACCGCTTCAAACGGTCGGCCCCAGAGAGAAGATAGAATGGCAATGGATGTTTCAGGGAGACATCTCCCAGCCTGAACAAGTCTCCCTCGTCACACACCTGATCAGTCCCGATGGGACGGAAATTTTTCTCGGTTCTCAGGACTTTACGGTGAGTCCCGGGCAGATGTTTGCTCGTTTGCGGCATTCTTTTTCACTGATTTCACTACTGGCCGGAGTTGTGCTGGCGCTGGCTGCATTAGGGCTTGTGTTTACCTTCCGGAAAAAGTCTAAGCCCCCTGAGAGTGGGGATACTCCGGATCCAGTCGTTCAAAAGAGACTCTAGCGGGTGTTCAGGAAGGTCAAGATCGAGGCCGCACAAGCCTTTCGACCGCAGGCGTAGTTCGGATCGAAGGGCGCGGAGAACGAAGAGCTTGGCCTTCCTGGGCACCCGCCACTTTTCGCCCTGCGATGGTATGATGAAGGCCGGTCATGTGTCCACGAGACTCCGCAGCCAGAAAGAAAGCCAAGGAAGAACATCGGATCGTAGAGATCCTCCGGAGTTTGGACGAGGAATATGCTGATGCCGAATGCGCTCTTCATCACGACAGTCCTTTTCAGCTTCTGGTTGCCACTATCCTCTCCGCCCAGTGCACGGATGTGCGCGTGAATATGGTCACGCCCCATCTGTTTCAGCGCTATGGGACACCCCGCGAAATGGCCCGGGCGGATGAGCAAGAGTTGCAGGAGATCATACGAAGCACGGGATTCTTTCGAAACAAGGCCAAGAATCTGATAGGGGCGTCCCGAAGGATCGTTGAGACGTTCGAAGAAAGAGTTCCTGCGAGCATGGAGGAACTCTTGCAACTGCCCGGTGTAGCCCGTAAGACAGCCAATGTTGTGCTGGGTACGGCTTTTGGAATCAGTACCGGTGTGGTTGTGGATACCCATGTGAAGCGTCTGAGCCATCGCCTGGGAATGACCACCCACACAGATCCCAACAAGGTCGAGAAGGATCTCATGGGTCAGATCCCACGTGATCGTTGGATCGGGTTTTCCCATCAACTGATTCACCATGGTCGACGAGTCTGCAACAGCCGTAAGCCAAAGTGTTATGCATGCGTCCTGGCCGATGTTTGTCCCTATGGTCAACAAAATGGTCAACAGTAAGTGAATGCCAAAGTGAGTGAATGCCGGTAACTCTTAAGTATTCGAAGATATTCTTCAGCCTCGCTTTGGTTCTCATCCTCTATCTGTTTTACAGGATGATTGAACCCTTCCTCATCAGCGTGATCCTGTCCCTGACACTGGTTTCACTCTTCTATGCCAACTATTTGGAACTGAACCGAAAGCTGAAGAATCGTCCAAATCTGAGTTCTGCCCTGATGGTTCTCATCGTCACGACCTTGATCATCATTCCCTTTTTCGTCTTTTTTATCGCCCTCCTCAACGAGTTCGCTTTTGCTTATGAGAGTTTCCAGGTCCAGTTGGCAAGCGGAGAGTTCGAGCAGAATTTCTCCTTTCCGGAAAGTCCCTTCTTGCGGGAGGTAAGCGAGCAATTCAGCCAGTTCCTGGGCGTCGAGGGTTTGAACCTGACCCTGCTGATTTCATCGCTGTTGAATCGCGTGGCCCAGTATCTGACCGAGCATTATGCATCGATTCTGGGGGGAATCGGAGTATTCTTCTTGAAATTCTCTATCATGATCTTCAGTATGTTCTTTTTCTTCCGCGACGGCGAAGCCCTGGTAAGGGAACTCAAGAAATTGATCCCTCTGGCTCCCGAGCATGAAGATTTGGTGCTCAAGAAACTCAAGGAGGTGACCTTTGCCACCTTTTTTGGGATCTTTGCCACTGGAATCTGTCAGGGCATCGTAGCCGGTTTGATCTTCTTTTTTTTGGGGGTCAGTAATTCAATTCTGTGGGGAACCGCTACGGCCATCTTTTCTGTCGTTCCTGTAGTGGGAACGGCTACCATATGGATTCCCATCAGTCTTTATCTGGTCTCCAGTGGAGCGGTGATGAAGGGCGCCATACTGTTCGTCCTTGGAGTGACGGTCATCGGACTTCTGGATAACTTAATTCGTCCACTCATCATTGAAGGAACATCCCAGGGAATGCATCTGCTCCTCGTTGTATTCTCTCTGGCAGGAGGCCTGATTCTGTTTGGTCCCTCCGGGCTGGTACTGGGTCCCCTGGTGGCAGCTCTGTTTGTCACCTTTCTGGAGATCTATAAAATCGAGTTTGAAGACCAACTGGCTACGGGCGCTCATCCCTCGGTAGGGATCAGAGAGGAAGAGAGCAAACCCACGCCTATACTGTAATGGCATTTGTCCCAAGAGCTTTGACTATTGCCGGGTCTGACAGCGGCGGTTGTGCCGGCATTCAGGCTGATCTGAAGACCTTTGGCGCGCTGGAGGTGCACGGCATGAGTGTCATCACTTCCGTGACCGCCCAGGACACCAGACGTGTCCACACGAGCTCCGACCTGCCCCTTGAAACCATCGAACGCCAGATCGAAGCGGTTATCGAGGACATTGGAGTCGATGCCGTCAAGACGGGGATGCTTCCCTCCGCTGAGATCATTGACGTGGTCAGCGAAAAGGTGAAGCAGTTTCAGATCGAACGTCTGGTTGTGGACCCTGTAATGGTGAGTACCGGAGGAGATCCACTGATGGGTCAGGAGGCAGTGAAAGTGATGAAAATCAAGCTGTTTCCCCAGGCATTGGTAGTGACTCCCAACCTGCAGGAGGCGGAATTCCTGACCGGGCACAAGATCACGAATGAGAAGGAATTGAAAGAGGCACTTGAGGAAATCTTTGAATTGGGGCCGACTTCAGTTATTGTCAAAGGGGGCCACAGTACAGATCTGAACCAATCTACCGATCATTTTTTTGACGGTGAGACATTCAGGTTGTTTTCCGAACCTCGCATTGACACAAAGAACACCCACGGCAGTGGATGTACGTTCGCCGCCGCTATCACCGCTTACCTGGCCCGCGGCCTGGATCTCATGGAATCCATCGCCAGCGCAAAAAAATACACCACGGAAGCCATCCGTCATTCCTTTCCGCTGGGCCAGGGTCACGGGCCGCTGGGCCATTTTTGGAAATACTGGCAAAGTGAGCAATGAACTCTCTCTTTGACCTGTGGTGAGACTTTTTTCCCGCACCCATTTGTGATAATCTAATAGAACCAAGTACTGATGTACTCATATTCTAAGTGTTTGGAAGGAGATCAGTTATGGCTTCTAAGGGAGACAAGTTTGTTTACTTTCTGGTAGGGGGATTTGTGGGTGCATCGGTCGCCTTACTGCTTGCTCCCAAAACCGGGGAGCAAACCCGGGAGTTCCTGGAAAAGAAGTACAGGGTAGGAACTGAGGGGTTAACGGAGAAGTTTCGAGAGGGTCAAGAGTTTGTCACTGACAAATCGGTTGCCATGACCGATCAGGTCAACGAAAGGATCAATCAGGGAAAGGACCTTTTGCAGCAACATAAAGAGCAAGCCTCTGCGGCCATTGCGGCGGGAAAAGAAGCCTATGCCAGGGAGAGAACCGCACTGGACGACGTGGGCAACGGGAAGAAAAGTAAGAAGAAATCAGTTTCTTAAGGAGAGTTCGGGGACAGGCCCCGAACTCTCCGTATGAAGGGAATGACCTGTGAGTCTTGAAACGCTTCTATTAGTCTTCGTCGGTATCAGTGCAATAGCCTTTATGCTCCAGTGCCTTTCTATGTGGAAGGCTGCCCGATCCATCGCCAAAACTGTGGAGCGACTGGAACAGGAAACGAAGGAGTTGCGAGGGGATGCTCACGAACTAATGGAGAGAGCCCAGGGCATTGTGGAAAGCATGGCACCTCTGGGTCGGATCGCCGAGAACTTAAAGGCCAATATGGATCTTATCTCTGAGATGGTGAAGGAACGAGTCCAGGATCTGGACGAGTTTGTCCAAGAAATGACCGAGATGGGTCGAGAACAAGCTTCCAAGGTCAACCATGTGGTCACGGACACCGTTGAAAAGTTTGAGCAGACCACTGAGATGATTCACCAGGATGTTCTCAAACCGGCCCTTGAAATTTCTTCATTTTTAAAGGGAATCAAAGCAGGGCTGTATTATCTCTTCAACAAAAAGACTCCTCCACCGCCAAGCAAGAGCCACGCTGAAGACGAGCTCTTCATATAGCCGGGACTATTCATAAATTCTCTACTGCAGCTGCGCCGCCTTCATCTGAGCGCAGTGAAGAAATCATCCGTCCTGACAATCACAAATAAATCCCAAATCCTAAATTCCAAATCCCAAACAAATAACAAATTCCACGTTCTAAATCACAAACAAACTCAGTATGAGACAGTCTGTGAACCCACACTCTCAGAGGTTTGGAGCTTGGAATTTAGATTTTGGAATTTGTTTGGAATTTGAGATTTGGGATTTGGGATTTTCAGATATCTCCCCAGCGCAGTAGGACACTGCCCCAGGTAAAGCCCGCTCCAAAGCTGGCCAACAGCAAGAGATCTCCCTTTTTGATACGTCCCTGCTGATGGGCCTCGGTCAAGCCAATGGGGATAGTAGCCGCCGTCGTATTCGCGTATCGGTCAATGTTGATGACCACCCGTTCGGGAGAAAGCCCCAGGCGCTCCAACGAGGATTGGATGATCCTCAGGTTGGCCTGGTGGGGAATTAATAGATTGACATCATCGGCGGTGTAGCCGTTTCTCTCCAGAATGTCTCTGGACACCTGGGTGATCAGTTTTACCGCGTATTTAAAGACATTTCTCCCATCCTGATGCACGTAGTGCATTTTCTTATCGATGGTTTCATGACTGGCCGGATGGAGACTGCCGCCCGCCGGCATGTAGAGAAACTTCCCCCCTGCTCCGTCGCTGTGAAGCAAGAAATCGATGATCCCGACGTCTTCGTCCTCGGTGGGCTCCAGCACGATCGCTCCAGCTCCATCGCCAAAGAGAACACAGGTGCTTCGATCCTCGAAATTGAGTATCGAACTCATCACATCCGTTCCCACCACCAGGACCTTCTTGCACCTCCCGGTCTGGACAAACTGCGCACCAGTGGCCACGGCATAGAGGAACCCCGAGCAAGCTCCTGAAAGGTCAAAGGCCCAGGCATTCTTGGCGCCGATCTTGTCCTGGACAATGCAGGCCGTAGAAGGAAACATCATATCGGGGGTCACGGTGGCAACAATGATTAGATCCAGCTCCTCCGGTCGGAAGTCTCTGCCTTTAAAAGCGTTCTCAATGGCCTTTACGGACAAATCACTGTTGGCCTGACCTTCGGACACAATACGTCGTTCCGAAATTCCACTGCGCTCACGGATCCACTCGTCGGTGGTATCCACCAAGAGTGCCAAATCGTCGTTGGTCACTCGTTTTTCCGGCACATACATGCCCAGGGCCGTAATCTGAGCTCGTATTTTTTTCAATGGCACCTCCTAATCACGAACTGTATGGCTCCACTTTTCCAGACTACTGAGACAGCACTTCAACATCTTTTGGCAACTTGAAACGGAACTGTTGATCAGAAATTCGTATGTTTTCACGAATGTTCTTCATGATGTATTCGTTGCGGTTTCCGATCGGCTCAATGACGATCAACCTATAGATGAGATAGGTTGATGGATCAATTTCCAACATCAAATATGAATAGCCACCCTGAGGTCGCTTCGGCGTCAGTCGTACGAGTACGTTCTCGGCCTGCAGTGGCTTTTCCACTTCCTCCAGCTCAACCTGAAAGTCTTCCTGAATCTTCCCCCTCCCTACCAGAAAGAGCAAGGGTGTCGAGGCGTTTTCCAGGTCCAGATCTGAGACGATGACCTGTTTGTCCTGGGGAAGATAAAAATAGCTTTTTTTACCATCGGCGATAAAGAATTTTGGCGTGGGCTGCTGGTATTCCCAATACATTTTTCCCGGCTTTTTCATTTTTACGATCCCTGATTCCCGCAGTTGAACGCCCCCCCCTTGAAACATTTGTTCAAAGTCCGCTGAAAAGCTCTCCAGCGCCTCATACTTTTGTTGCAATCGGGCAATCAGCTCATCCGGGGCCTGAGCGATCGGCATCCCCGACATCATGAGAACCAATGTGGCTACCTGACAGAATCGTGTCATTGCCTCGTACTCTCCGACTCCTTACCCATAAAGCTCTCATAAAGAATGAAAAGAACGCCGCAAGTGATGGCGGCGTCGGCGACATTGAAAGTCGGCCAGCGAAATCGATCCTGCCAATACACCTCAATGAAATCGGTGACATGGTGGTGGACGATCCGCTCAAGAAAGTTACCCAGTATTCCACCCAGAAGCAGTCCCAGCGACATCAAGAGCTGGGGTTGATTCAAAGGCGTACTCCAAATGTAGTAGATCACAACGATCACGGCAACGATCGCCAGGACTGAAAGAATAATCTCTTTCCAGGGTGACTGGGAAGTGTGGAACAGACCAAACGCGATCCCCTCATTTTGTACATAGTGAATCTTGAAGAAACCGTCTATGACACTGTAATCGTGAAGCCAGCTGGCGTTCCGGATCCACCACTTGGTGAGCAGATCCAGCGTAAGGATCACGAAACCCAAGACAATAGCTACGGTGCGCATCTTTGGCTCAACCACGTCCCTTGTCGATCTCCTTGAGAATCTCGAAGCAGCGAGAACAGAGGGTGGGTATTTCGCTGTGTGACCCCACCGATGGAGAATAGGTCCAACAGCGCTCGCACTTGTCTCCCGGGGCCTTGGAAACACTCACTTCGATTTCTTCTCCGGACAGTTCCGAACTCTGAGTCAGCTCGACGTCAGAAACAATGAATAGAAAGCGGAGGTCCTCGGAAAAGGATTGCAGGTACTCGAAGATCTCCGAACCACAACGAATTTCAACCTTAGCTTCCAGCGAATTGCCCATCTGTTTCTGTTGCCGACTTTCCTCCAGTGCTTTGCTTACCTGGGCCCGAATCTCCAGCAGTCGCTCCCACCTGCTCAGTAACTCGTCGTCTTGACATTTATCGATCTCCTGAGAAAATTCAGCCAAATGGATGGACTCAACCGGTTCACCCTGGAGATACAGATTTTTCCAGATCTCTTCACAAGTGAAGGGCAGGATGGGCGCGAAAAGCCGGACAAGAGTGTCGGTGATTCTAAAGAGTGCTGTTTGGGCAGACCTCCGATCGAGCGAGTCGGGAGCCAGGACATAAAGACGGTCCTTTAAGACATCGAAGTAGAAATTAGACAAGTCAACGACGCAAAAATTGTAAAGGGTATGATACACGACGTGAAATTCAAAGTTCCGGTAGGCTTCCCGAACCCGGCGCGCTACACGAGCCATGCGCGCCAGCGCCCAGCGGTCCAGCTCGGTCAAATCTTCGTCGATCACCGGTTGGTGGTGGTCGAAATCAAACAGGTTGCCCAACAGAAAACGATGGGTATTGCGGATCTTTCGATAAGCTTCCCGCAGCCGTGAAAGACCTTCCTCTCCCAAACGAGCGTCCTCTGTGTAGTTAATGGAGGAAACCCACAAACGGAGAATCTCCGCTCCATTGTCTTTCATCACATCAAGCGGAGAGATGACATTGCCGCGAGATTTGGACATAGCCCGTCCTTCCACGTCCAGCACCCAACCGTTACAGATGACTGTACGGTAAGGCGCTGCGTCCCGAACACCCACAGCGACTAAAAGCGAGCTATGAAACCAGCCCCGGTATTGATCCCCTCCCTCCAGATAAACGTCTGCAGGCCAAGGCAGGTTCTCACGTTCTCCCAACACCACATGATGACTGACGCCGGAATCGAACCAGACGTCCAGAATGTCGTCTTCTTTTTCAAACTCAGTACTGCCACATTCACAGCGCGTGCCTTCGGGTATCAGTTCGGAAGCCCTCAGCGAGAACCATGCATCGGCACTCTGTTGCTGAAATATATCAGCCACATGATTGATCACCTCGTTCCGAAGCAGCGGCGACTGACATTGGTTGCAATAGAAGACAACAATGGGTACCCCCCAGATCCTTTGCCGGCTGATACACCAGTCGGGCCGGGTGGCTATCATATTGCTGATCCGCTCTTCGCCCCATCCGGGGATCCAGCGCACCTTTTTGATCTCTTCCAGAGCCCGTTGTCGTAGTTGTGCGTGATCCATACTGATAAACCACTGCGAGGTGGCCCGAAAGATCACCGGATTGTGACAGCGCCAGCAATGTGGATAACTGTGCACGATGGGTTGTTCTGCCACCAGCACCCCCTGTTCACCCATCAACTGGTTGATCTTCGGGTTGGCTTCAAACACCTGCAGATCTGCAAAGTGCTCCACCTCGGAGGTGAATCTACCCGAGGCGTCCACGGGACAGTACACCTCCAGTCCGTTCTCGATTCCCACCAGATAGTCGTCCTGGCCATGTCCGGGGGCGGTATGAACAGCACCTGTGCCCTGTTCAAGTGTGACGTGGTCCCCCAGAATACTCTTCGATTCTCGATCCAGCCAGGGATGCCTGAAGACGAGATCTTTCAGGGCCTCTCCCTGGACCGTCCCTACCACAGAATGGCTCTCAAAACCACACTCCTGGGCAACTTGTTCCAGCAACTCTCGGGAGATGATGTAGATCTCATCTGAAACTTCCACCAGCGAGTATTCAAAGTTGGGGTGAAAGCAAACGGCCAGATTGGCTGGGAGGGTCCATGGCGTCGTGGTCCAGATCAAGGCGAAGACCTTGCGCTTATCCCACTGGGGATCCAGACCGGCGGCCCCTTCGATGACCGGAAATTTCACATAGATGGAGGGACTGGTGTGATCGGCATACTCCACTTCCGCCTCCGCCAGAGCCGTTTCACAGGTAATACACCAGTGCACAGGCTTGAGTCCCTTGTAAACACTCCCCTGCTCCACAAATTTCCCGAAGAGTCTGGCCGTTTCCGCTTCGTAACGGTGGCTCATGGTCAGGTAGGGAGCGTCCCACTCTCCAAAAATGCCGAGTTGCTTGAACTCCTCTTTTTGGATCTCGACGAACTTTTGAGCATACTCTCGGCACTCACGGCGCACCTTGAGACGGTCCATATTGGCTGTTTTTTTCCCCACAACTTTGATTTCGATGGGAAGACCGTGACAATCCCATCCCGGAAGGTAAGAAGCATCGTACCCTTCCATGGTTTTGGACTTCACAATAAGGTCTTTCAGACTCTTGTTCAGAGCGTGGCCGAGATGAATATGTCCATTGGCATAGGGGGGACCATCGTGAAGAACAAAGACCTCTCGTCCCTTCCGTGCAGCACGGATTCGTTGATAAAGGTCCATCTTCTGCCACACTTCCAACATGCCCGATTCCAGCTTCGGAAGGTTCGCCTTCATGGAGAAGTCCGTTTTGGGCAGGTTAATTGTTTTTTTCAGGTCTATCGACTCCGACATATCCCCCTTCGTTGATTCATCCATTCGTCTATTCCAGCGGCGAGAACCTCCCGGCCCTATCCACGAAACTTGGAGCAAAGCAGAACTTTAACAAAAGAAATAGTTCTCTGTTGGGGAAATCAGAGGAAAATTCGGGGACTGTCCCCGAATTTCCAGGAGAGGCTAGCGCAGATTGAATTGGACTTCGATGGTAGCCAGGACATCCACTGGCTTTCCCTTGAGGGTACCGGGTCGGAATCTCCAATTGGCGGCAATTTCTTGAATCGCTTTCTCTTCCAGTCCGTAACCCAAGCCTCTGAGCACTTTGAAGCTATCCACCGTTCCGTCCTTTCGAATGACAGCCTGAAGAATGATGACCCCCTGAACTTTCGATTTGATGGCGTCGTCCGTGTAGCTCGGAGTGGTCTGCTGCAAAATTTGGGGCATGGTCACGCCACCACCGATGGTGTAGATTCCCCCATCGCCGGTTCCAGGACCTGTTCCATCAACGGGTCCTCTACCCGAACCACGGGCGGGAGGACCAGGAGGCGCTTCAATATCACCAATGTTTAAATCGGACGCTATCTCCGCCAATACCTTTGGGATCTCTTCGATCTCCTTCTTGTGGATGGGCTCAGGGGCATTGGGAGTGGGATCGGGAATCGGAATCAGATCGGGCTTCGGTTCCGGCACCGTCGGTTTGGGTTCAGGTGGAATGACCTCAGGCGTGCTTCCCCCTCCGGCCAGAGCCGCAGGTTCAGCTAATTGTTTCAGTACCAGAACCTCTTGAGTGAGAATCAGGACCCGATCACCAAATGAGGGAAAAACGATGATAAAGAGCAGAATATGGAAAAGAGCGGACAAAACGGCAGCCACTTGCATGGGCTTGCGCCTGGAAATTTCCCCGTAAAAAGGATTTTGGGGATCGCCCGCATACTGAAAACGTTCGGCTTCGGTGATCTTAAGAGCAAAGAGTCCCTCTAGGAAATTCCTGCACCTTTCTAGAAAGCTTAACTCCTCTTCTGCCATCTTCTTATGAGTGTCCTCTCCCTATCCTAGAAAAGTAAAAGTCTTCGAGTCAACGTACGCTTCTAATTGGATGAAAACTCAAGGAGAAAGTATCATTTTTGGCACTAAATTGTCGCCCCTTATTCTTCCTCCCGATGGATTCGCTGCCCCGGCACCTTATTCTAGTGTCCCGAGAAACTGATGAGTCCGATGGGGAAAACCTTCCAAGTCGCCTTCCAGGTCCTTTCTCAGGCGGTGAAGATCGGCAGGCGTATCCACGTCATACCAGCAGGGAAGCAAGAAGAACTCATCGCTGGCCAATTTGTCCAGGGTCTCCTGCAAGACGACGTCAGTGCCCCAACTCATACTTTCAAAAAGGTCTTTTCGGGGCTCGGAAAGCGCCAGCAGGGAATAACCCCCGTCTTCCACCGGACCGACCACCACCGGGAACCGGGACAGCTTTTCCAGCGCTTCCTGGATATGCGCCAGTGGCAAAGAGGGACTATCGATTCCCAAAAGAACCACTCGACCCGAACTTCGGGAAACCATCTCATAGGCGTTCCACATCCGCTCACCCAGGTCTTTACCTTGCTGATGATGCACGTGAATCGCTTTCGGGAGTTTGTGCTCCTGGACAAAGAGTTTCCTTTCAACCTGGGAGCAGTCCGAGAGAAACAGATACCGAGTAACGCTGAGACAGGCGGTCCGATCCAGCGTATCCAACAGCAGGGCTTGATGAAGTTGCAGGCAACCCTCTGGAGTCAGAAAGGATTCTAGTCGTGTCTTGACTGCTCCTAACCGAGGGTAGCGGGAGAAAACCAGGAGAGCGTCACTCAAGAGTACTCAGGCCTTAATGACTCCAAAAAATGTAGTTCTTCCAACTATCGGGGGTCTCGGACCCCCAGAGAAGGAAGTTGATTCTGTGAGGAAAACCGTATGGGGCCTTGGGCCGTCTCAAAAGCCTCACGCCGGCTTCTTCGGGTGTTCGATTTCCCTTTTTCCTGTTGCATCGAATGCAACAGGTGACGATGTTCTCCCAACTCTTATAACCTCCTCGAGCCACGGGGATCACATGGTCATAGTTGAGTTGGCTGGGAGAACACTTGCGCCCACAATACTGACAGCAATGACGATCCCGCGAGTAGATATTGCTTCGCGTGAACTTCACCTGATGGTGGTGTCGCTTCACCTTCACATAGCAAAGCAGCCGCAGCACAGAAGGCAGGGGAACGGAGAAGGAGACACTTCGAATCTCGCGATCGTACTCCGCCAGTACCTCAACTTTTCGTAGGAAGAGCATACACAAGGCACGCTTCCACGAGATCACGTGCAAGGGCTCGTAAGTTGAATTCAAGACCAGTATCTGTTCCATACCCGGAAAAGAACTTCTACTGCATCGTCAGTTCCGTTGTCAACACTTTCGCTTCAATCACTATTATCCAGTATCATCGCCCGTTGAGGTATGTACTTTCATGAAAAGTGTTGGCTCGGTCCTCCCCCAATTCCTGGATAGGATTGCCTCGGACGAGGAGATTGCACTTATCTTTCTCAGTGAACTGTGGCCTCAAATTGTGGGAAAGGATTTGGCTTCCAAGAGCCGCCCGCTGGCTCTTCGGAATAAAAGATTGCTCCTGACTGTTCCCAGCGAGATCTGGGCCAAGGAGCTGACACAGCTACGAGAAATGCTGGTTCATGCTGTGAACAAGCATTGGGATTTGAGTTTGATTGAAAAAATCGATTTCGAGGTTCGTACATAGAAAACTCGAAAGTTGTCTAAGGCTACCCAAAACACCTATAATCAGCGGCTTATGTTTCATTGCCTGCTGATCATCGCGATCCTAGGGTGGAGTATCTGTCCCGCTGTTTTGGGACAGCTTCTCCATCGCCGCGTCGATCCCTCTGTTCTGGAAGAGGATCTGACATTTGATACCAACACGATTCCTCTAGTCGATAACGGTGGCGCTGCTCTAGTGGATCTTAACTTCTCACCTAATGTGGTTTTTTCGCCTGATCCCAGGAAGGCTTTTGTCAGCTATCCCGGCTCCCATAAGGTGCTCGTGTTCGATCCCATAGAAGGCACTCCCCTTCAGCCAACGCCATTGATTGAAGTTCCCGACAATCCAGCCTTGATCACGCTGACACCAGACGGGAAAAAGATTGCGGTGGTCTCCCTGTTTCTCCAGAACAACCTACCCCAGAGCGGAGAGATCTTCGAGGGCGAGAATGTCGGAGCGATTTCCATCATTGACGTAGAGACTCTTGCGGTCCAGACACTCAACCTCACGGAAGTCTTCTTTTCCTTTGCCAATAACATTGTCTTTTCTGCAGATAGCCAAACCGGCTTTGTGGCTTCTTCCGGGACCGATCAGATTCTCCGTTTCGACGTGGACAGTGCTACAGAAATCACCCCCCGGTTGGATATGATCGAGGGAACCCGCCCCTCGTCCATTACCATGAGTCCCGACTTCAGCTTTTTTGTGGCGGTCCTGGTGGGCTCAAACTCGCTTCCGGTACAGGATGTTGCCGATTCTCTACAGGTCATCGATACGGGTTCATTTATGGTAACAAGAGGTATCGTTCCCACCCTCGAGGACCCCCTGTTTCCCCCTCACGGTTTTGTTGTCGCCAACACACTGGCTATCTCCGCTGATGGAAAGTATGGATTAATTGCCGATCAGGAGCTCAGCTCAGCCTCGTTCCAGCCTGAGGCGTTCATCGACCATGCCCTTTTGCTGGATCTGGAGACCGGCGAAACAGTTCAGGTCTTCGATATTGCCGGACTCTCAGGACCTTCCTTTTTGGTGCCTGGAGGAAAGCACTTCGTGACCCTCAGTGGGGGTGCGGTTGCCGTTACCGATATTCAAGCCCAGGAACTGACCGTGGTACCGACACCTTTCTTTCTCACCGGATTTCGCCCCACCACCCGTCCCGCTTTTGCCAGCGACGGTTCCCGGATGTACGTAGCCTCGGCTACTCGCGACTTTCTGCTCGATTTTGATATCAACCAGGGTGTCTTCACGCGCTTTGTCGACATCGGTCCAGGAGTGGAACGGGAAGCCAATGGGGTCACCTTCCCAGTTCCAGCTGCTGCCCTTGATCTGGCCTGGGCTCCGAATCTATCCCTGTTCACGGCAGTCAAGTTCAATGCCAATGTGATCGATGTGTTCAGGGATACGCGCAGATTCTGGATTCCCCGTCTGCTTTCCGACGAGGAGTTCTTTACCGGCATCACCTTGGCCAATAACTCCCCACGGGTTGCGACGGTCGCCACAACGGCCCTGGATACCACGGGCAGACCCCTTGTGAACGATCCCGATACGGAGGATCTGGTCGACTTTGTGCAGCCCGAGGACATCGTCCTGGGAACAGACCAGCAGACCTCCTTTACCATTCGCGAGCTTGTGCAGGCCACGCCCAACTCAACCATCGACGGATGGCTCAGCTTCGACAGCGATGAATTTGCAATGGCAAGCTTTTTCTTCACTGGGGATCTGGAGCTCAGACGCCTGGATGGAGGACTGGCCAATTTCAGGACCTCCACCGAACTGATCTTCCCTGAGGTCCAGGTACGCGACGGCTTCGCGACTATAGTTTCACTTTTGAACCCCAATCTCGAGAGCACCGAAGCCACCATGAGTCTTTTCAGCAGCGAAGGCGAACTGATCGAAGAGATCTCCAGTGAGTTGCCGGCCGGCGTCCAGACCTCACCTCCTCTGCGCGAACCGGATCCGGAAGCGGAGGTCCGAACCGCAGTGTTCACCGAAGAGGCCTACGAAAACTTTGTCGATGGCTACGTACGGGTCTCCAGTCAGACAGGAATTCTTGCCTTTGAGCGCTACTTCGACAATGAACGCCTGGCGGGCCTGAATGGAATTCCGGTGGGGCCGCAGGCTCAACTGCAAACCACGCTATATATTCCCGAGGTCCAGGCCTTCGCGGGTTCCGAGACTTTTGTCAACCTGATTCACGCCGGCACGGGAACTGCCAGCCTCACCCTCTCACTGAAGGGAAATCTGGGAGGGGATCTGACAGCTCCGGTGAATCTGCAGCTGGAGGCAGCTCATTCTCTCAGGAGAAATGTGGTCGAACTTTTTAATCTGGTGGATCAGGGAGCCCTCAGCGGATGGATCCTCATTGAATCCGACATTCCCGGAATTGTGGGCAATGCCGAGGTCAATAGTGTTTCCGGGCTAGCGATGACCAGCATCCTGCTTCAAGGTCCCCCGATGGGGACTTTCGTCTTTTCCCATGTGGTGCAACGTTTCGGTATATCCACCCGTCTTATCCTTCTCAATCCCGGACCCGCCACCGCCAACGTGCAAATCGAAGTCTACGGGTCTGACGGCTCCTTGCTGGACGGTCTCTCTTTGTCGATTGCACCCTCCCAGCGGGAATCGCGGCTGTTGAAGGAACTCTTTCCCCGTTTACCCGACTTGATCGGAGGTTCCATCCAGGTCTCATCCGATCAGGGTCTTATCGGACTCGAGCTCTTTTTCGCAAACAACCCCCACTTCTTGGCGAGTGTTCCGGCCCAACCCATCAATCCCTAGAACACTTATACGGTCCGTCCGTTGGGTACGTTCAAGTGGAATGTGCCATAATGGAGTGCGCATGAAACGCTTGGCCGTGTTGATTCTCTTTACCTTTCTTGGCTCCGGGAACTTCTTTGCCCAAACCCCTGACCTGGCGGGATCCTACTACCATTTCAGTTTGGCAAAGATGCACGAATCTCGCCAAGAGTACCGTGAAGCCATCTCCGAGTTCGAGAAAGCCATTCCTCTCGATCCGACAAGTGGAGCATTGAGAGTGGAGTTCGCCGAGACTTTATGGGAAGCCGGAGAGAACAAGCGCGCCGTAGAGGAGTGCCAGGAAGCCATCAAACTGGATCCTGAAAGCAGTGCTCCCCACTTTCTCCTGGGCCGTATCTATTCCACTCTTCGAACCGCAGATCAGGCTCAGGCACTTGATCAGGCCATCGAAGAGTTCGAGCGAACGATTGAGCTGGAGCCGGATCACAGCCAGGCACTTTACGACCTGGGCCGACTTCACCTGGCCAAGAAGCATTACCAAAAAGCAGTGGACATCCTGGATCGGTTTAGCCAGCTGCAGCCCTGGATCTCTCAAGCCTACTTGTTAAAGGCCAGAGCACATATCGAGCTCAATCAGAATCAGGAGGCTATCGAGTCGCTTGAGCGTTCCTTTGCCTATGATGAAACCAACCTTGAAAACCTCAAATTGCTGGGGAACCTCTACGAGCAGGCAGGTCAACCTGAAAAAGCGAGCGAACTTTATAGCAGATCGCTCGATAATATGACTGATCCCGATATTCGATTCCGGCTGGCACTTTTGCTGACCGACCAGAATCAATTTGTCGAGGCGGTATCCATTCTCCAGGAATTGGTGACAGCCTTTCCGAAGAACGTTCGCATCAATATTTCCCTGGCTCGAGCGCTGCGAGGAAACAACAAGCATGCTGAGGCAGCTGAGGTCATCAAGAAGGCACTGCAAGACGATCCCAACCACTATAGGCTCAACTTTGAGCTGGCTGAGCTTTTGGCATTATTGGGAGAGCGCCAGGAAGCCATCGAACGCTTTCTTCACTTGCGGGACATGAGCGAGTCGAATCAAAGGATCAATGCCATCGACATCAGTCTGGCTCTCCTCTATCAACGGACGAGGCAGTTTGACAAGGCTGTTGAGCTGTTTCAGGCCGTTGTCCGGAAAAGTCCTGACGATGAAATCTCCAGGCTGCGTTTGGCTTATGCCCTCAAAGACGCAGGTCGACTCCAGGAGGCTCTGAGCCTGAGTGAACAGCTCTTGAAGGGGAGCATAGCCCACACTTATGAAGAGCAGCCCAACAAGACTTATCTGGTGGTTGCCCATGCACAGATGCTCTCCGCAGACAATCAGTTGGAAAAGGCCGTGACCCTACTCAACAATCAGATCGCTGAATCTTCGAGTCCCGAAGAACTCTACCTGGCAGCCAGCCAGCTTTATGTGGACCACGAAAATCACAAAGAAGCGGAGCGGATGATCCGAGAAGGGATGTTTCGGTTCCCAGACAGCGAGAAAATGCGCTTCCAACTGGGAGCCGTGTACGAAGGACAGGGCAAACTGGAGGAAACCGAGGCGGTTTTTCAAGGGATCTTGAAGAGTCATCCCCAACATGCAGGTGTCCTCAATTATCTCGGCTACATGTTGGCCGACCGGGGTCTTCGCTTACTCGAATCACTGGATTACATCAGCAAGGCCGTGGAAATCGAACCGCACAACGGCGCCTATCTGGATAGCTTGGGCTGGGTCTACTTCAAGCTCAATCAACTGGAACTGGCAGAAACCAACCTTCTTCTGGCACTTCGACTCAGCGACAGCGACCCGACGATTTACGAACATCTGGGAGATCTTTACTCTAAACTGAAACAGTACCCTCGAGCTCGAACCTATTACCGACAATCCGTCTCACTTGCCGAGAACGAAGAACAGGAGAAAGTTCAGAAAAAACTGACGGACCTGGAACTCCTTCTTGGAAACAAACTCTGAGTTTCAGGTCGAATCACGTTGAGACGACTATCCGTTCCTTCCTTCGCCAAGATCAATTGGACTCTCAAAATTCTGGGTCAGCGCAGTGACGGCTATCAACAAATCAAGACCCTCTATCAGACCGTTGACCTGAGTGAGGAGCTTGTCTTTGAAACAACCTCTAACCGGGGGATTGAGATTGAAGTCGAGGGGAGAAAAGTAGCTCCCGGAGAAGACAATCTTCTCTACCAGACTGCTGAACTGTTGAGACAGACCACCGGATCGCAGGCAGGCATCAGGATTAAGCTGCAGAAGAAGATCCCTGTCGGAGCGGGCCTGGGCGGAGGCTCCAGCAACGCGGCCCTGGCCCTGTTGGCTCTGAATCAGTTGTGGGACTGTAAGATCGGTGAGAAAGAACTCGTCGAACTTGCGGGTCAGTTGGGCTCGGACGTTCCCTTTTTCCTTGTGGGTGGCACCGCCTTGGGGTGGGGACGAGGAGCAGAGGTGGTTCCCTTGCCCGACCTGCCGCAGGAGAAAAGTCTCCTCTTGTTGTATCCCCATCTTGAGATTTCCACCCGCGAGGCCTATGCCTTGGGAAAGTGGGGAACATACGGTGGGACAGGGCAATTGACAAGGGAATGGGCGGAGACTACAATGCGAGATCTTCTCCGGGCCGTGGGCCCCAAGGGAGTTGGTTGGTCTTTCCTGGAAAATGATTTCGAAGACGTCCTTTTCGCACATTACCCTGTTCTGGTTGAGGCTCGGGAGGCCCTGAAAAAGGCAGGCTGTGAGCGAGTGATGCTGTGCGGGAGCGGATCAACACTTTTGGGATTGGGCAGTGACCAGCAGGTGAAAGAAGCAGCTGCATTCATGACGCGAGAAGGCATCGGAGAGACTTTTTTCTGTCGTACCCTTTCCCGGGAACACTATAGGCAAGTTCTGATGAACTCAGGTTTGCTCTTGTTATAGGCATGTCCAACCTCAAGGTTTTTTCTGGCAGCGCGAACCTTCCTCTGGCAGAGGAGATCTGTGATCATTTGGGCGTCGCTTTGGGACAAGTGAAGCTCAAGCGCTTCAGTGACGGTGAAGTGAATTTTCAAATTCTGGAGAATGTGCGAGGGCAAGATGTCTTCCTCATTCAGCCCACTTCTCCGCCCGTCAATGAAAACCTCATGGAACTGCTGATCATGATTGATGCTTTCAAAAGGTCTTCAGCCCAGAGGATTACAGCCGTCATCCCTTACTACGGGTATGCTCGCCAGGACCGAAAGGACAAACCACGGGTACCGCTCTCTTCCAAACTGGTCGGGGATTTGCTTACTGCGGCGGGAACTCACCGCCTACTGACCATGGATCTCCATGCCGGGCAAATTCAAGGTTTCTTTGACATCCCCGTAGACCATTTGTTCCCCATGCCCATTTTCTTTCAATACATCTCCGACTTGGAGGTGGAAGATCTGATGGTCATTTCACCCGATGCCGGAGGAGTCGAGAAGGCCAGAGCTTATGCGAAAAGACTGGGCACGAGTCTGGCCATTATCGACAAGAGACGAGTGGACGACAACGAAGCGGAAGTCATGCACATCATCGGAGAGGTGAAGGGCAGAAATGTAATCATCGTAGATGACATGATCGACACCGCCGGAACCCTGGTTCGGGCTACAGAGGCCCTCATCCGGGAAGGCGCCAAGAAGGTGTTTGCGGCCGCCACCCATCCCGTCCTGTCGGGGCCGGCCATCCAACGACTCTCGAAGTCGGGCTTTGAAAGTGTCTTGGTATCCAATACCATTTATCTGCCCGAAGAGAAACGAATACCGAAAATTAAGGTTCTGAGTGTAGCCAGCCTATTGGGTGAGGCGATCAAGTCGATTCATGAGGAGACCTCGGTAAGCAGGCTTTTCATTTAGGACCGGCTTGGGGTTATAATACCCCCTTTTAATTTCTTAGAGGCATGAAGCAATGGCGGAAATAACGGTTCAAGCAGAGGAGAGGCAGGAGGTTGGAAAGGGTCCAAACCGCCGCCTGCGCACCCAAGGCAAAATCCCGGCTGTGTTGTATGGACACGGCCTGGAAACCTTGTCGGTCAGCGTCGACACAGGAGATGTGGACGAAATCCTATGCTCAGAAACCGGACACAATACAATCTTCAAACTCCAGGTGGGGAGTAACTCCACAGATGTTCTGATCCGGGACTATCAGTTGGACCCTGTCAAAGGGACCCTGTTGCACGCTGACTTCCAGGTTGTGGCTCTGGACAAGAAAATGACCTTCTCCGTCCCCGTCCAGACCATGGGCACAGCCAGTGGCGTGACGGCTGGAGGCGTGCTGGACATCGTCCTTCGGGAAATCGAATTGGAGTGTTTACCCTCTAATGTGCCGGATCACATCCCTGTGGATATCACCGAGCTTGAGATCGGTGATTCGGTTCGAGTGGAGGCTTTGCAACTTGATCTTTCCAAGATCAGCGTCCTATCCGATCCAAACCTGGTGATTCTCTCCATAGTGCCGCCTCATGTGGAGGAAGAACCCGAGGCCATAGCCGAAGAGGAAGAAGAACTGGAGGAGCCAGAGTTGATCAAGAAGGGTAAGGCCGAGGAAGAAGAAGAAACGGAGGAGAAGGGAAAAGGGAAAGCCCAGGCGGCCAAGCAAGACAAGGAGTAGCTCAGGCGTGTATCTCATCACCGGTTTGGGAAATCCGGGTCGCTCCTATTCGAACAACAGGCACAACGTAGGATTCATGTTGGTGGATTTGATGGCTGCAGAAGCAGGCAGGAAGTTTAAGCGACGGGGCAGTCATTCACTCACCTGCAGTGTGGAACGGGCCGGAGAGGAAGTGATTCTCGCCAAGCCTCAAACCTACATGAACTTAAGTGGCAGGGCCGTGCAGGAGCTCCTGGAGCACTACCCCGTGGACATGACACAGTTACTGATTGTCTTTGACGAGCTGGCATTGCCCCTGGGAACCCTTCGAATCCGTCCATCGGGAAGCTCAAGTGGTCAAAAAGGTATGCGGTCCATCCTCGAAGCTTTGGGGACCCAAGACGTGCCTCGACTGCGCATCGGGATCCTACAGGGTGAACCTCCCGATGATTATTCTGCATTCGTTCTGGACGATTTCAGAAAGGGCGAACGCAAGGTTCTTGAAGAAACTCTGGATTGCGCCATCAAGGCCATTGACACCCTCGTGTCTGATGGCATAGAGCAAGCCATGTCGATCTACAACTGAGCCCGGACTATGCATAATCCAGGCTGTAACGATCGCCGAATGGCTCCAATCCATACCTGATGAAGGCAAACGAAGTATGACGACTTACATCAACGTGTTTCCCGTAGTGGGACTCCTGGGACTGATTTGTGCGGGCCTCCTGTACTTCCACATCAAGAAGATCAGGGTCACCGATAGTGCAATGGAAGAAATTGCCGAGGCCATCCATCAAGGGGCAATGATTTTCCTGCGACGTGAATACGCCATCTTATTTGGGTTTATTGTGGTGGTCTTTGGGCTTCTCTTCTATGCCATTTCTCCCACGACAAGCTACACCTTTCTGGCCGGTGCCTTGAGTTCCATGTTGGCCGGATTTATTGGACTGAAGGCAGCCACTCGCGCCAATGTTCGCACCACTCAAGCCGCTGAAGAATCGGGTATCGAACTCGCTTTAAACGTGGCTTTCTCGGGAGGTGCCGTGATGGGCCTTTCCGTTGCCAGCCTAGGTCTCATTGGAGTCAGCGGCACTTATCTGCTCTACCATCACGACCTTATTGATGTGGCGACGATCAGCGGTTTCGCGATGGGGGCCAGTTCCATTGCCCTCTTTGCCAGGGTGGGTGGTGGAATCTTTACCAAGTCTGCCGACATGGGCGCCGACCTGGTCGGAAAAATCGAGGCCGGTATTCCAGAGGATGACCCTAGAAATCCAGCTACCATTGCCGACAACGTGGGGGATTGCGTGGGAGATACAGCAGGGATGGGGGCCGACATCTTCGAAAGTTATGTGGGTTCAGTCATTGCAACCATCGCCATCGCCGCTACCGGTACATCGAAGATCCTGGAAATCACCTTGGAGAGTCGGCATCTGTACATGGTTCTCCCACTGACCGTGATCGTGATTGGGTTGATTGCCTCTTTGATCGGCATTGCTTCCATGAGGGTCTTGAGAACCCTGGGGCCCGCAGCAGCCCTGCGCTACTCCACCTATGTCAGTGCCATCCTCTTGCTGGTTGGGACTTTTCTTGCCATCAATGCCATGGAGCTTGAGATCGGTATTTTTTACGCCATCCTGTCAGGTACCTTTGCCGGCATTGTGATTGGCCTATTGACCGAATGGTACACCTCCGGAAGACCGATCAGGCAAATTGCTGAAGCCTCCAGGACAGGAGTCGCAACCAACATCATTGCCGGGTTGGCGGTGGGAATGCAGTCTACGGTCCTGCCGGTTTTTACCCTCTGCGCTACCATTCTCATTTCCTATAACTATGCCGGTCTATACGGTATCGGCATCGCCGCGGTGGGAATGCTGGCGACCGTAGGAATCACCATGTCAGTGGATGCCTATGGCCCCATTGCTGACAACGCCGGAGGAATCTCACAGATGAGAGGCCTGGGCCCTGAAACACGAAGCATCACCGACAGCTTGGACGCTCTTGGAAATACCACGGCTGCCATGGGGAAGGGCTTTGCCATTGGCTCTGCAGCTCTGACCGCCCTTGCGCTCTTCTCTGCCTATACCAAAGCGGTGGGGATCTCCACTCTGAACTTGCTCGATCCCACAGTCGTGGTCGGCTTCTTTTTGGGAGGCATCCTGCCTTTCTTTATCGCTGATCTGACCATGTCAGCAGTGGGGAGAGCCGCCTTCAAAATGGTCGAGGAGGTCCGCCGGCAGTTCCGGGAGATACCGGGATTGCTTGAAGGTACGGCTCGACCCGACACCGCCCGTTGCGTGGACATCTCCACACGAGCCGCTCTCCGAGAAATGGTACTGCCGGGTGTGGTCGCTGTGGCCTCCCCCGTGATCCTTGGGACCACCCTGGGCGCTGCTGCTCTCGGAGGCATGCTGGCCGGTGCCACACTTACCGGCGTCTTGCTGGCACTGTTCATGTCCAACGCCGGAGGGGCCTGGGATAATGCCAAGAAATATATCGAAGCGGGTAATCTCGGCGGTAAAGGCTCTGATGTGCATAAGGCTGCGGTTGTGGGGGACACCGTCGGTGACCCCTTTAAAGACACCAGTGGCCCTGCCATGAATATCCTGATCAAGCTGATGTCCATCGTCTCTCTGGTCATCGCTCCCTTGCTGCGATGATGTACCTAGTAGAGTTTGGGGAGATGAAGGGGAGTGTGCTAGAATGCACTTTTTTCAAAACCAGCAGCCTCAACACGACGGTTGTCAGCTGCTTAAGAGGAATTCTTTAGGATGAGAAGATACGAGGTGGTGGTGATTCTGGCTCCGACACTGACAGAGGATGAAGTGGAGCAGTCTACCGAAACCTTCAAAAAGACAGCGGAGGAAAAGGGAGCTCAGATTGCCGAGATCGAGCAGTGGGGAAAGAGAAAGCTGGCCTATCCGATCAAGAGGCACACTGAAGGCATCTACATCATTCTTACGCTGGAAGAAGTCAGTGCTGAAGCGGTGAACGAGTTAGAGAGAAGATTCAAGGTGAGTGACTCGGTGATCCGCTTTTTGACGGTACGCGTCGATCTGGATCTCAAACGGGCTGAAAAGTTCAAAGCTCGCCGAAAAATGAAAAAGGAACGACGTGGACCAGCCAAGGGTATCCAAAGCGAGACAACCGTCACGGTAGCGGCAGGAGACAAGAAGTGAGGCAGCAAAGAAGGTACTGCAAATTCTGCTCGGACAAGGTCGATTACATCGACTTCAAGGATGTGAAGATACTGAGTTCGTTTGTGCCTGAAGGTTCCAAGATTACCCCCAGCCGGATTTCCGGAGTGTGCAGTACACACCAGAGAAAGCTGTCCCGGGCTATCAAGCGAGCACGACAGGTAGCCTTGCTTCCCTACACCCCCGACTGAGTCGCTGGCGAATGTTCACGGAATTCAGTTTCTGTCCTGGTCATCCAGCCGGGCTACCTTTCAACGGTCCGAGAAGTAAGAGGAATATGCGCTATGGAAGTCATTCTGATCGACGACGTGTTTGAACTGGGCAAAAGAGGAACGGTGGTGACAGTGGCCGATGGCTATGGTCGAAATTATCTCATTCCAAAGAGTTTAGCTATTCCTGCAACACCCGGAAACAGAAAGATGATTGAACAGCAACGGCTGGCCATGGCTAAAAAAGAATCCAAGTACCAGGAGGAAGCCGAGCTGCTCACACAAGAGCTCAACCAATTGCATCTGATGCTCAGTCGCAAATCAGGCGAGACCGGGACACTCTTCGGGTCCGTGACTTCCAAGGATATCGCCGATCTTCTCAAAACCACTGGCATACAGCTGGATCGCCGAAAGATTATTCTCAACCAACCCATCAAAAGCATTGGCAATTACACAATCGAGGTCCGGCCTCACAGCGAGGTGACGGCCGAACTTTTGCTTTCCATCGTGGCGGAAGGTGACGAGCCGGTGAGCAAGATCAAGAAGAAGGACGAAGAAAGCGATGCCATCGTTGCCGAATTGGAAGCGAGGCTCAAGGAGATGAAACAGTCGATGGCAACAGAGAGCGTCATTCCTCCAGAACCGGAAGACCTGCCGACCGAAGAAGAAACCAAGAGCCAGCAAGAAGAAGAAGAAGAAGCGCCCGCAGAGGAAACCGCCGCCGCTGTAGAAGCCACAGAGGAAGCAGGAGAAGCGGAAGTAGAAGTAGAAGCGGAAGTAGAAGCGGAAGTAGAAGCAAAAGCAGAAGCAGAAGAAAAAGCAGAAGCAGCAGCAACAGAAGAAGAAGTGAACGAACAGCCCTCAGAAGAAGCTGAGAAGGAAGAGACTGAAGGGCAAGAAGAACAAGAAGAAGAGAAGTAAGGCCCGACAGGTTAAAGAGGGTGTCGCAAACCCCACTTGATTTTGATTAGGGCCTGTAGGGGCGCATGGCTGAGACCGTCTCAAAACCCCACTCAATTTTGATTAAGGCCTGTAGGGGCGCACGGCTGTGCGCCCACAAACCCCGTTTTATCAACGTCTTCTAGGAGAGTTTGGGGACAGTCCCCGAATTCTGGGAGAATTCTTGGGACAGTCCCTAAACTCTCCCTACCAAGAAACTTGGGTCAGTAGACTTTTGAGACAGCCTCTAGAGCCTGCGGCTCTGGCGAACTCATCTCCCCCGTTTCCCTAAAAGGACTTTTGCGGTATTCTTTCCTGCGCGAGCATTCCTCGTATGGGTTCTTTTTGTCTATGCGAAGCAATTTATGCAGACTGATGTAACGGTCGAGAAAAGCCTACCTCACAGCGTCGATGCGGAGCGCGCGGTCCTGGGCGCAATTCTGCTGGATAATGCCCTCTTTGACCAAACCTCGCAGGTCTTGACGACAGCGGATTTCTACCTGGAAAACCATCGAAACATTTTTGCCACGATGGAGCACCTCTCTTCTGGTTCTCGAGCCATCGACTCATTGACGCTGAGAGAGGAGCTGCAGAAACGAAACGAATTGGAAGCCATGGGAGGAGTCGCTTATATCGCCTCCCTGCTGGACGGCGTTCCCAGAGTCTCCAGCGTGATGCACTATGCCCGCATCGTCAAAGAAAAGGCCCTTCTTCGAAAACTGATCCATTCTGCCAATGAAATTCTGGTTCGAGGGTTCTCGAATGAGGAAGACCCTCTGGAACTGCTTGAACGAGCAGAAAAATCGATTTTCGAAATCAGCCAGGACAAAATTCAGGGCGGATTCGTTCAACTCCAGGACTTGCTCACCGAAAGCTACGCCAACATCGAGTCCCTCTACCAGCGGAAAGAGCTGATCTCAGGCATCCCTACGGGTTTCCACCAATTGGACAATCTCACCTCCGGGTTGATGGCAGCCGAACTGACCATTGTGGCAGCTCGCCCTGGCCTGGGAAAAACCAGCTTTGTTCTGAATATTGCCCAGCATGCCGCCATGGAAAAGGAAAAGGTCGTGGGTATCTTCAGCCTGGAGATGGCGGCCCAACAACTGGTCACCCGGATGTTGTGTTCTGAAGCTCGAGTCGACAGTCACAAGGTGCGTAGTGGCTACCTCTCGAAGGAAGACTGGAAGCGCCTGGCCAAGACCATGAGTAAGTTGGCGCGAGCACCCGTTTTCATTGACGATACTCCGGGAATATCGATTATCGAAATGCGATCCAAGGCCCGCCGTTTGAAGGCGGAACACGGATTGGACCTGCTGATTGTCGATTATCTACAGCTCATGTCGGGGACTTCATCCAGCAGCCGAGTGCGTTATGAAAACCGCCAGCAGGAGATCTCCACCATCAGTCGATCCCTTAAGGGTCTGGCCAAGGAACTCAACATTCCCCTGATCGCCTGCTCTCAGCTGAGCCGTGCTCCGGAGCAAAGAAGGGGCGACCACCGTCCTCAGCTCTCCGACCTGCGCGAATCAGGATCGATCGAACAGGATGCGGACGTGGTCCTCTTCCTCTACCGAGAAGACCTCTATAACAAGGATGAGAATTTCGAGGATGAAGGGATCGTCCAACTTATTATCGGGAAGCAACGCAACGGACCCACTGGGGTCATCAAGCTGGCCTTTATCGATCAGTGGACCAAGTTTGAAAATCTGGCCAGCGAACTCAAATGAAACGTTCTTGGGTTGAGGTATCCCGCTCCCGACTCCAGGAAAACGTTGAGGCCATCCGAACCCGTCTTTCCCCTTCAACCCGCATCATCGCTGTGGTCAAAGCCAATGCTTACGGCCACGGGATCCAACACGTTTCCAAGGGCCTGACCGATTGTGGAGTTCATGATTTCACGGTGGCTACACTCGAAGAAGGGGTCGAACTCAGGGAATATGTCCCCAAGGGGAAGATCCTGGTGCTGCACGGCTGCCTGAAAGGAGAGGAAAAGACCTTTCGCGAGCATGATTTGACGGCCGCACTGTTTGATGACCGAACTCCTCCGGACGACGTGAAGGTGGAGGTCAAAATCGATACCGGGATGACGCGATTGGGCGTACCCTGGCAGGAGGCCCAGGCCCTGGTGGCGGGGTTAAACGCCCAAATTACCGGTTTGTTCTCGCATTTTGCCAGCTCCGATCAGGACCCGGACTTCACCCAACTCCAATTGAAGCGCTTTCAGGAGGCCACTTCGGACCTGCCTTACCCGCGGCATATCAGCAACAGCGCAGGCCTTCAGTTTCCAGAAGCTCAACTGGACGCGGTTCGCCTCGGCCTGATGCTATACGGTATCTCATCCAGCCCGGCCCTGGATCTTGTCCGACCCATTCTTCAGTGGAAGACTCGCACGCTGACCATCCGGCCAGTCCCAAAAGGAGAACCCATAGGCTACTATGGGAAATTCGTCACCCAGCGAGACAGTCTCATCGGTGTTCTGCCGGTCGGCTACGCGGACGGTTACAACCGACTCCTTTCCAACCGAAGTCAGGTGAAGATTCGGGGAGAGCTTGTCCCCGTGCTGGGTCAGATCAGCATGGACCTGATCAGCATTGATTTGACCGACATCCCCGACCCTATAGTCGGCGAAGAGGTCCTGTTGCTGGAAGATGAGGCCGATTCTCCGATCTCGGCTAGCGCCTGGGCCAAGGCCCTGGGCACCTCACCCTATGAGGTGTTCACTTCCATCGGAAGTCGCGTCGAACGAGTAGCCGGATGAGCGCCCTTCGGGCGCGTTCCAGGTTCCAGGTTCCAGGTTCCAGGTTCCAAGTTCCAGGTTCCAGCATCACAGATCACACGGACGAAACCCGGATTTCCACGAACCTATTCGGTCTGTGATCTGTGGTCTGTGGTCTGCTGTGCGCCATAATTCAATTTTTTGGACTAAATGTCCAATTTCTTGGATTCTCAAACCTACAGGAGATTTAGGATCATTCCCATAACCTCTTGATAGAACTTAGGATAAACAGTCTCCTCTGGATGATAGGGTTTTAGGCACAACTATTGCTTAGTGCTGATGTCAGCTACTTATAAAATATTGATGTAAGTCAACAAACGAGGTTGACAATGGAGGTCAGAACGATTAAAAACAATCCCACGACTAACGCATTTTTTGAGGATCATCAACTTCTCATGAGGGGGTACGAAGAAACCATGAAAAAAATCCAGTTTACTTATGTTAAATTTTTCGTTCTTGCATTTGTGCTGATCGGGCTGATGCAGGCCAATGGCCTGTTGGCCCAGTCATCGACCATCGAGGGAACCGTGAAGGACGAAACAGACGCTGTACTCCCGGGTGTTAGCATCACCACAACCCACCTGGAGACCAATCAGTCACGGACTGTTATCAGCGATGATCAAGGCGTGTACCAGGTGCCGCAACTTCCATCGGGAACCTATGAGGTGCAGGCTGAACTGTCGGGATTTAGCACCGGCGTTCGCTCTTCCATTTCCCTCACTATGGACAGCCGGGCGGTGGTAAACTTCAGCCTGAGCATCGGTCAGCTCACCGAGAGAGTCGTGGTCACCGGGGAAGCCGCCCTGGTTGACACCACCAGTGCCGTCACGTCAGGACTGGTGGACGCTCGACAAATGCGGGACTTGCCCCTCAATGGGCGGGATATCGTTCAACTGGCGCTCCTCCAGGAGGGCATCGTCCCCATCACCAAGTACTTGACAACCCAGGGTGGTAACGATGGGATACTCATTTCCATGGCAGGCGCTCGGGTTCATCAGAACGCTTTTCTTTTGGATGGAACCGATATTCGAGGCGCTCGGGGAGTAGTCCCCGCCGGTGCCGGGGGCGCAGTGGCCGGCGTGGAATCGATCAAGGAGTTCAAAGTGCTCACCGGTGCCTTCAGCGCTGAGTACGGCGAGTTTACGGGCGGAGTCATCACCGCCATCACCAAGTCGGGCACCAACGATATACATGGATCCATCTATGACTATCACCGCAACGCAGCCGTGGATGCTCGTAATTTCTTTGATCGTGATCCAACTGACCCTTTGAACCGCAGTAAGGTTCCGCAGTTCACACGCAACCAGTTCGGCTTTTCCCTGGGCGGTCCCATTGTGAAGGATAAGACCTTTATCTTTGGCGCACTCGAAGTCCTTCGAGTGAGGCAATCGCTCAACCCCGGGAGCGACGGTGGTTTCGTGTTCACCGACCAGGTGCGGGCGGGACAATTCCCCGATAGCAACGGAAATCCAATACCCGTTGATCCTGACGTGCAACCCTATTTCGACATCATCCCCCTACAAAACGGCAGAGACTTGGGAGGCGGGATAGGCGAGTATTTTAACCCGGAGCACTATCCAACCGATGGAGAGTTGATCACCATTCGAGTGGACCATCAGTTTTCTGATGCCGATTCCTTTTTTGCTCGCTACACGCTGGATCAGTCAGAGAAAACGTTCTTTTGGTCCAACCAGGCGGATTTAAATAACGTCTACCGTTACCAGTACCTGACTATGGCAGAAAAGCATATCTTCTCTCCCAATGTGATCAATGAGGTTCGGTTTGGATTCGTCCGCTCCCTGTCCAACCAGCTTCCAGTAGAAAGCCCCCCTGAAGGCACGACTATAGATCCCGGCCTGCGGTTCAGTAATCTGGATCCTCCTTATGGGCCTACCATTCCCCAATGGTTGGGAGTGCCTATCGGTCGCTGGGGAAGCTTCCTGGGGGCCAAGCAGGTTCCCAACAATTTCTCTTACTCAGATGACCTCAACTGGACCAAAGGCAGCCATTTCCTGAAAATAGGTGGGCTCTTTAAGCGCATGCAGATGAATGGCAAGTCGACGACAAATTCCAACGGGCTCTATACCGGTGCTGGCGTTGCAGCTATCCTACAGAAACAGTTCGCTCGTTTGAGCTGGGCAGCCTTTAATAATGTGGACATCGGTATTCGGCAAAACCTGTTTGCCCTCTACATTCAAGACGACTGGAAGTTTGCACCACGGTTCACTATAAATATGGGAGTGCGCTACGAGGGCACCACCTCCCCCACCGAAGTCGGCAACGGGGAATATCTTGGTGCAGACGATCCTGGTGTTGAAGGGCGCCTTGCCAATCTCTTAGATCCGGCGGATCTTGTGCAGCACTTAGGCAATCCTCTGTGGCCCGAAAACCCCTCCTTGAAGAACTTCTCTCCCCGTATTGGCTTTGCCTGGGATATTTTTGGAACAGGCAAGACCTCGCTCCGAGCGGGATTTGGTCTGTTTCACCAGCAGTTGACCCGCTCTCTTTATAGTACCGGGGCTAACAATGCACCTTTTAATGTGGGCCTGACTATAGCGGCAACTCGTATACGTGGACAGATCCCCCCGGGAGGTGGCCCCCCCATGGGTCTCAACATCGAAGATGAGCTTGTTGCACGAGCCGAAGAGCGATTCAATACGGTAAACATGGGCACTCCGAAGCAGCCCTACATGATGCAATATACCTTGACCCTCCAGCAGGAGATCATGCCCAATACCGTCCTTACCATCGGATATCAAGGCTCTGGGGGACGAAAAATCCCGCGTATGATGAACGACGCGAATATATTTCCCCAGACCAAGTATGACGCCAGCCTATATCCCAATGGGCCAGGTCCGGAGTTCAACGGAAGAACCTATTTTCCGTTCTGCACCGCCTATTCTCCGAGTGGAGATTTTTCCTGCCCACGCGGAAATGATCTCCCCCGCGAGAAACTAAACCCAAATTTCGGTGTCATTCGCACCCAACTCTGGGATGGCAACTCGAACTATAACGCGCTTAGAATTTCCTTAGCCCGGCGTTTCAGCGCGGGTCTTGCATTCCAGTTTTCCTACAATTACTCCAAGGCCATCGACGAAGGGTCAAACAGTACCCACTCCGATGCTAACGAGGGTAATCTAGCAAACAGTTCCTGGATGGTCGTAGATCGGTTCGATAAGGCGAGCATGAGAGGGACGAGTTCAAACCACGTGGGCCAGACCTTCTCCGGGACTTTCAGTTATGTAGTGCCCTACAATCCTCAGGGTGCTGCCGGGCTCGTGTTGGGGGGCTGGTCCTTCAACGGGATTCTCACCTTAGCGACGGGTCCTACAACCTCTTTTAGCATGGACTGGGATCGTTCCGGTATGGGTCAAGGTACAGCATCCGAGAGACCGGAGCTCAAACCAGGATTCAGCAACAATCCGATCTTGGACGATGGTCGTGAGCCCACAGCATACTATGATGTAAATGCATTCAGCTTCGCGCCACAGGGGTTCCTTGGCGATCTTGGAAGAAACACACTCACTCTTGGGGGAGTGGCCACTTTCGATCTCGGAATGACCAAGGACTGGGCCCTGACTGAAGGGGCAAAGCTCCAGTTCAAGACTGAGATCTTCAACATCGCCAACCGTGCCAACTTTGGCATTCCCGGAATGGAGCTTTTTGGCCGTGGAGGAGTGCCTGATCCAACTGCCGGTATCGTCACAAAGACTACGACCACCTCGCGGCAAATCCAGTTCGCGCTGAAGATCGTGTTCTAATATTGGCGCTACCGTCAGTATTCTGAGTAAAAAGGGGACAGCCCAGGCTGTCCCCTTTTTTTTCGTCCGTCCCCCTTTAAAAGACTTCTGTCCCTTTTATGCCTTTAGTTCGGATCCCAACGGGACACGTCCGGAATGTGGGAGGCACCTCAGGTGCCGAACGGCCTTGAGGCCGCTCCCCCAACTTCGAAATTAGGCGGTCTGTCGTCCTGCTAGACACCTCTGGAGCAAACGCGCTACAATCGATCTGTCAATAACTTAGCA
>Ga0209987_10000074_pt1 | contig 42697 bp, 31 predicted proteins | sample N074metaG_FD_182134 | JGI IMG/M metagenome (GOLD analysis project Ga0209987, IMG submission 182134) | Deep subsurface microbial communities from Kermadec Trench to uncover new lineages of life (NeLLi) - N074 metaG (SPAdes) (version 2) | ecosystem: Environmental > Aquatic > Marine > Ocean trench...
GGATGAGGAATTTTCTCTACCGCCTGAGTGTCCAGATCAATGATCCAGACAGGAGGGGTGGATCCTCCCCGATGCAACCTCCAACCACTGTCGCCTACTTGAGCAGCATCCCAGGGACGAAAGGCCAGACGCTTTCCATCCGCAGACCAGGCACCTTCGAATGCGTGAGCTTCCATCAGTTTTTCGGGATAAGCTCCTTCAAGAGCTATATGGTAGAGTTGGTTGCTACGGCCATTTCTTATTTCCCGGGCCGAGGCAAAAAGAATACTCTTACCGTCGGCGCTCCAGCCATTAACAGTATCGCCACCTGGGTGCCATGTCAGCCTTCTCGCTGGTCCTCCAGCCACCGAAATAACATAAACATCCTTATTGCTTTCGTAATTCGCTGAAAAAGCAATCCACTTGCCATCAGGAGAAAATTTGGGAGAAGATTCAGTCGCAGGATGAGAGGTAAGCCGTCTGGGATTTTTTCCATCGAGATTTGATATCCACAAGTCACCACCGTAGACGAAAGCAATGTGCTGCTCACTGAGGGCGGGTTGACGGAGTAGTAGTGTTGGCTCCTGTGCTATCACAGAGTTCTGGCAAATACTCCAAAAAAGAATACTTAGCAATGCAGTAATCAGACCTCGTCGATAGTGTAGAGTGATATTGTTTGATGCCGTTGTCATAAGATTTCCTCTGAGTATAGGGAGCATTAAAGCCCTTTCCGCTGAAACTGCGGCAGCAACATGCGTATCATCGCGCTCATCGACGTTGTCGATGTGGTCGACCGGCCACTTTTCCGTAAACGAGCTGTTCGAGTCTCTACTTGCGGGGAATGATCGGCAGTATCAGGTAAGAAAGCCGGTCCGGCGAGTAGTGTATGGTGTTCGTCGCCACCACGCCTTCTGACTCATCCACGTTGCTCCCACCTGTGTTCAAATTGCGCACGTATTTAGGAAAACTGGATGAAGATACCTCGACGCGAATGCGATGGCCTACCTGGAATTCAATTGACGTCGTCATTGGTGTGAAGTTGATCTCATATACTTCGCCGGCCTCCATAAATACTTCTTTGTCGTAGCCGTCGCGATATCGGACCCGTAGGATCGTGTCGTCAATGATGTAGGCTGTTCCATCAGGCAGAACGTCGACAAGCTTGACCGTGAAATCGGTGTCGCGCGCGTTGGATGACACGAAAAGCGACGCTTCCACGAACCCGCTGACTTCAAGCGGCTCTTCGAGCGGTTCACTCGTAAAAACAAGCACGTCGGCGCGTGCCTCTACGGCACGTTGGTCAAACGCCCCTGGAATAACTGTCCCGCCGTTGCAACAATCACCACCGCCAACAGTCTGGACCGGGTTCATGGGATCGTATATGAAACTATCCGTGCCCGCCGATCTCGGTGGGTCGAATGAGAGCCGGCCGTCGCCGTACAAGCTATTGGCGTTGCCGTCGCTAAGGAGATACAGACGCACTTCCTCGACCTCTTCAGGCGGCCAGTCATCCGCTTCACTCCAACGGTTCGCGCCCATAGTAAAGTAACGGACCTTTGGTGTATTGCTGGTTACGGTGCCGCCTCCCCCGGGTAGGAAGCGATCGAAGAATGTGTATATCTCCCCCGTCACGTCTAAACGGGTATCCCCCATGCTTCGCTCACCCACGATCGTCTCTTCCTTGAGACCCCAGAATTCGCAGTGCTCGACTGGTGCGATCACCGCGTATTGATTGTTGCGCACCTCCGCATCGTTACCGTTTTCGCGTACGTGGCTGTACAAAGCCATGTTTGGTCCTATCGAAATGTCATACCACGAGTTGAACCAGAGTGCCGGTACGCCCCAGCCCTCACTATCGTGATAAAGGCCGCCTTCGTACCAGGCCTTGTCGCCGGGTTGGCGGGCGATCAGTTCCTCGAACGTGCCGGGCGGTTCTCCAAGGTCGAGCAACATGTCCTGAACCGGCAGGTAGCCGATTTGTTTGGTCCAGTCGACCTCGGGTTTATCCGCAGCGAGATCGTTGTAGGCTGAGATGCGCTCCCGTGTTTCACGGTCGAGGCCCGCCGGAATCTTCGCGCGAAGCGGATTGTCGACCCCGTACAACCACGGATAGAACAGGGTGCGCTGCGCACCGCCGCGATACCAGTTGCCCTGTTCATGAAACTCACCAACTCGCCCAATGCCGGCGCCCGAGGCCATCGGCACCATAGCCGCGTGCGCCGGATGATCCATCGCAGCCAGTGCGAGCTGCCACTCGGCGGATGAAGAGCACCCTATCGTGCCAACCCGACCATTTGACCACTCCTGCTCGGCGATCCAGGAAAGTGCGTCGTAACCATCAGTTCGCGGATTGCCGAGAATTTCGAACTCCCCTTCGGAAAAGTAACGGCCGCGCTCGTTTTGAATCACGAAGGCATACCCATGGCTGACCGCTTCGACCGCCTGCGGGAGCAATTCATCGGAGGACAACGTGTTGAAGTTATACGGTGTTCGCCAGAAGACCGTTGGCAAAGCATCGTGTGAGTCTTTTGGCAAGTAGACATCGGTTGACAGGTGCACACCGTCACGCATTGGTACGTTAATCTTGCGCGTGGCGTCAGCAAGGCGGCCAAGTTCTTCGCGAAGCTTATCCTCGTCCCACTGGCGGTAGTCTTGTGCCGCGGCAACGCCGAATAAGCCGAGCGAAATGAGTGCAAGCATTAGTCGCATAATGATTTTCCCCCTGCCTAATTAGTTGCCACCAATTCAGGAAGCCGCAAATATATCCCGTCTCAGACATTTGCTGCTGAAAAATGGCGAGCTCATGGCATTTTGACCACACGTTGCCGGGCCCGAATGCTTCCATGATGCCTATATTTCGTGGTGAGGAAATACACGCCCAATCAATGAAAACATGTGAATTTTCTGATGTTAGGTAGTGAGTCACGGGTATATTTTGTAGAAAGAAACACAAGAAGGGCGATGATTTAGATTTTGCCGGAGGCACTGGTCAGTAATACGAGTCTTTCTTCTCGAGACGTTTTTTGAACGAACAGTCAAAAACAATATTGCGGTAAAATAATCATGTATTTGATAACACACGCATTTCGTAACTTCTCTTTTCTTGCAGCCGCGGCCATTCTTTTCGCCCTGTTAGTCCCAAGTTCGGTGACGCAAGCTCAAGATGCTGACTATGAAATTGATCCGGCACTTTACCAGGCTCTCGAATGGCGTGATATCGGCCCGGCTCGCGGTGGCCGTTCTGCCGCTGTTACAGGCGTTCCGAGCCTGCCCAATGTTTACTACATGGGAGCGAGCGGAGGCGGGGTCTGGAAATCGGAGAATGCGGGACAAACGTGGGACAACATCTCCGACGGCTTCTTCAAAACTGGCGGCGTCGGCGCGGTGGCCGTATCACTATCCGATCCGAATGTGGTCTATGTCGGCACGGGGGAAGCACCGTTCCGGAATCAGACCAGCACCCACGGTGATGGCGTTTACAAGTCGACGGATGCCGGCAAGACCTGGGTTCATCTGGGCCTCGAAGCCACACGTCAAATCTCCAGGATTCGCATCCATCCGACCAATCCGGACATCGTTTATGTTGCGGCTCAGGGCAACCCCTGGGGAGCCAGCGAAGAACGCGGCGTCTACCGCTCAACGGACGGCGGCAAAACCTGGGAACTGACCCTGAAGACCACCAACGAGAGCGGCGCGGTCGATCTTTCCATGGATGCCCATAACCCGCGCATCCTCTATGCCGCCATGTGGGACCATGGCCGCAAACCCTGGTTCGTCCGTTCCGGTGGCCCTGGTGGTGGCATTTATAAAACCACTGATGGCGGCGACACCTGGCAGAAACTTGAGGACGGCCTGCCTGATTTCGTCGGCAAGATCGGCATTGCTGTGTCCCCGGCCAATCCGGAACGGGTTTACGCGATTATCGAGGCGGAGGAAGGCGGTCTCTTTCGTTCCGATGACGCTGGAGCAAGCTGGGAGAGGCTCAATGGCGCACGCGACGCCTACGCGCGGGCCTGGTACTACATCCACATTGCCGCCGATACAGTGGACGAGGACACGGTCTATGTCTTGAATGTGGTGCTCCTCAAATCGATCGATGGTGGCAATACTTTTACGGCAAAGGAAACCCCGCATGGCGATGTCCACGAGCTCTGGATCCATCCAACCAACAATAAAACCATCATCGTCGCTGATGACGGCGGGGCGGCTGTGACTTTCGATAGCGGTGCAACCTGGTCAACGCAGGACAATCAGCCAACCGCGCAAATCTACCGGGTCATAACCGACAATCGTTTTCCTTATCACATTTATGGCAGTCAGCAGGACCAGGGGGTTGTCGCCGTTTCCAGCCGTCCTACCTCTGGCGACGAAGGCTTTTTTAACGATTTTTATCCAGTCGGTGGCTGGGAGAGGGCTCACGTCGCATTTGACCCTGAAAATCCGCGCCTGGTTTATTCAACAGCGAATAATATCAGTCTGACGGAATTCGACCGGGAGACCAGGCGGGTACGCCCTCTTAGGCCCTATCCGCAATATACTCTGGGCCTGGACACGAGAGACCACAAGTACCGCGCCACATGGAGCCCGCCGGCTGTTGTTTCGTCCCATGATCCGAGCATCATCTATTACGGCGCAAACAAGCTCCTGCGCAGCAGTGACCGGGGGTACAACTGGACGGAAATAAGCCCCGATCTAACGAAGAATGATGATGCAAAACACGGCAAGATGGGCGGCCCGATCACCAACGAACTGGACGGAGACGCCTATAACACTATTTTTTACATCAGCGAATCTCCGCATGACGCAGGCACGATCTGGGTCGGCACTGATGATGGGCTCGTGCACATCACCCGCGATGGCGGCGACAATTGGGAGAATGTGACGCCCCGCGGCGTCGGAGAGGCCTTTATCAACGCGATCGAGGTTTCACCTCACGATCCGGCCAAAGCCTATGTCGCGGTCGACGGCCACAGATCGAATGATTTTACGCCATCCGTCTACAAGACCGGGAATTATGGGAGGAACTGGCGCAAGATCACGCGTGGCCTGACGGAAGATACCTTCGCCCGCGTGGTCCGGGAAGACCCGGAAAGGCCCGGCCTCCTATACGCTGGCACGGAAGCAGGTATGTTCGTCTCCTTCAACGACGGGGACGATTGGCAGCCGTTGCAGCTCAATCTGCCGAGCGTGCCGATTACGGATATCAAACTGCGTCAGGGCGATCTCGTCATCTCGACTGAAGGGCGAGGCTTTTGGATACTCGACAATCCGGCGCCCCTGCGGCAGCTCGAAGCAACGCTCGAAAACGCCGATCTGCATATTTTCAAGCCTGCGGATACTTATCGTATCGGCGGTCGTAGCGTGGTTGTCTATTATTATCTGAAGGACGATCCCGGGGAAGCTTCGGAATCCATGACTTTCGAAATTCTCGACGATTCAGGACAAGTTGTTCGCACCGTGAAGGCCGATCCGGCCAGCAACCAATGTCAGACTGCGAATGCGGATCTCAGAAGACCTTTCCGTGCCCAGGATCATAAAGCAAAAAAAGGCCTTAACCGCTGGGAATGGGACCTGCGGCGGGATGCCTTTCCCTGCATCGACAATATGAAAATGTTCTCAGGCAGGCAGGGTGCTCGTGTGGTTCCCGGTGAATATCAGCTTCGAGTCACACTGGGCACACAAAGCCGGACCACAAGCTTTAATGTGGCGCCCGATCCGAGAGACGATATTCCCACAGCGCAGTTCGCCGAACTCGATGCGCATCTCGTGGAAACCACGTCCATCCTCGACGGCCTTATAGCCCGTCTCGACCGGCTGCGTGCTGCCCGTGACCAGGTGGTGACGATCGCCAGCCTGACACAAGGCCATGCACGTCATCAGGACATCAAGGCAGGTGCGGACGGCATCGTTGCTCGCATCGCGGATTGGGAAGCAAAAGTCAGTCAGCCCAAGCATGAAGCGCTCGAGGACGAAATCAACTATCCGAATATGCTCGACGCCCAGGTCATGCATCTGCTGCAATCGATCGATAGCGCCGGTGCGCCGGTCACGGACGGCGCGAAGGCGCGGCTTGCCGATTTACGCGCCGAGTGGGACGTTCTGGTTGCGGATTATCAAAGCATTGCGAATGGAGATATTGCGGCATTCAATGCTCTGTTGAAAGTAGCAGGGGTCGAGCCGATCGTACCTCCATAAGCGAAACGTCAGGCGGTGTTTTCTGCTCCAATGGCTGGCTGTCGAGGATTGCAATACCAAGGCAAACCTGACGGCCAGAGGAACTTGCGATTTTCGAACCACGCTTCCTAAAAGTTGCCATCGATTCATCCCTACGTCAGAAACGAGTGTGACAAGCACTCTTTAGGTAACCCTGACAAGTTTTGGTAGGGTTTTAAGTACTTGATAAGACAGGAAAAACTGGTCGGGGTGAGAAGATTCGAACTTCCGGCCCCTGCCTCCCGAAGGCAGTGCCGTGCCAGGCTGAGCTATTTCTCCAAAAAATCTTGGATCAGTTATTGATAAGGCCCTTACTCCCCATTCTCGCTAGCTTAATAAAGGGTTTCTGGTCGACAAGGTCGGGAACCGGCTGAAATCCCGGTCCGCAGTCAATAACTCAGTAACGCCGTGATTCATGCAAAGCGACGCAATGCGCGCGTCATGAACGAGTGGACCGCGGACCTTTCCCTGAGCCAGCAACCCCTTGAGCGTCGTCCAGTGATCGCGGGACTCACTAAGGAGAACCAGGGAGGCTGAATCCAGCCAGGCATCGACCTGCGTGGTTGCCTGCTTTACGGTCGATGGCGGTGCGTAAATCTTTGGATGAGTGACGATGGCGAAAAACTCGTGGATACTTGGCCAGGGCACGGCCCATTGATTTAGCCCCTCGGCCAACTCCCTGATCAGCCCAGCGGCCTGTTCGTGCCAATCTGAATCCCGCCGATGCGCGCAGACCAGGATGTTGGTGTCGACTGCAATCAACTGCCCCGTCCTTCGTAGGCAGCATCGCGAATATCAGACCACGATCTGTTCTTGAACTCGGGTTGCAATCCCTTACCGTCAACGCTCAAGTCGGGCAGCACATACTTCGTGCCCCGTTGCTGTTCCCTGACGGTATTGCGGATACCCTGTTCAATTATTGCGCGCAATGTTGTACCTCTCTTTGCGGCAAGTTTCTTGGCTTTAGTCAGCAAATCATCAGAAATTTCGATTGTAGTCTTCACATATAGTTACCCATATTTATCGATATGGGTAACCATATCGCGGTTCAACAAGGGTCGCAAGAATGTATCTCCGGGTAATCAGGATGTGCTCTCCTTCGAGAAGGGGCTGCGTTGTCCATGCTCGCGAATTGCGACCTCCGAATAGCCAGTTCAAAAAATCGAAGGCGCAACGGCAAAATATTTTGATCATTGGCAGGAAGTTACGTCTAATCCGTTCATGAAAAAGATTTTGGCTGCGTCCGCTGGAATTGCTTTGCTGGTGATCGTGGTCGGCATGATCCTGCCGTCACGTCCCCGGGTCGAGCGGGACATCCTGATCGATGCACATACGGCGACGATCTTCGCGCTTCTGAATGATTTCAGGCAAGTCAGCAAGTGGTCGACCATGCTGGAAGACGACCCCAATGCGCAGGTCGACATCAGCGGCCCGCAACGGGGGGTGGACGCCAGCATTCACTGGGACGGGCACATCATCGGGCGAGGCCGCCAGACCATCATCGAAAGCGTGCCCTACGAGAGAATCACGATGCAGTTCGAACTCGGAGACCAGGCACCAGCGGCGGTCACCTATACCTTGTCCGCCGAGGAAGAAATGACGCGGGTCGTCTGGCTTCACGAAAGCGACTATGGATTCAATCTTGTCGGGCGTTATTTCGGGATGGTGAAGAACCCGGTAATCGGCCGCCAACAGGAGGAAGGCCTCAGACGCCTGAAGGAGTTGGCTGAAAATCTGCCGCGCGCCGATTTCAGTGACATCGAGATCGAACAATTAGTCGTCGAAGGATCAGATATCGCGTACCTGCGAACCACCAGTATCCCGGAAGCAACCGCCATTTCGGCAGCCATGGGTGACGCTTATTTCAGCATACTGAGCTTCATCGATGACCATGGCCTGCACGACGCCGGGGCGCCTTTATCAATCACCCGCACATTTTCGGGGTCCGAGCTGGTATTTGACGCCGCTATTCCGGTGCGTGGCCTGAGCGCCGCGACGCCCCGCACGGGCGAGGCAGTCAAAATCGGCAGGACCTACGCGGGCCCGGTCATCCGCGTGAAGCACACAGGCTCCTACCGCACGCTGGGCAGGACGCACGACAAGATCGCTGCCTACCTGGCAGCACTCGGGATAGAGCGAAACGGGGACGCCTGGGAATCGTACATCAGCGACCCGACGCGGACGGACCAGGCTGATCTGCTGACTTATGTTTACTACCCCATCCGGCACTGACGGCCTTCAGGGCGTTGAGAACTAGTTGGCTTTGACCAGGACTGGGGTACTGGCTGGCTTATCCTCGACATGCAGCGGCAGATTTTTTTGCGCGCTGTCTGACAAGCGTACCATGTCGCTGTAAAGATCGATGATCCTGTGCGCGCACTCGTCCGCTTCCTCGATTGACATCTTTCGAACCGACGCGCAGATCGGTCCTTCGCCATTCAGTGGGGCCACCTGGTTCATCAGGCGTCTAAGCTCCGCGAATGATTTCCGCAGCGCACCCGGCATGTCGTCAGTGTCAATGAAAGTCAGGCTGCCTTCATAGGCCTCAACAAGTCGTTGTTTTATATAGCCATGACTAGCTAATACCGAAACGGCGGTATAGAACCGATGAACGTACTTGGACATTTCCACTCCAGCGTTATTATTCTGCTGGCCGCTTTTTTCACCTCTTAGCGGCTTCCTACGCTTGTGAGTCGACTACTTCCTGTAGTCCGCGGTACGGTGCCGCGTTGCGCTCCTTCGTGTCCTCGTTTTCTGTCTGTTATATGCGACGTGTTCTTATAGCAGATCTTTGGAACTGCACGCAACCTAATCAGCACATGTAATCAAATTTTTGTAATTTCGATCGTCCACTTCTCATCATCGAGCGTACGCTTTTCCAAAAACCGGGGATCTTTTTGGCCGACTTGCCACTCGGCAGCGAGCGTTTCGGACATCAAATAATCACGATATTCGCCGAGCGCCGCCTCGACACCGGCAGATCCGGAAACTCCCAATACGATTCTGTCGGAAACTTCCAACCCCGCCTGCTTGCGCGATTCCTGCACCGTGCGTATCAGCTCGCGTGCAACCCCTTCGCGAATCAGTTCCTCGGTGAGTGACGTATCGAGCGCCGTCAGGTAGCCGGCGTCCGCCCCGCAGGCATAGCCTTCCGCCGAGCTGGTCTCGATGAGCAAGTCTTCGCCGGTAAGCGATATCTCACCGGAAGGGATTGAAATCGTTACAATTTCGTCGCGCGCAACCTTGCCGGCAACGGCCGCGCCATCAGCAGCTTCCAGCGCTTTTCTAATCTCGGGCAAGACTTTGCCATACTCCTTGCCAAGCTTCGGCAGGTTGGGTTTGATGCGGTAAGTCACCAATCCTTCGTCGCGCGCAATGAATTCGATCGATTTAACATTGAGTTCTTCGAGAATCTGGTCTTTGTGATCATCGAGTGCCTTCGCAGCAGCATCGTCGGGCGCACGCACCAGGAGACGTGACAAAGGCTGTCGCGTCCGGATGCCGGACTGCCCGCGCGCGGCGCGCGCCAGGCCCACCACTTTCTGCACGACCCCTATTTCGAACAGCAACAACTCGTCGTCATAGTCTTCATTGACTTCAGGCCAGGTGCTCATGTGCACACTGATTGGCGCATCTTTATCCACTGTGCGGACGAGGTTCTGGTATATATGTTCCGCAAGGAACGGCACGAACGGCGCCATCAGTCTGTGCGCAACATCCAGGCATTCGTACAGGGTCAGGTATGCCGATCGCTTGTCTTCGGGGTCCGTCGACTTCCAGAAGCGCCGCCGATTGCGGCGCACGTACCAGTTGCTCAATTGATCGACGAAGGACTCTATTGCTTCGCCTGCAGTCTTCGCGTCGTAGTCGTCGAGCGCCGCCGTGCAGGTCCTGACCGTCCGATTGAGCAGCGCCAGCGCCCAGCGGTCGATCTCCGGCCTGTCCGCCAGCGGAATATCCTGACTGAAATCGACGTCGTCGAGTCGCGCATACAGCACGAAAAAACCATATGTGTTCCAAAAAGTGTTGATAAACGAGCTGGCTACATCCCGCACGATCTCGACCGAAATGCGTTTCAGGGCTTCGGGCGATAGCCGCGCCAGGAAATACCAGCGCAGTGCATCCGCGCCTACCGTATCGAACACGTCATAGGGGTCGACGATATTGCCGACCGACTTCGACATCTTCTTGCCATCCTTGTCGACGATCAGGTTCAGGCAGACGCAATTCCTGAAGGCGACACTGTCCGATACCAGCGTGCCGATTGCATGCAATGTGTAAAACCAGCCCCGAGTCTGGTCGATTGCCTCACAGATGAAGTCAGCCGGAAAATGATTCTCGAACGTGTCCTTGTTCTCGAACGGATAATGCCATTGGGCGTAAGACATTGCGCCCGAGTCGAACCAGCAATCGATAACCTCCGGGACGCGGTTGAAGGTCTTGCCGTCTTTTTCAAAAGTGACCTCGTCCACCGCCGGCCGATGCAGATCGAGTTCACTGAGATCGCGGCCGGTCAGCTCTTCAAGCTCGCCCACCGATCCAATCATCACATACTCACCATCGCCATCGGTCCAGACCGGCAGCGGCGTGCCCCAGAAACGCTCCCGTGACAATGCCCAGTCGACATTGTTTTCGAGCCACTTGCCAAAACGTCCGTCCCTGATATTTTCCGGCACCCACTTGATCGTCCGGTTGAGTTCAACCATGCGGTCCCGGTAATCCGAGGTGCGTATGTACCAGGCGTTTTTTGCGTAGTAGATAATCGGATCGCCGGTGCGCCAGCCAAACGGGTAGCTGTGGCGATAGCTCTCGGAACGGAACATCAGACCCCGTTCTTTGAGAATCCTGATCAGCGGCTTGTCGGCATCCTTGAAGAACATCCCCGCCAGCGGTTGGATCTCCGGCAGAAAGCGTCCATCCTGACCAACAGTGTGTATCACGGGCAGGCCGGCATCCTGACCGAGTGCAAGGTCGTCGACACCGTAGGGCGGCGCGGTGTGCACAATACCGGTGCCGGTTTCTGTGGTGACATAGTCTGCCGGCAGTACCCGGAAGGCGTCGCCATCAACTTCAAGGTAGTCGAACAGCTGCTCGTAGCGCGTACCGACCAGTTCGGCGCCCTTCACCTTGCGCACCACCTTGTGTTCGAGATCCCGCAGCACCTCTGCGCGTAACGCCTCGGCGAGGATCAGGGTTTCACCGTCGGCCTCGACATAGACGTAGTCGACGTCCGGATGCACCGCGAGCAACAGGTTTGCGGGCAAGGTCCACGGCGTCGTGGTCCAGACGAGGAACGAGGTATTGTCCTCGCCTTCTACTTTGAAGCGAACATAAATCGATGGGTCTTCAACTTCACGGTAACCGAGCGCCAGTTCATGCGATGACAGGGTCGCGCCGATGCGCGGGTCGTATGGCACCACTTTGTAGCCGCGGTAGATCAGCCCCTTGTCCCAGATCGTCTTGAGCAGGTACCACACACTCTCTATATAGCTGTTATCCAGCGTGTAGTACGCCTCGTCGAAATTGACCCAGAATCCCATGCGTTCAGTCATCTTCTCCCAGTCGCCGATATAGCGCATGACCGATTCGCGGCAACGACGGGTGAAATCGTCAATGCCGATTTTTTCCTCGATTTCCTTTTTGTCAAAGATGCCGAGTTCTTTTTCGATCTCGTGTTCAACCGGTAATCCGTGCGTATCCCAGCCTGCTTTCCGCGGCACGTAATAGCCACGCATGGTCTTGTAACGCGGGTAAAGATCCTTGAAGCTGCGTGCGAGAACATGATGAATGCCGGGCTTGCCGTTGGCGGTAGGCGGACCTTCGTTCCATGTGAAAATCGAACGGCCCGCGGACTGCTTCAGCGTCTGCTCGAACACCTTTTGCTCACGCCAAAACTCCAGCACCTCATGCTCGAGTGCCGGACCGTCATAGCGGCCTGAGACTGCCTTAAAGCTCATTCATCGATTTCCAAACAAAAGCCCCCAGGTCAAGAATAAGGGACAGTTTACTTATTTGATGGCCGTCGTCGGTATCCGCGTGACTGTGCACCAAATAAGTAAACTGTCCCCGCCCTTTCACTGGCGCCGCATGAACATCGCCCGCTTAGGAAGGGCTCCTACGGAACCATCGTAGGAGCCCTTCCTAAGCGGGCGATTGCCAATTATTTGTCCCCGCCACTGTCTTGGGGGAAACTAGCTTCGATAGCGCCAAAATACAAGGAAAAAGGGGTCCGACCCCGACGCAGCTACTCCTATGACCAGCGATTTCCCTGCTCCAACGATCGTCAACACCGGCGGCATCAACCTGGCCGTGCATGAGATGGGCGAGGGCCCGCCCGTTATCCTGATCCACGGCTTTCCGGAGCTTGCGTATTCGTGGCGCCATCAGTTACCGGCGCTCGCCAGTGCCGGCTACCGCGCCATTGCGCCGGACATGCGCGGCTATGGCGGCAGCGACAAGCCACCAGACGTCGATGACTATACGATCCAGAAACTGATTGGCGACGTCGAAGGGTTGATGGCAGCGCTTTCGATAGACAAAGCGGTAGTCATCGGTCACGACTGGGGTGCAATGCTCACCTGGCAAATGACCCTGCTCGCACCGCAGCGCATGGCGGGCCTGATCACTCTGAACATTCCCCACATTCCGCGCCCACCGATCAATCCGATTAGCTACATGCGGTGGAAGCTCGGCAAGGACTTCTACATCGTCAATTTCCAGAAATCAGATGAGGCGGATCGGCGCTTTGCGGAGGACCCTCGGCGCTTCATTAACGTGATGATGCGGCGCAGGCAGTTCTCGCGAGGGCCATCTGCAACCGGGCCAAAGAAAAGGCGCCCGTTAAGCCTGATTGCGGCACTGGACCAGGACGAGCCTGCCGGGGAGGCCTTGCTGAGCGATGAGGAGCTTGACGTTTACGCGGATGCATTTGCCGCCGGCGGCTTTACCGGGCCGATCAACTGGTATCGCAACTGGGCCCGAAACTGGAAAAGCACGAAGGGTGTCGATCAGACGGTCCGGGTTCCAGCGCTTTTTGTTGGCGCCGCAAACGACATCTTAATCTCACAGAGCCAGATCGAGGCAATGCGTCCCTTCGTGCCAGACCTCGAGATTCAGATGATCGAAGAATGCGGCCACTGGACGCAGCAGGAGAAACCGGATGAGCTGAACCGCATCGTCATCGACTGGCTTACGCGCCGATATCCGCTCTGAGAACATCGAGACTGGAGAGCAGTTTGCTTATTTAAGATAAAGGGACAGTTTACTTATTTGTTTTCGATTTGAAGGTGTAGCCATAATGATGAGCCAAATAAGTAAACTGTCCCTTTATCTTGCGTCGAAGAATGGGGCTAATGAATGATCGGTGAAACTGGCAGGTCGCTTTCTTCGCCGAACATCGCCCGGTCGAAAATTTTGATGAGACTCTCGGTGCTCTGGGCGCCAATTGCAAACAGGCGTTTGTTAATCAGGAAATCGGGCACCCCGGTAACACCTCTTTGACGGACGTGCGCTTCCTGGGAAAGTACGACACGACGGGATAAATCGTTATCGAGCGCCTTGTTAATCTCTGTTGGCGACAAGCCGCTGCCGCCGCCGATGTCGATCAGCACATCCCGATCCGCGATATCGAGACCACGTTCAAAAAATCCGCGCAGGATATTTTCCGCGAGATCCGAAGTACTGATCTCCTCAGTCTCGCCCAGCTTCATCAGGCGATGAGCATCCAGTGAATTCGGTACGCGCTCGAGCTTGTCGAAATCGAAGTTGATGCCCTCGGCCTTGCCGATCAGCGTCAGCTCGTTCATCGCGGACTGCAGTTTCTCAGCGTTGCCGAAACGCTTTTCGAGATATTCGTCGAGCGCCATTCCAGACACAGGCATGGTTGGATTGATCTGGAAAGGATACCAGCGGACGAGGCTCGGACCGTGAACAGCGGCCAGTGCATCGTCCAGGCGACGCTTCCCGAGATAGCACCACGGGCAGATCAGATCGGCGATGACGTCCACCTGCAGGGTCGCAGGCGAAGCGGCGTTCTCGCTATCCAATAGTGTTGTCAGTTCGGGGCTCATCATGGTTATCTATTAATTGGGTTCGCTACCTTAAAAACAAGTCTACCTGGGTAATCCTGAACCAATGCTTAAGTATTAGAGTCAGATTGGTAAGCAAAGTTTAGTAACAATTCTCGTGTTTTTCCGGATTTTCGACGAATTTCTCGTCAAGATCGCTTCAATTTAGCCTCGTAGTCAACCCAGGCGGCCATTCCTGACAGCACCCATGTCGCTGCGCTCACGATGACGTCGCTTTGTTTCGGTCAGTTTAGAAGAAATAGCCAATTGAGGTGACGACTCCGTAGTCATCCTTTTCCGCGCCCTCTGGCGGTTTGCTCAGGTAGGTATAGTAGAACGACAAGTCGAAAAACAGATCATCGATTATCTCCCGTCGCAGGGTGAGATTCGAGTTGGAACGAAACGAGCTGAAATCCTGGAGTTTTGCAAAAACATCTGTCGTAAATGTCATATCACTCGAGGGATCGAGTGACCGGTGCAAATACTTGACACTGAATTTCGCTTCTGCGTCCGTCGTGTCCGTATCCGTTTCCGTATCAACAGGTTCGGGATCAGCGGTAGCCAAGGCGGTCCGGGTTGCCACCAGGCCAACCAGCAATGAAAACTGGTTCTTGTTGCTCTGTACCAGGTACCTGCCAAGGCCGCCGCCAACCGACAGTCGTCTGTCCACGCCCTGCTCATCGTTTCTCTCGACGCTGGTGAACCAGTCGGTGAACCAGCGGCTGTTGCGAAACCGCTGATAATTGAGGTTGAGACTCTGGTTTTGTGTCGTTTCGGCACCCGGCTGGTCGGTAATCGATGAGATAAGGTCGAGACCCAGGAGATAGGTACGGGCACGATAGCGTACGTTCGCACTCAGATTACCGACGGTGACCTGGCTTGCCTTGTCGGAGTTAAAGCCGAATTTGACTGAACCCTCGAAACGCTGCCAGATTTTTTCGTCGGTCTCGATCGGCGTGATGCGAATGATTTGTGACATATCGATCTCCTGGATGTTTTCGCCCCGGCCAACGCCGACCCTTCCATCAGCGCCGATTACAAAAAGCCCCCCAAAGTAGCGGGTGCCTGACGCAACCTCGACCTGCAACGACTGATCACTATGCAGCGATACGACCTCTTCCCACTCTATGCTGACCGTCCCCATGGAGTCGGTGCTATAGCGCAGCGCACCAAAATCGAGTGACTTGATCTCGCCGGTCACCGCATCACCATTGATCAGCACTACTACGTCTGTTTTGGCGGCCTCAGCGTCGTGGGGCACCCCCAGGGCAAGGAGAATCGTGGCCAGGCAGGTCCACACTGCTTCGGTTTTCTGCATCCTTATATTCCTTGAAAAACTGCCATCTGCTGTGCTTCGCAGCGGCAATATTACGAGTAATATCCGTTCATTACGACCAGTCAGGCGGGCGCTGCAATATTCGAAGCAAAGCCCCGGTCTGTTAAACTGAGTCCAAACTACCGGAGAGAACCTTGCTGATTCGAAAACCCGCAGATATTCGTCCGTCCGAGATCACGAGCCGGGAGAATTACCTCAGCCGCCGCAAATTTATCCAGAGTACGGCGCTGGCGGGTAGTTCGCTGATCGCCGGCACGGCGGCCGGCGCCATCATTCCAGAGGAGAGACGTGCCAGACTGACTGGTGTCGAGACCAGTGAGTTCAGTACCAGCGAAGCACCAAACAGCTACACCGATATTACGACCTACAACAACTACTACGAATTCGGCACTAACAAGGACGACCCGTTCCGCAACTCGCAGGAATTCGAACCACGTCCCTGGTCGATCACGGTTTCGGGCCACGCGGACAAAACGGGCACGTTCAATCTTGAAGACATCGTCAAGCCGCACGTTCTGCAAGAGCGCATTTATCGGCTGCGTTGCGTAGAGGCCTGGTCCATGGTCATTCCATGGGTAGGCATCCCGTTGGCTGACGTCGTCAAACAATTCGCGCCGCAGTCCGCCGCCAAATACGTCGTCTTTCGCACCTTGAATGACCGGGCAAGAATGCCGGGGCAACGCTCGCGAGTGCTGCGGTGGCCATATATCGAAGCACTGACGATTGCCGAGGCGGCCAACCCGCTGCCGATACTTGCTGTTGGTCTGTACGGTGAAGTATTGCCGAACCAGAACGGTGCGCCGATACGCCTGATCGTGCCCTGGAAGTATGGTTTCAAAAGCATCAAGGGCATTGTCAGCATCGATTTCTCAGAGACACGGCCGAGGACCAGCTGGGAAATTGCGGCGCCGCACGAGTACGGGTTTTACGCGAACGTCAATCCCAACGTTGACCATCCGCGCTGGAGCCAGGCAAGGGAACGACGCATCGGTGCGGCGACTGGCGGCGGCCTGCAGAGCATTTTCGGCGCGAAGAAACAAGCGACGCTCATGTTCAATGGTTATGGCGAGCAAGTCGCCCATCTGTATGACGGACTGGATCTCAGAAGAAATTTCTGACCGCTAATGAATGTCATTCGGCAAATCCGCTTCCTCTGGAAGCCGCTGGTTTTTGTCGCCTGCCTGATTCCTGCGGCCCTTGTCGTCGGCGACACTTTCGCCATAACAGGGACGCTCGGCGCCAATCCGATTGAAGAGATTCAGGATCGCTTCGGCAACTGGGCATTGAGATTTATCCTGATCACGCTGACCGTGACCCCGTTGCGGCAAATCAGTGGCTGGAACTGGCTGGTCCGTTTTCGCCGCATGCTTGGCCTGTTCGCTTTCTTCTATGTTCTGATGCATTTCCTTACCTGGCTTGTCCTCGACCAGGAACTGTTGCTGTCGGCGATCAGTGAAGACATTTTCGAGCGTCCATTCATCACCATCGGGTTCACTGCATTTCTGATTCTGATCGCGATGGCAGCGACGTCTACCACTGCAATACGACGGCGCATGGGGCGGCGCTGGCAGCAACTGCACTACGGCATTTATGTCGCCGGAATCCTCGGCGTCTGGCACTACTGGTGGCAGGTCAAACTCGACGCGAGCGACCCTGCAATATATGCAGCACTGCTGGCAGCATTGCTTGGCTACCGGCTGTGGCGTCGAAAGCGTAAAGTAGCCGCACAGCCAGAGAGGAATCGCCATGGCAATCGCCGCCTGGAAACGCTTTGAGAAAACGCCTGGCTATCAGAAAAAGAAGCGTTTCCTGAAACGATTAATCGGCAAAGAGCTTCGGCTCAGGAACGATATCGATATGCCTGTAATCAACGATGGCGGCTGGTGGTTCACGCCGGAGGGTCTCGATGCCGACAGCATCGTTTATTCGCTCGGCATCGGTGATGACATCGAATTTGATCTGTCCGTGATTGAGAAATATGGCGTTGAGGTGCATGCGTTCGATCCAACCCCCTCCTCTATCGATATGCTTAAAGGAATGAATCTGCCGCAGCGATTCGAATTTCATCCCTGGGCAGTCACTGCCGCCGACGGCAGCCTGACGTTCTACCCGCGCCTGAAAAAGGACGGCACGAAATCCGATGTCATGTATACGCTGATTGCGGAGGAGGAAACCGTCGATGATGCAATCGAAGTTCCCGCATACAGCCTGTCGACGATCATTCAGAAACTGGGTCACGAACAAATCGACCTCATGAAAATGGACATCGAGGGCGCCGAGTATGAAGTGCTCGACGGTCTGTTGGCATCACCGATCAAACCGACGCAATTGCTGGTCGAATTTCACCACCGTTTTCCCGGAATCGGCCTCGACAAGACAGCCGATGTGATAGAGCGTCTGCGCGACGCCGGGTATAAAATCTTCGCAATCTCGGAGACAGGACGCGAAGTGTCCTTCCTGCGCCTATAATCGCGTTATGCGCTTCTGCCAGGACAGCTTATTCAGGATTTTCGCGGCGGCGGCTATTACATCGCTGCTCTGTGCCTGCGCCAGCCCCGGCGGGCCGCCGCCTGGCCAACAGCTCAGCTGTCCGCACGGCGAGATTGTCGTATGCCGCGGTGGCACCGCGTCCAAGGCAGGCAGAATCGCTGATCGTGAGCCACGAATCTGTGCATGCCAGCTAACAGACGGCAACACTTTACAGATCTTTGATCCAGATCGATAGACCGTATCGGGCTTTGCGTAGGAGCGGCTTCCAGCCGCGATTCATTCCTGATCAGGGCATTGATCGCGGCTGGAAGCCGCTCCTACGTGTGTCTCAGATTACGAGCTCATAGACGGTTTGGGTTTCTTCGGTGAGAGTGCATCCATCACAACTAGCGAAACATCGAGGGATCGATCTCCATCGAAACTTCGCTGATCTTGTCGACCGGAATGCCCACCCTCTTTGCATGTTCGTAAATCGCGTCTGTGTCGGGTGCTTCGTATTCGCAATAAACCTTGCCTTCAGCTTCGGACACGTAGCTCCGAACCCAGACGACACCTTCCATGTCATCAACGACTTTCACCGATAGTTTTCCCACTTCCGCGAGCTGCTCGGGGCTTTCAGGTTTCATGTTCCTTTCAATGATGTAACGAGGCATTCTTATCCCCTTGGTCAGATTAATTTGCGCTCGATTTTGAATTGGGCGATTGTAACTCGCTGGCGAGCGATTCGAGCGATTTATCGCCAATTTCACGCGCAACGGCCAGTGCGGCAGTGGCGAATGCGTCGGCTTGTTGTACTTCGCCGGCCTCACGCGACACCTCGCTCAGACGTTGCAACGCCCAACCCTCGCCCGCCCGATCCCCGAGGTCACGGCGGCGTTCGATGCATTGCTGATACCAGGTGCCAGCATCGCTCAGGTCACCGCCAGCGCGAGCGGCCGCGCCCAGTGCAGCAAGGCTGTCAGCCTCTGCGCCATCTTGCCCGAATTCCCGATTGGTGGCGAGCGCCTCTTGCAGAACCGTGAGGGACTCGGCCGCCTTATCCAGTTTCGTCAGCACTGCGCCGAGGCCATTCAATACAACGCCAAGGTCGTCTTTGTTTTGTTCGCGTCGGATCAATGCTGCCGCCTTGCGATATTGCTTCTCAGCTTCGTCGAGTTCACCGCCTTGCCACGCAGACAGTGCAAGGCTGTTGCGAATTCGTGCTTCAGTTTCCTTGTCTTCAAGCTCGGTCGCTATCGCTAACGCCCGTCGGTACAGCCAATGCGCTTCCGACCGGTCTGGCGCCCGGCGCAGACCGGCCAGACGTTCCATAGCGGCCATGGCGCCCGGACGATCGCCGAGACGTTCCTGCAGTTCAAGTGCCAGACGCCATGTTGCTTCGGCCTCGGGACGCCCGGCGCGCTGCTGTGCATTCGCAAGCCCGGCAAGGGCGGATGCCAGCGGCTCTTCAATGCCGATGCGCCGCAGAGCGCTGACGGCTTCCTCAAAATGCGGGATCGCCTCTTCCGGCTTGCCGCAGGTTACGAGTGCTTCACCCAGAAAAACCAGTGACTGGGCCAGCTGATCGGTACGATTTGCGCGCCGCGCCAGCTGCACGGAGTCCTGGTATGTCGCCACGCCCTTATCAAACTGTCCCTTCTCGAGGTACAGCGCTGCCGCCCCCAGCGTATTAAACGCCTCGCGCGCAGGCATTCGGGCTTCCCGGGCGAGCCGGCCGCCCTCTTCAAACGCATCGATGGCATCATCGGTGCGCCCCATGGCCCGCAGCAGGTGCCCCTTGTAGTTATACGCATAACTCTGGTCGACCGGGTTGCCGGTTTCATTCGCCAGAACCAGCGCCTCGTCACCAATCGCCATGGCGCGATCCCACTCCTCCAGTCGTCGCAGCGCGCGACCAAGATTCAGGATATCTCTGATTAGCCGGCTGCTGTTGTCCTGCTCGCGCGAATTATTGACGGCCTTTTCCAGCCAGGGTACCGCCTCGCCGTAGTCGCCCTGACGCCATAGCAGATGTCCAAGGCTTCGCAATACCTTGCCACCAAGTTCCGGATTGTCGAGTTGATCTGCAATCTCCAGTGCCTGATCCAGGGGCGGACGGGCGTCTTTAAACCGCCCCGACAGAGTGTGAAGATCGCCCTGCCGCACACAGACCTCGCCACGTTCCGTCGTCGGCACATCGGCCGGCAACAGGCCGCTAAGATCATCGATGACCTGTTGTTGCTCGTCCCGGCGCCCTAGTTCTTCCAGGTGACGCTCCAGGTCGAGTAACAGTTGTATGAGCAGTGAAGTTTTTTCCGCCGTTTCCTTGTCGCTATTTTCTATCCAGGCACGCGTGTGAATCAGTGTTTCAACCGTTTCCGGCAGCCGCCACAAACTTTCGGCTCTCTGCGCGGCAACCAGGCCATAGCGAATGGCCTTGTCCCAGTCCTCGGCGGCAGCGAAGTGTACCGCCAGCCGCGCCGAATACTCGTCCACATTGTCGCCGTACAGTTCTTCGATGGCCGCGCCGACAACGGCATGTCTTTCTTTTCTCTGCCGCTCCAGCAAACTGCCGTAGGTTACATCCAGGGTGAGCGCGTGCTTGAAACGATAGGTAGGCTCCTTGCCGAGCCCGGTGCGCTGAATCAGACCTGCATCTCGCAGGGTCTCCAGTGAGCCCTCGATGCGCGCGCGGGAAGGAACTACTTTTTTCAGGAGTTCGAGCCCGAATTGCGGCCCGATAACCGCGGCACAGCGCAGTACTTCCCTGGCTTCCGGGTCAAGCCGGTCAAGCCGGCTCTTGAGAACCGCCTCCACGGTATCTGGTATGACTAACCGCTCAATACCGCTAGCGAGCTGTGCTTCTCCGTCCCTGATGACCAGTGCTTCGGTTTCCAGCAGCGTTCTGCAAAGCTCTTCGATAAAGAACGGGTTGCCGCCGGTCTTCTCGCCAATTCGCTCTGCAAGCTCTGCGGGAATTCGTGCGCCATTGAGTGCCGCACGCATCAACTCGGCAGCCGGACCGCTACCCAGCGAGGCGAGCTCCAGGTGCACATCAGCCGTCGGCACCGGACTGTCGCTGCCCGGACCTGGCCTCGACGTCACAATGACAAGTAGCGCATGGGCCGCAACCATCTCTCGCAGTTGCAACAGCACTTCCCTGGAGCCCTCGTCTGCCCAATGCCAATCTTCCAGCAGCATGGCCAAAGGTTTTCCGGCTGAACCCTGTGTAAACACGGATATCAACGCCTCGCCTAATGCTGCCTGCAGGTCCTCTCCTTCCAGGTAGTCGGGCAGTGGATATTTGTCACTGTCAATCGACAAAACGTGAAGTATTGCCGGTAAGTAAACTTCGAGCTCCGGCGCAAGCTCCAGCGTCCTGGTTACGACCTCGTCATGTGTGTTGTCAGAAAGATCTTTCGACAGGCCAAGCATGTCTTTCATGCTTGCAATAAACGGCAGCAATGGGGTCAGCGCACCCCGTTCCCGGCAGCGGCCGACCGTAGATCGAATGTTCACGCCCTCGAGCGACTTCCAGAACTCGTACAGCAGGCGACTTTTTCCGACGCCGATGTCACCGACAATAGTAACGAATCGTCCCGAACCGGATTTTGTATCCTGCAAAGCCTGTGCAAGCACGGCAAGTTCATGATCGCGTCCGACGAATTCTGTCAGGCTGCCGGGCGCCGATGCCTCCAGGCGGCTGACGTGTCCCGATTCACCGAGTACTGCGACCGGCGTCATAGCCGGCTGGTCCGGGAGCAGATTAACCGGGGTACGCCCCTCGGTAGTAACGAATGGCTCGACAATGCGGGCAAAATCCGGAGGAAGGAGAATCTCTCCGGGCGCTGCCAGCGCGGCGAGGCGGTTGGTGTCCCGAACAACGGTGCCGCCAATTCGATATCGCCGCTCGCCCGCATCGGTCGCACGGACCGCTACCTGCTCGGACCCCGCCGCAATACGGAGTTTCACACGCTCGCGTAAATTTGTCGCTTTCGCAGCGTCGTTCCTGATTTCGAGGGCAGCCCGGACCGCACGAAGCCGATCGTCTTCGTGAGTTATCGGCACGCCGAATAGCGCGACGAACGCGTCTTCGGAAAATTCGTTCAATTCCCCGCCATACTCTTCCACGACAGACTTTACGCTTTGTCGGAGGTCGGCAAGCATTGTCTCGACCTCATCCGGGTTCTCTGTTTCGAGCAGGGACTCGAATCCTTCGATCATGCAGGCAACCACCGTTACGCGTCGCCGTTCGCCTTCCGGCGGCAAACTCGGCGTCGAATCGAGAGACACCTGGTACGACGGATCGTCCAGCAGACACTCGAGATCGCTCAACATGGCCGCCGCATCCGCGTATCGCCGCCCGGGATCCTTGTGCATCGCACGTTCAACAATCGATACAACATTGATTGGAATTGAGGACACCAGCCTGGTCAGGGAGTCGGGCTTGCGCTCGAGAATGCCGGCGATAACCGCCTGGTCGCTGCCGCCGCGGAATGGACGCGTGCCACTCAACATCTCATAAAGCACAACACCCAGCGACCAGATGTCTGTCCGTTGGTCGACTTTTTCACCGCGAGTCTGCTCCGGGCTCATGTAAGCGACCGTGCCGATGCGTGCGCCCGTTTGCGTGATCGCCGTTCCGGCATATTGCGCCAGTCCGAAGTCGACGATCTTCACGACACCGTCATCAGTCAGGATCATGTTGGCCGGCTTGATATCGCGGTGGATGATTTCCCGACTGGCTGCTTTCTTCAGGCCTCGACATATCTGCGCGGCAATATCCAGCGCCTCGGGAAGGTCCAGGCCACCCTGATCGATACGTTGCCGAAGCGTTTCACCTTCGTAATATTGCATCGAAATGTAAATACGACCATCGCCGGTCTCACCGACCTCGTGAATCGTACATATGTTCGGGTGGTCGAGTGCTGCCGCCGCTTTGGCTTCGACCAGGAATCGTTCCCCGGCGTCCGCGTCCGCCAGCAGGTGATCGGACAGGACTTTGATAGCAACAATTCGGTCGAGGCGCGTATCGCGCGCCTTGTAGACGATGCCCATGCCGCCAACACCGAGCCGCTCCAGGATCTCGTAATGGACAAACTGCTGCCCCTCCAGTTTGCTGGCAGAACGAAACGAGCTGCCGGCAGCGACGCTTGCTTCCTTGCTTGCCCGATCGCCGGCTTTATCAGCTTCGTCCGTGTCAGGCACGATGTCGAAGGCCCACGAGAGAACCATGGCGATCGGGAAACCCAGCACAACAATCAGTGCGACGGTTTTCGGCATCCATTCGGGGGCACCGAGAGCGGGCAGGAACAGCGTGGCGCCCTCGGCGACACCGGCACCGACAACGACGTAAGCGATGGCCGCACGAATGACTTTTCGTCGTCTTAATTCCAGGACGAAGGTGCGCAGCCGGGACCGAAGATTTCCATCGGGCATTGTTTTTGCTTATCCCCTCAGGATGGAGCGTATGGTCAATTATTGGTGATTCTAGCGCAGATTGTGAATCGACATTTAGTGCTTATAAAAAAAGCCGTCCAGCCGCAATGCGTTGCTGAAGATGGTGTTGATCGCGGCTGAAGCCGCTCCCACAGTTCTTATTAGTAACGTGGGAGCGGCTTCAGCCGCGAATGTCGAAATGAAAAAGGCCTCGAACATTCGAGGCCTTTTCGTTTTCTCGCTTTTAAGCGACAAACTTACATCATGCCGCCCATGCCACCCATGCCACCCATATCCGGCATCGCAGGTGTATCATCTTTCGGTGCCTCGGCAACCATTGCTTCGGTTGTCAGCAGCAGGCCGGAGACAGACGCTGCATTCTGCAGCGCGAAACGCGTGACCTTGGTCGGGTCGAGAATGCCCTGCTCGATCATGTCGCCGTATTCACCAGTTTGGGCATTGAAACCGTAGTTACCCTTGCCTGCAGCTACCTCATTCAAAACCACACTGGCGTCACCGCCGGCATTAGCAACGATCTGACGCAGTGGCTCTTCAAGAGCGCGACGCAGGATTTTGATACCAACGGTCTGGTCGTCGTTATCACCGCTAAGTTTTTCAAGCGCCTTGGCACAACGGATGAATGCCACACCGCCACCGGCAACAACACCCTCTTCTACCGCAGCGCGGGTCGAGTGCAGCGCATCTTCAACGAGCGCTTTCTTTGACTTCATTTCAACTTCGGTCGCAGCACCAACCTTGATCACGGCAACACCGCCGGAGAGTTTGGCGACTCGTTCCTCCAGTTTCTCCTTGTCGTAGTCAGAGCTTGACTCTTCGATCTCAGCGTTGATCTGCTCGACACGGCCCTTGATATCCTCGCTACGGCCAGCGCCGTCGATGATGGTCGTGTTCTCCTTGGTGATCTGAACCTTCTTGGCCTCGCCAAGATCGTCCAGCGTTGTCTTCTCCAGGGACAGGCCAACCTCTTCCGAGATTACCTGACCGCCGGTCAACACCGCGATATCCTGCAACATGGCCTTGCGGCGGTCGCCGAAGCCTGGTGCCTTGACAGCGGCCACCTTGACGATGCCGCGGATGTTGTTCACGACCAGGGTTGCCAGCGCCTCGCCCTCGACGTCCTCTGCAATCATCAGCAGCGGACGGCTGGCTTTAGCAACGGCTTCCAGCGTCGGCAGCAGGTCGCGGATGTTCGAGATTTTCTTATCGAACAACAATATCAGCGGATTCTCGAGCTCAACACTCTGGCTCTGTGCATCGTTGATGAAGTATGGCGACAGGTAGCCGCGATCGAACTGCATGCCCTCAACCACGTCGAGTTCATTGTCGAGCCCGGAACCCTCCTCCACGGTGATGACACCTTCCTTGCCAACTTTCTGCATGGCATCGGAAATGATCTCGCCGATTTCGGTGTCAGCGTTGGCGGAGATACTGCCAACCTGGGCAATTGCCTTGTCATCTTCGCAGGGCTTCGACAGCTTCTTCAATTCCTTGAATACAGCGGTTGTTGCCTTGTCGATACCTCGCTTCAGATCCATCGGATTCATGCCGGCAGCAACCGACTTCAGGCCTTCGCGGAGAATCGCCTGCGCAAGGACCGTGGCAGTCGTGGTGCCGTCACCAGCGACATCCGAGGTCTGGGAAGCAACTTCCTTGAGCATCTGCGCGCCCATGTTTTCAAATTTGTCATTCAGCTCGATTTCCTTGGCAACAGACACGCCATCCTTAGTGACGGTCGGTGCACCAAAACTCTTGTCGAGCACTACATTGCGACCTTTGGGACCCAGGGTCACCTTTACCGCGTTAGCCAGAATGTTCACACCTGCAAACATCTTCTGGCGCGCGTCGTCGCCGAAACGAACTTCTTTAGCAGCCATTTAAATATCCTCTTTTAAAATCTGTAGAGCTTCTGAACGTGATTTCGACATCTAGTCTTCAATGATGGCCATGATGTCGTCTTCTTTCATCACCACCAGCTCTTCGTCGTCAACCTTGACTTCCGTGCCGCTGTACTTGCCAAACAACACCTTGTCGCCAGCCTTGACATCCAATGCACGAATTTCACCGTTTTCCAGGATCTTGCCTTTGCCTACGGCAATGACTTCACCCTTGATCGGTTTTTCAGCCGCAGAGTCCGGAATGACGATGCCACCCTTTGAGGTGCGCTCCTCATCCATGCGCTTTACGAGGACTCGGTCATGAAGCGGACGAATCTTCATCGTTTAGATCTCCTATAAACTATTGATTATTAACTAACTAATGTGGTTTTCCTGACCGGTGTCTGTTAGCACTCGGCCTCGAGGAGTGCTAATGATAGGGGCCGCGCGGCAAATTTCAAGCCCGCCGAACAGGTGGGATGCAAATTGCGGCGTGAGTCCATGACAGAACCGGTTAGCATCGGTATCCTGCCCCTCCGGTTCAGGCCCTTTATGTTCACATAATCGGTAACAATAGCTGCCCGGAGACGGTCCAATGTTGATACCCGAATGATATGCCCGAGAAGATGCTGAACGCCCTTAACTCAATGCTTGCCGCCCTGCTCCTGACGCTGCTATTGGCTGTGCCTGGGGCGTTGGCGCAGGACGAGGACGTGCTGCATCCGGAGGAGGCTTACCGCTACGCCGTGGCCGATAGCGGGGACGCGATCGAGATCGACTGGGTCGTGGAAGAGGGCTATTACCTCTATCGCAACAAGATGTCCTACGCCAGTAATTCCGACGCAGTCGTATTTGGCGAGGTCGTGCTGCCCGAAGGGTTGCACCACGAAGACGAGTTCTTCGGCGTACAACAGATATACCGTGACCGTTTTTACGTAAGCATCCCTTACACGGTAGTCGGCGAGACACCGGCGACGATGGATCTCGTCATCAAGTCCCAGGGCTGCGCCGATATAGGCCTCTGCTATCCGCCGCAGACCTGGACCGAGACGGTACGGCTGGTGCGGAACCCGGATGGCGGGAAAATTCAGCTTGGCGACATCGGCACCATTGGCAGGTTTGACAGCTTCGGCGGCGCCAACGATGATTTCCTGCCGGTCGACGAGGCATTCCAGCCAATTCTGACCGCGCTCGATGGCAATACCGTCGAAGTCGCCATCAGGGTCGCCGCCGGATACTACTTGTATAAGGACAAGATCTCGGCAACGGTCGATTCGGACCAGGTACAACTCGGCAAACTCGAGCTGCCGGCCGGCGAGATGCAGACCGATCAGTATTTCGGAGACATGGAGGTCTATCACTTCGACGTGTTCGGACGCCTGCCGATGGCGCGTGCGACCCCGGAAGCAATGGACCTCGATCTGGAGATCGGATACCAGGGCTGCGCTGACGACGGAATCTGCTATCCGCCGGTAAGCAGAATTATCACCGTGTCGTTGCCTGGCGCAACCGCTGTTTCCGCACTGGCGAGCGTTGCAGCAGCGAGCGCGAGTGCAGCCCCCGTATCCGAACAGGCGCGGCTGGCGCAAATCATCACCGGCTCAGGCTTAGGCCTGGTGGTTGCAACCTTCTTCGGCCTTGGCCTGTTGCTTGCGTTCACGCCGTGCGTCCTGCCGATGGTGCCAATCCTGTCGGGCATCATCGCTGGAGAAGGCGACAACATCAGCCCTGCTCGCGGTTTTTCACTCGCGTTGAGCTACGTCATGGGCATGGCGCTGGTCTATACCGCCGCCGGAGTGGCTGCAGCGGCTGCCGGATTACAGTTACAGGCGATGTTCAACCAGCCGTGGGTGCTGGTTTTGTTTTCGAGTTTGTTCATCGTGCTCGCACTCGGCATGTTCGGCATGTTCGAATTACAGATGCCATCCGCGATCCAGTCCCGCCTTGCTAATCTTAGTGGTGGTCAGAAAAGCGGCACCACGGTTGGCGCCTTCGTTATGGGCGCCATTTCGTCGCTGGTGGTCACGGCGTGCGTCGCCCCTGCCCTGGTTGCCACATTGACCGTTATGGCACAGACCGGCGACATGGTGCGGGGTGGTACCGCGCTGTTCGCAATGAGTATGGGCATGGGAGCACCGTTGTTGCTCGTCGGTGCCGCGCAGGGCAAGTTGTTGCCCAAGGCCGGAGCGTGGATGGTCGCAGTGAAAAATACCTTTGGCTTCATGATGCTCGGCCTCGCAATCTGGATGATGTCGCGCGTGCTGCCGGATGAGGTGACACTGGCACTTTGGGGCATATTGATTTTCATGGCGGGCGTCTATCTCGGCGGCCTCACTACACTGACCTCAGAGTCGTTTGGCGTACAGAAACTCGGTAAAGGCTTCGGCCTGCTGGCCATCATTTATGGCGCCGTCCTGCTGATCGGTTCGCTGGCCGGCAGTGACAGCATGTTGCGTCCGCTGGCGGCATTCAACACCGGCGGCGGTGCCATTGTCGCCGAACAGCGCGAGCTTGCGTTTCAGCGCATCAAGACGACCGCAGACCTGGATGCCGCGGTTGCCGCGGCTGCGCGCCAGGGCAAATCGGCGATGCTGGATTTCTACGCCGACTGGTGTGTCTCTTGTATCGAAATGGAGAAGTACACATTTATTGACGCTGGTGTCCAGGAGGCACTCTCCAATACGGTATTGTTGCAGGCCGACGTAACGGCGAACGATGATGAAGACCAGGCGTTGCTGCAGCGCTTCGGTGTGTTCGGTCCGCCGACGATCATCTTCTTCGGCGCGGACGGAGTGCAACGACACGGCTATGAGGTGGTCGGATACATGAAGGCGAAGGATTTCGCCGAGCACGTCAGGATGGCGACGGGGAAAAATTCAACAATGAGTGCACAGAACTAAAACTAATGAACAAGAAATTTGCGATTATATTTTCATTGGCCGGACTCCTTGCCGCAGGCATCGCGTTCACCATTTTCCGCAACCAGCCGCAGGCGATCGACGTGCAGCCGGTTGTCGAGGCAGCAACACCGGTGGTTGTCGAGCGATTGGACTTCTCGCTGCCGGATCTCGATGGCAATATGCGCAAACTTTCGGACTGGGACGGCAAGGCCCGGCTGGTGAACTTCTGGGCGACCTGGTGCGCACCGTGCCGCCGGGAGATTCCTCTCCTGAAAAGGACGCAGGAAGCACACGCAGGGAACAATCTGCAGATCATCGGCATTGCCGTCGACTTCCTGGAGCCGGTACAGGTCTACGCGGAAGAAACCGACTTCAACTACCCGATCCTGATCGGGCAGGAAGATGCGATGGCCGCTGCGGAGGCATCGGGGCTGGAATTCATCGGCATGCCTTTTACGATGGTCGTCGCACCGGGCGGCGAGCTTCTGAAAACGCATATCGGTGAGATCGTTGAGGCGCACATCGAGAAAATCCTGGGCGTATTCGAACAACTCAAGTCCGGCGAGGTCGACCTCGCCGGCGCCAGGACTGCGCTGAAAGACCTGTAGGAGGGGCTTTGTGTGCAGGGACGCACTAATGTCGCGACAAAATCGCCGGGAGCGATTTTGGATAACGCCATAGGCGTTAGCCCGACAAATCGTCAGGACAGACGATTTGGACGCCTGAGCGTAGCGAAGGCGCCCGCAGGGTGAGCTGCAGGGATGCAGCGAATCAACGGCTGAGGGCAGGATGCCCGAATCAACGACAGGACGTCCGAGAGCGACGAGCCCCAAACCGGGGTTGAGCCATTCGCGGCTGAAGCCGCCCCCACAAAATCCGCTCCTACGTCTTGCATTGATACGGAACAGCTTGCGGCGCATACGGCTTGATGCCTTGCGCCTCGAGGACGGCGAGGAAGTTCGGAAACTGGCTCGCATCGAAATGCCCGTATCCCAGGAAACTGGCGAGCGAGTGCATATCCTCGTCATTGTCGAGAGGCAGAAGTAATTCCAATGCTTCGTCATCCCGACCCATAATCTTCCGAGATAACCACATTGCAGCGGGCTCGTCCGGGTGATCCCGTAGCATTTTATTGAAGATACGTGTCCCCAGCTCAGACTGGCCCTCGGCGCAGGCCTGCCGCAGTGTCGCGAGGGCGCGATTGTCTGCCTCCATGTCGCTCGCCTGGACGATTGGCAAGATTCTGCTCGCGCCGTCGATGTCACCCAGCCACAGCAACGCGCGTTGTGCCTGGTAGAGCACGTTGACGTTATCGGGGAAGCGCTCGATAGATTTTTCGGTGAATTCACGCAAGACTTCGGGGTTGTCGCCATAGAGCATTGACAATATCGACTGGACAGCGACGAGGGGATCATGACCGTCACGCTCGTAGAACTCGGCGACTGCCTCCACTGCCTCGTCATACATGCCAAGCTCCTGAAAAAGGCCCAGCAGAAATCCCTGTGCGTCATGATCATTCGGCCGCTGAGCCAGATAGGTGGTGATCAGGCGTAGCGCCTGCAGGTGTTTCATCTCGACATGCGCCTTGTCGGCGCGATAGGCGATCACGCTGACGGGATCCTTCTGGTGCCGGATCGCGTTGTCCATCGCCTCCTCATAGCGAGCCAGGATTTCCTCTGTCGGCAGCTCGGTCAGCCCTGATACGATATTGACGGTCAACAACTGTAGCCGCCAGAACTCGGCGAGCCGCCGGTACGCGAGGGCAAATTCCGGGTCGAGTTCTATCGCACGCTCGTAGGCCTCGCTGGCACTCAGGTACTCATAGACGTCACCGGAGGTAATCGAGCTCACCCCGAAAGTCAGGCCCTGCAGATAGGCCTCGTACGCCGGCACCGAGCTCGTACCGGCAGAAACCATGCGGGCAAGCGCCTCCGGGTCCATGGCCGTCTCCAGTGCATTCGCAATCTGGATCGCGACCTCTTCCTGAATCTGGATGACGTCATCCATTGTCCGATCGTAGCTCTCGGACCAGAGGTGGAAGCCATCGTCGGCGCGGATGAGCTGTGCCGTTACTCGCAGACGATCGCCACTGCGGCGCACCGAGCCCTCGAGGATATGTTCGACACCAAGCGCCTTCGCGATCTCGGGAATGTTTTTGCCTGAATCCTTGTAATTGAACGATGATGTACGCGCAGCAACCAACAAGTCGGGTGTGCGCGCGAGGGAGTTGAGTATCTCTTCGGTCAGCCCGTCCACGAACCATTCCTGCTCGGCGTCCGAGGACATGTTGACGAACGGCAGTACAGCGATCGAGCGGCGCTTTGTTGCCACTTCCGCGGGCTGTGTAGCCGACAGACTTTCCGCGTCCGGCGGCGGAGCGTCCGTCTTTGCAACCGGCTCGGCTGCCGGCGTGGCCGCATCAATGAGCTGCTGCCGATCCCATACGAAATAGCCGAGCGCGATGACCAGTGCACCGATGATGGCGAAGTCGAGTTTCCGTCCGGTCGAGGCGGTCACCGAGACTGCCAGACTGACGTCACGGGTCTTCCTGATGCCATCGGGCGTCAGCTCGAATGCCCAGGCGAACAGCAGCGCGAGCGGGAAGCCAATGGCGAGGAACAGGACCAGCGTCTTGAAGACCCAGTCCGGCGCGCCGAAACCGGGCAACAGCGCCTCGGCGATCTGGATGACAAGCCAGCAGAAGATGACGTATGCGATGGCGACGCGGACGACGTTGCGCCGCTTCAGTTCGTCAAAGAACCGTCCCATAATCCCCCCGCAACTGACTCGAAAAATCGTTGCACACCATATCATTAAAAGGGGCGATCGGAGGAATAGGGCTCTGACCCATTCGCGGCGGCCCACCGCGATTCTTGCGCTATCTACCGCGAAAAGGGTTAGAATTGCCGCCATCTTCGGCAAACTGGCGAAAAACAGCCCATAATGGCGCGCCTGCTCCTGATCAATGGCCCCAATCTGAATCTGCTCGGCAGCCGTGAGCCGGGCGTTTATGGCACAGCCAGCCTCACAGAGGTAGAGGCCAGCCTTACCGAGCTTGCGACAGCCCTAAGCCACGAGCTCGCCACGTTCCAGAGCAACGCCGAGCATGAAATTGTCGACAGGATCCAGGCGGCGCAGGCCGAAAAGGTCGACTTCATTCTCCTGAATCCCGGCGCCTTCACGCACACCAGCATCGCCATGCGTGATGCGTTGCTGGCGGTCAGCATTCCGTTCATTGAGATCCACCTGAGCAACGTATTTGCCCGCGAGGATTTTCGACACAAAAGCTATTTCAGTGATATCGCCGCCGGCTGCCTGTGCGGCCTTGGCGCATACGGTTATGAGCTGGCATTGCTTGCGGCATCCCGGCAACTGTCTGAGGACAAATGATGGATATCAGAAAGGTAAAAAAACTCATCGAGCTGCTGGAAGAATCCGGCATTGCCGAGATCGAGATTACCCAGGGAGACGAATCTGTGAGAATCAGCCGCTTCGCTGCCAACGTCGCGCCGCCCGTGCCGGCAGCAGTGCCGCCGGCCGCAGCTGAGGCGCCACCTGCCCCGGCTGCCGCCTCACCGGTTGCCATGGCCGAAGCCGAGGAAGACGGTCATGTCGTGACGGCGCCGATGGTTGGCACCTTCTACAATGCCGCCTCACCAGGCTCCCCGCCATTTGTGCAGGTCGGCGACCGGGTCAACGTCGGCGACACACTTTGCATTGTCGAAGCAATGAAGATGATGAACCCGATCGAGGCTGAGGTTTCCGGAGCAATTAAATCCATTCGCGTGCAGAATGGTGAACCGGTCGAGTACGGACAGATTCTGTTCGTGATCGACCAACGCGCTGCCGAGTGATCGGACAAATCTGCGATGCTCGATAAGATCGTCATTGCTAATCGCGGCGAAATTGCCCTGCGAATATTGCGGGCCTGCCGCGAAATGGGCATTAAGACCGTTGCCGTACATTCGACTGTGGACAACAATCTGAAGCATGTTCTGCTGGCAGACGAGACCGTTTGTATCGGTGCCCCCCCATCGACGGAAAGTTACCTCAACATGCCGGCGATCATCAGCGCCGCCGAGGTGACTGACGCGGTTGCGATCCACCCGGGATACGGTTTCCTGTCAGAAAATGCGGATTTCGCCGAGCGCGTGGAGTCGAGCGGGTTCGTATTTATTGGACCGCCGGCGAGCGTGATTCGGCAAATGGGTGACAAAGTCGCGGCGATCCAGGCCATGAAGGCGGCTGGTGTGCCAACCGTTCCGGGCTCGGATGGGCCATTGGGTGACAACACCGACGAAAACCTGCGGATCGCCCGTGAAATTGCTTACCCGATCATCATCAAGGCCGCTGCTGGTGGCGGTGGTCGAGGCATGCGGGTCGTACATTCAGAAGCATCGCTGGTGAATGCAATAACGATCACACAAGCGGAGGCCGGTGCCGCCTTCGGCAACGAAACCGTTTACATGGAGAAATTCCTGGAGACGCCGCGGCATATCGAAATCCAGGTCCTGGCAGATAATCACGGCAATGCCGTGCACCTCGGTGAGCGCGACTGCTCGATGCAGCGCCGGCATCAAAAAGTGATTGAGGAAGCGCCCGCGCCCGGCATCACTGAAAAGCAAAGAAATTTCCTCGGTGATCGTTGCGTGCAGGCTTGCAAGGATATGGGATATCGAAGCGCTGGCACCTTCGAGTTTCTGTACCAGGACGACGAGTTTTATTTCATCGAAATGAACACGCGCCTGCAGGTCGAACACCCGGTTACCGAAATGATCACCGGTATCGATATCGTCAAGGAACAACTGCGAATCGCGGGCGGCGAGGCCCTGAGCTTCACGCAGGACGATGTACAACTTCGAGGTCATGCCATCGAGTGCCGGATCAACGCGGAAGATCCGAAGACGTTCTTGCCCTCGCCCGGCCTGGTACAACTCTGGCATGCACCGGGTGGACCGGGCATTCGGGTCGAGAGCCACGTGTACAGTGGTTACAGGGTGCCGCCTTATTACGATTCGATGATTGGTAAGATAGTGGCACACGGTAATGATCGACCAACCGCAATTGCGCGCATGCGCAATGCGCTGACCGAAATCGTCATCGAGGGCATCAGTACGAATGTGGCCCTGCACCAGGAAATTTTCCAGCACTCGGCATTCCAGGCCGGCGGAACTGATATTCACTACCTGGAAAAACGGCTCGGATTGTAGCTCAATAGGTTATGGAATGGCGTCAATTTGTCATGAATCTCGAATCGATTGAGCCGGATCGGCTAGAGGAAGTCCTGCTCAGGCACGGCGCGCAATCGCTAACGCTATCCGATGCCGGGGACGACCAGGTGCTTGAGCCCGCGCCCGGAACTACGCCGCTGTGGAGCACTACGCGGATGACCGCATTGTTCGCCGCGGATGCGGATTTTGAACGCCTGCGGACTGACCTCGAGCACACGCTTGCGATTGACACGCTGCCGCGGAATCGCGTGGAATTGCTGACGGATCGCGCCTGGGAACGCGAGTGGCTGAAGGACTTCGCGCCGATGCGTTTCGGTGAACGACTTTGGGTATCGCCGGCCGGCTTGGTGGTCGACGCAGACGATGCCGTCGTCGTCCGGCTTGATCCCGGCCTGGCGTTCGGTACAGGCACTCATGCGACAACCGCACTGTGCCTGGAATGGCTTGATAAGATCGAAATCGCAGGCAAAACGCTGCTCGATTTCGGCTGTGGTTCAGGCATTCTTGCCATTGCCGGGTTGAAGCTGGGCGCGACATCTGTCACCGCCCTCGACATCGATCGGCAGGCAATAACGGCGACCCGGCAGAATGCGCTCAACAACGATGTCGATAATCGGCTCGTAACGACGATGCAGATGGATCTGCTTGACGATCAGTTTGATTTTGTCGTTGCCAACATTCTGGCCGGCACGCTGATCGACCATGCAGGATTCGTCTGCGACCGCCTGAGACCGGGCGGCCGGCTGGCGCTGTCGGGGATCCTTGCCGAACAGGTTGCGGATGTGACCGCGGCCTATCAGCACTGCGTCGAGTTTGGCGCGGCGGATTATCGTGACAACTGGGCCCGCTTGTCGGGAACGAGAACCTGGGACTGATGCATGTTTACCGAATGCCCTGAATGTAGCACTGCATTTCGTGTCACCGCGAAGGTACTGCAACAGGCAGGTGGCCGGGTGCGCTGCGGCGGATGTGGCCACGCATTCAGTGCGATCGAACATCTGACCGAAGAAGTGCCGGACTCGAACGAGCAGGACAGCACTCCTCCTTCCGAAGCCGCCGATGATCTGACGTCCGACGACAAATTTGCGGAGACCAGCAGGCTGTTGTTGAAGACACTGGATGAACTCGCCGGTCCGCAAGATGTACGTATCGAAGATACAGGCTTCGAGTGGCAGGTTTTGGACGACGATGAGGACGAAGGAATCGCGGCTGAAGCCGCTCCCACAGAAGTCGCTCCCACAAAGGATGTCGCGGCTGGCGCCGCGCCCACGGAATCCGATGAAGAGCAGGCCGAGCCTGCCCTGAGCGAACAGGAGGACTGGACCGGCCTGCTCGAAGAAGTCGCCGAAGACGATACCGGAGCCGACGCCATATCGCTTGAAGTTGAAGAAGAACTCGCAGCCATTCATAACGAACTATCCACGAAACAAGATCCTGCGCCGGTCGATCTCAACTCCCAGTTCGATATGCAGGCGGAAGCGATGGGCCTTGAAATTACCGGCACGCACGATATCGAGGATGTAGATGAAGATGATCTGACCGACGCTGTGGCACTGACAGAGGATGACGAAGGAATCGCGGCTGAAGCCGCTCCCGCAGACGCCGTTCCCACAGATGACGAGGAAGAAGGAATCGCGGCTGAAGAAGCCGCTCCCGCAGACGCCGTTCCCACAGATGACGAGGAAGAAGGAATCGCGGCTGAAGCCGCTCCCACAAAGGATGTCGCGGCTGGTCGCTCTCGCCCATCCATGGGCTCCGCGACATACGTACATCCTGTACAAAACGCCGCTCCCGCAGAGCCCGCTCCCGCAGAAGAGGCGACGAAGCTGTCGCTTGAAGGTGCCGATGGCGCTGCGCCGGTAAAACCCGAATATTCGGTAGCCGATGAAGTGCCCGAGCCGTCTGAGGAAGAGATGACCATCAATCAGCAGATTGACCAGGAATTGTTGGCTGCGGCGGATGAGGACATAGATTTAAAGGCTACGCTGGTTGGCCTCGAGGTCCCGGGCGGTTTGTTTGACGAGGACTCGCCAGAAGTTGAGTCGATCGTCATGGAAGGCGAAACCGTCCGTGGCTCCTTCGACGAGGAAGAACCCAGGCGCCCACGGCATGAGGCACTAGACCGTTTCGATAACGCCGGCAATCTTGTCGACAGCTATATTGCAAACAGAGCTATGCGCGGTGGCCGGCGCAGGACGGATCCGGCGAGCTATGGCGTGATTGCCGGCACCATATTGTTGTCGCTGCTGCTGGTTGGCCAGGTCGTCCACGCCAACCGCGAGTCGCTTTCGACGGCCGGACTGTTCAATCAAACGATTGGATCGGTATATCGCATGTTCGGCAATCCCATAATGCCCGAGTGGGACATCAAGGGCTGGCAGTTTGAAGCAACGAATGGCAGTATCGCCGAAGACGAGGACGTGTTGACGATCTTGTCGCGCATCGGCAACAGGTCGCAGCAACCACTGCCATATCCCCTGGTGCATGTGTCACTGACCGACCGCCAGGAAGAAATAATCGGTAGCCGCATACTCGAGCCGAACGAGTATCTTGCCGGCGATCTGGATCCTAGCAAGCCAGTGACACCCGGAGAAAATTTCACGGCAGTCATCACGATTGACGAGCCATCCGTCGACGCTACCGGCTTCAAACTGAACGTCTGTTACCGGGTAAGCCCGGGACGAGTGCGCTGCGCCGCCGACGACTTTAAAAACTGAGGTTCGTTTTGCGAATCGGCCCCTACGAATTGAAGAGCCCGTTTCTGCTCGCTCCCATGGCGGGCATTACCGACGCGCCATTTCGCAGACTGTGCCGCCGTTTTGGCGCCGGCATGACGACCTCGGAAATGACGACTGCCGACATTAGTTTGTGGAACACTGAAAAATCACGCCGCAGACTGGACCTGGATATGGATGCCGAGCCAAGAGTCGTACAGATCGCAGGCTCGGATCCGCAGCAATTTGCGATTGCTGCGGCGCTTTGCGTTGCACGCGGCGCCCAGATTATTGATATCAACATGGGATGCCCGGCCAGGAAAGTCTGCAACAAGCTGGCCGGTTCCGCGCTCCTGCAAGACACAAAACTGGTGTCCCGTATTCTCGAATCAGTCGTCAGTTCGGTTGCTGTGCCCGTAACACTGAAGATACGTACAGGATGGGACAAGCGTCATCGCAACGGCGTTGAAATCGCGCAGATTGCAGAGGCATCCGGCGTACAAGCGATCGCCGTGCATGGGCGCACTCGCGCCTGCCGCTTCAAAGGCGCCGCAGAATATGCAACGATTGCGCAAATCAAGAACAGAGTTTCAATACCTGTCATTGCCAACGGCGACATTGCAACTCCCGAGAAGTCGCTTGAAGTTCTGCGTCTAAGCCGCGCTGACGGCTTGATGATTGGTCGCGCTGCACAAGGCCGCCCGTGGATTTTCCGCGAACTGAATTATTTCTTCGAAACCGGCAGTCACGCACCGTCGCTGGATAAAAACGAAGTCCGTGATATTATCCTTGACCACCTTGGCGACCTGTACCAGTTTTATGGGGAAACGACTGGCGTTCGGGTGGCTCGCAAACACCTTGCCTGGTATTGCGCCGGTTTGTATAACGCACAGCAATTCCGGTCACAGGTGGTGCGTGTCGATAGTGCTTCCGAGCAAATTCGTCTGACGCGGGAATTCTTTGCCAGCTTGCCATTCTTTGGCCAGCAGGCCGGGGGTGATTCCTTAGCCGCGTAAGAAGCGCATTGCGGAAGTTTTTTGCAACGTCTACCTGGATGAGTCAGGACAGTGACCCAGAAAAACACGAATAAGAACAAGGATTTAAATGCCTTAAATCACAGGAAACCACTCAGAAAACATACCGAAGATGCGCTGAACCATTATTTCAAGAGCCTGAACGGGGATCGTCCCGGCGATCTGTATGGACTCGTTTTGGGTGAAGTCGAAGAGCCGTTATTCAAGGCTGTTATGGATTACACGCATGGTAACCAGAGTCAGGCGGCGGGCATTCTTGGCATTAATCGGGGCACCCTGCGAAAAAAACTCAAAACCTATTCGCTGATTCGGTAAGGGCAATTAATGTTTAAGGTGCGGCGCGCGCTTGTCAGCGTTTCTGACAAGCGTAATTTGATTCCGTTTGCCCAGGGGCTACAGCGCCTGGGTGCAGAAATTCTTTCGACCGGCGGCACCTGCCGGCAACTTAACGAAGCGGGCATCGACGCCGTCGAGGTGTCATCCAGGACCGGGTTTCCCGAGATTATGGGCGGCCGGGTCAAGACATTACACCCGATCATTCATGGCGGACTGCTGGGCCGGCGCGGCACCGACGATGACGTCATGAGCAAGCATGGCATCGAACCAATCGACCTGCTGGCCGTTAACCTGTATCCGTTCGAGGAAACCATCAGCAGAGCCGACGCATCGCTTGCGGACGCCATCGAGAATATTGATATCGGGGGGCCCGCCATGATCAGGGCGGCGTCCAAGAATCATGATGGCGTTGTCGTTGTCGTCGATCCGGATGACTACAATGCGATCCTCGATGCGCTTCAGTCCGATCAAATGACAGAAGAATACCGCCGCAGCCTCGCGGCAAAAGCTTATGCGCTCACTGCAAGCTATGACACGGCGATTACCCGCTATCTTTCGGCATTGGATGAGGAATCGCGGCTCGTCGCTCCCGGACGTCCTGTCCTCCGCGACATTAGTGCGTCCCTGCACACAAAGCCGCTCCCACAGCGACTCGGCGAGCGCATTCTGTATTCCGGCGACAGGATTGAAAAACTCCGATACGGCGAAAATCCACACCAGGAAGCCGCGTTCTATCGCGACCAGGTTCCAGCACGCGGCTCACTTGCACGCGCACACCAGTTGCAAGGCAAGGCGCTTTCTTACAACAACATTGCCGACAGCGATGCGGCACTGGAATGCGTCAAGCAGTTCTCGCAGCCAGCTTGTGTCATTGTCAAACACGCGAACCCCTGTGGCGTTGCAGTCAGCAAATGTATTCTCGACGCCTATGAAAAAGCGTTTACGACAGATCCGACGTCGGCGTTTGGCGGCATCATCGCTTTCAACCGCATTCTTGACAGCACCACCGCGCAGGCGATCGTCGGCAAGCAGTTCGTTGAAGTGATTATTGCGCCAGATATCGATGAAGATGCGCTGCCGGTCCTGGCGGAAAAGAAAAATGTACGGGTGCTGCGTACCGGTGCATGGCCACAATCTGCAGATGCCACCTTTGACTTCAAGAAGGTATCTGGCGGACTGCTGGTGCAAAGTTCGGACACGGGTGTCGTGACCGCAGCTGACCTGAGGGTCGTATCGAAGAAAACACCCGATGATGAACAGATCAGAGACCTGTTATTCGCCTGGAAGGTCGCAAAATATGTAAAATCGAATGCGATCGTTTTCTGCAAAGACGGCAGGACAATCGGTGTCGGCGCAGGCCAGATGAGCCGCGTCTACAGCACGAAAGTCGCTGCCATCAAGGCAGGAGATGAGGGCCTTTCCGTAAAGGATTCGGTGATGGCATCTGATGCGTTCTTTCCGTTCCGTGACGGCATCGACGCTGCAGCCGAACATGGAATAGCAGCCATCATCCAGCCGGGCGGTTCAGTGCGCGACGACGAGGTGATTTCCGCCGCCAATGAACATGGCCTGGCGATGGTGTTCACTGGCATGCGGCATTTTCGGCATTAATACGGAATCGCGGCGGGACGCCGCTCCCATACTGGCCGCTCCTACGGAAGACAGAAACAATGAAAGTACTAATTGTTGGAGGTGGCGGGCGCGAACACGCCCTGGCATGGAAGTGCGCCCAATCTGCCGATGTTGACGAAGTTCTCGTGGCACCCGGCAATGCGGGTACCGCCATCGAGCCCGGATTGCGTAATGTTCCGGTGGCTGCGGTTGACATTGACGGACTGCTTGATCTCGCCGAAACCGAGGCGGTCGGTCTGACCATCATCGGCCCCGAGGTACCGCTCGTTGCGGGGATTGCCGATCGTTTCCAGGAACGTGGCCTTGCCTGTTTCGGCCCATCAGCCGCTGCCGCGCAGCTCGAAGGCTCGAAGGCGTTTACCAAGGATTTCCTGAAGAGACACAATATCCCAACGGCGGACTATCGCAATTTCGATCGGCTTGCGCCCGCGCTCGAGTATATACGCGAACGGGGAGCGCCCATTGTCGTCAAGGCTGACGGACTCGCCGCAGGCAAAGGCGTCATCGTCGCCATGACGCTCGAAGAAGCGGAGGCGGCTGCAACGGATATGTTGAGCGCCGGTGCGTTCGGCGATGCAGGCAAGCGCATCGTTGTCGAGGAATTCCTTGAAGGAGAGGAAGCCAGTTTCATCGTGATAACCGATGGCAAGAGCGTGCTACCGCTCGCCAGTTCGCAAGACCACAAAGCGCGTGACGAGGGCGACATCGGGCCCAACACCGGCGGCATGGGGGCATATTCGCCGGCTCCTGTCGTCACTGCCGATATCGAACAAAAAATTCTCGACCTGGTGATTGAGCCGACGCTTGCCGGCTTGCGCCAGGACGGCATCAATTACACAGGCTTTCTCTATGCGGGACTGATGATCACCGCCGATGGCACACCAAAAGTCATTGAATTCAATTGCCGCATGGGTGATCCGGAAACGCAGCCCATCATGGCGCGACTGAATTCAGACCTGGTATCGCTGTGCCAGGCGACTATTCATGGGCGCCTGGCGGATCAGCAGGCTGACTGGGATCCACGCGCGGCGCTTGGTGTCGTGATGGCAGCCGGCGGCTATCCCTACAGTTATGGGAAAGGTGAAAAGATTGACGGTCTTCCCGAGTCCGCAAGCGACGCATGCAAGGTGTTTCACGCTGGCACAGCATTGAGCGGCGACGACATCGTCACCAGCGGCGGACGCGTACTCTGTGTTGTGGGTCTGGGTGATTCCGTGGCCACGGCGCGTGATGTTGCCTATGAGCAGGTAAACAGCATCAACTGGAACAAAGCATTTTTCCGCAACGATATCGGCCATCGCGCCATCGCCCGCGAGCAAAACTGACAACACAATGATCACGACGACAGAAGCAACGCAGGCAATCACCGCCGCGATGCCGGCGTTCGCGACTGAGTATGTGCCACTGGCGCAGGCCGTTGGCCGGATCCTGCAACAAACGGTCGCTGCCGAGCGTGATCAGCCTCCTTTTGACCGCGTGATGATGGACGGCATTGCCGTGCGGCATGAATCTCTTGCCAGCGGCAATCGACGCTTCACGATCCAGGGAACGCAGCACGCCGGTGAGCCGCCACAAACACTCACCGGTGCCGACCTGGCGGTCGAGATCATGACCGGCGCTGTCCTGCCAAAGGACAGCGACTGCGTGATTCCGGTTGAACGGATTGACGTGCGTGACGGTATCGCAACCGTCGAGGCTGGCTACGAAGCAGAACGACTGCAGTTCGTTCACCGCCAGGGCTCGGACTATCCCGCCGGGCATGAGGTGTTGGCTGCCGGTCGCATGATTACGCCGATGGACATCGCCGTCATCGCCTCCTGCGGTTTGGAGAACGTACAGGCAAGCAGCCAACCGGTGGTGCGCGTCATTTCGACCGGCAATGAACTGGTGCCACCGGGCAAGCCTGTCGAAACACATCAGGTGAGGCTATCTAATGGCCCCGCGCTGGTCGCGATGCTGCAGCAGCAGGGTTTTCGGCAAACAGCGGATGAACACCTGGTCGATGAGCCGGCACTGTTGCGAGAGCGGCTTGCAGAGACCCTGGACGAATCGAGCGTGCTCATCCTGAGTGGCGGCGTCTCCATGGGCAAAGCCGACTACGTACCGCAGGTGTTGAGTGAACTCGGAGTAGAACTGGTTTTTCACAAGATCAGCCAACGGCCGGGCAAGCCGATGTGGTTCGGCATCGGAGCGGAAAAGCAGGCTGTGTTCGCCTTACCGGGAAATCCGGTGTCGTCCCTCATCTGCTGCCGGCAATATGTGTTGCCAGCCCTGTTGCAGGCCAGCGGCCGCGGGAGTCCGCGAGCCGAAACCGCAGTACTGGCGGAAGACGTCACCTTTAATCCAGAACTGACCTGCTTCCTGCCGGTGCATATAGCGAGTACAGACGACGGGCTTGTCCTCGCGACCCCGGTGCCCACGAATACCTCGGGCGACTTTGCGTCTTTGTCGGCTAGCGACGGTTACGTCGAGTTAGCCCTCGAGCAGAACGAGTTCCCGGCCGCCACCGCCGTGCCGTTGCACCGCTGGATCAATCCCTAGACTGCGCAGAACGCGAGTAAGCAACCGCATAGTCCGGTATCGTCCGCTGCTCTTTCATTTGCGGATCAGGTATCGCCGTGCCTGCGGACAGGCGCAACGGAATAACTCCTGTCCAGTACGGCAATTCGAGATCCCTTGCCGCGTCTTTCGGTGGTCCGCTGCGAATCTTGACGCTGGCTTCATCGATAGGCATCGCGAGCACCGTCGTCGCGTCGGTTTCCTTTTTATCCGGTTGCCGCGAATCCTCCCAGCGCCCGGGAATGAGATGGTCCAGCAACGCTTTGAACGCTGCGCCTTTCGTTGCCGCGTCTGTTATTACCCTGGCTACGCCGAACGCGACCACCGATCGGTAATTCATCGAATGAGAAAATGCCGACTGAGCCAGGACCAGCCCATCGAGGAGGGTCACACAGACGCTGACCGGTCTGCCTTTTTCGAAACTCCCCAGCCAGCGGCTCGCAACCGCGCCATGCAGTATAAGATCATCGCCGAGGCGTGCGTAGGTCATTGGAATGACCATCACACCATTCCCGGTATCGAGCCCAACGTGGGCTACGAGACCCTCATCAAGGATCGCATACGCGACCTCGCGATCGTATGACCCTCTTTCATCGTGGCGGCTGATCGTGGTGCGATCAGTCTTCTGCAGATCGGTGGACACGTTCCCTCCTTGTTTCGCAAGATGAGCCCGGACGTCACCTGCGAATTTCTGCAGGCTCAGGAATGCGGGCGTTTTCATGGTAGGCTAAAGCGCGTCAGTTCGAAGAAAAATCAACAATTGGCCGGTTTTCAGGCCTGACCAAACAAAGAAGGGGGACTATTAATGGTTTCATTCATGAAGCAGTACGAAAACCAGACCTATGCCTTGATGCGCATAATTGCGGGCTTCTTGTTTCTCTGGCATGGCAGCCA
>Ga0209987_10000075_pt1 | contig 42616 bp, 36 predicted proteins | sample N074metaG_FD_182134 | JGI IMG/M metagenome (GOLD analysis project Ga0209987, IMG submission 182134) | Deep subsurface microbial communities from Kermadec Trench to uncover new lineages of life (NeLLi) - N074 metaG (SPAdes) (version 2) | ecosystem: Environmental > Aquatic > Marine > Ocean trench...
GGTGGCGGTCCAATTGTGCTGATCGACGAAGGTCACCACAACTTTCATACGATGGGGCCAACGACAGATTACGATGACGCGCACCGGCAGGTGACGATCCCCGGTCGCTATGGTCCGTTTGCCGAGTTGCTTCGCCGAGATGGCTACGTCGTGAGGTCGCTTCGGTCTCCATTTCGTCGTGCAGCGCTCGCAGACGCGCAGGTTTTGGTGATCGCCAATGCGCTTGCTGAGGTAAATGTCGATGACTGGAGTCTTCCGAATCCTTCCGCATTCTCGGATGACGAAATCGAGGTGATCGTCTCCTGGGTCCGAGAGGGAGGCGCTCTGCTCTTGATCGCGGATCATCAGCCGTGGCCCGCTGCCGCCGCCCGGCTCGCCGGACGGTTTAGCCTCCTCTTCTATAACGGATCCACGGACCGGTTGCAGTTCCGCCGCGAGAGCGGTGCGCTGCAGGATCACCCGATCACGCGAGGTCGAGGTTTGGCGGAACAAATCGATTTTGTGTTGACGTTCGGGGGTCAAGCTTTTCGCTTTGCCGGAGAAATCACGGGTGATCCGTTGTTGATCATCCCCCCGAACACCACGCTCATGCTGCACTGGGATCCCTTCCTGGACCTGACTGACAAGGTGCCCCGCATTCGGGCCGACGGAATGCTGCAAGGGGCGGCGCTGCGATTCGGAACCGGTCGGCTGGCAGCTTTCGGCGAAGCTGCGATGTTCACGGCGCAGGTGGATGAGGACGGACCCATGGGCATGAATCACCCCGAGGCGCCGCAGAACGCACAGTTCGTATTGAACATCCTGCACTGGCTCACCGGAGTGCTACCAGAAGACTAGTGCATCGGGAAGCATCCTGACGATCTGGCGGGCGCTTCAATTGTCAGGCTTGGCTGTCACGTATATTCTGAGGCTGCACTGGCCGCTTTCGGCCGAGGCTGTGTAAAAAGAGCCCCGGCCGAAAGCGGCCTGTCTCGATAGCATAATTCTGATTGTTCGAACGAACGCTTATCCGCAAAAGCGACCGGCCAGATTCAATCTAACCGGACATTGTCTGTACTATGAGCTATTAGACTCAGGTGCGTCGTCTCAGCGGCTTAATCTGCAGCCAGTAACAGGTCCAGCTGTTCCCGGACCTGTCCGTCCCATAATTCTGCGACAGTCTTGCCGGCAGGCAATTCGGTTGAAGCGCGCTTCCAGGCAATGTTGCCGTCACCATCGACGATCATCAGGCCGGGAATGAAATTCACGGAATATTTTTCTGCGATGCCATCACCCTCCGCGACATCAATAACAGTGAAGTCCAGCTTCGCTACGTAAGCTGCGGGATCGCCAATGCCTCTTTCCTTGGCATTGATCGCTATGACATTGATCTTGTCCTCGCCGTAGTCCTTTTGAATCTGCCCGAGATAGGGCATGAATGCGTTGCAATACGGGCACCAGGTGGCCCAAAAAATCATCACCGTGGGTTTGCCGTCGATCACCGAGGGAAAAGACACCTCGTTGCCGGAAAAATCCATTCCAGTCCAGGTTGGCGCTGCCTGCCCCTGTTCCACAGCCTCAACCACAATGGCCCCAATCATTAAGATTGCGAGCAAGGTTACTCGTCGCATTATTTTTGCTTCCTCGGAAGTGATGCTCTCATGGCCGGCGAATCGGCAACCGGGCGTCTGTAAAGACCGCGGCGGCGAGCCTTTTATTACTCCGGCACGAATTTTGGCTTATGTTAATGGAACGGCCAGTTTTCAGTGTAAAATCCATCGGTTCGCATCGCGGGCAGCATGCCTGCCACACCCTTATATTTCAAGAAATACAACAGCCGGGGATCTTCATGCGTCAACCCAGGGAAACTGCACGGTAGCGCGATATGACCAGACGCTACGTCTACATCATCTCCGCTTTGCTGGCCGGAATCAGCCTCGCGACCTTCATTTACAAGTGGCAGGTGCTCGGCTTCCCGGTAACCCGCGATCAGCAGCAGTCGGTATGGACGATCGAGACTTCCATTCGATTCGAGGCTGGCCCGGGCTCCATCAAGGTAAATCTGCAGATACCGACGTTGACGCCGGGATTCCGGACACTCAGGGAATTCAATGTTTCCAAAGGCTATGGCTTCAGTCTCAACTACGTCAGTGGTGGGCGCGAAGCGCAATGGGCGGTGAGGCGCACGGGCGGCAGGCAGACGCTCTACTACCGGCGCGTCGTGTATGAAGATCCGGCGAGTGAGCAAATCGATACGACGCCGCCGTTCCCGCCGCCGCCGGTCATTAATGAGCCGTTACGAACAGCGGTCGAAGTCATCGTTGCGGACGTGCGGGACCGTTCTGCCGACACGGCGTCATTCACAACTGAATTACTGCGGCGCTTTAACGATCCATCACCTGGCTCGAATATCGAACTGCTGCTGGCCGACGCAAATACCTCTGCACGATTCGTTGAAACAGCTACCACCGTGCTCGCCGCGGCGAGAATTCCGGCACGCCTGATTCGCGGCGTCATTTTGCAGGACCAGCAACGGCGCGTGGACCTAACCCCCTGGCTTGAAGTGCATGATGGCGATCGGTGGCGTTATTTCAATCCCAACACCGGCGCAGAAGAGTTGCCTGACCGATACCTGATCTGGTGGCGTGGCAATCAACCGCTGGTGCGCGTCGAGGGCGGTAGCAACGTCGAGGTAAATTTCGCGGTGCAGAAGAATTTTCTCGACTCAATGTCCATCGCCGAACGGCGTGCGCAGGTAGAAGGATCTCTGCTGGTCGACTTTTCACTTTTCAGTTTGCCAATTCAGACACAAGCCGTATACAGCGTCTTGCTGATGATACCGATTGGCGCACTGATCATGGTTGTCATGCGCAACATAATCGGCATTGACGCCTTCGGCACTTTTATGCCGGTGCTAATAGCACTGTCATTTCGAGAAACGCGACTCCTGTGGGGAATCGTTCTATTCACGTTGCTGGTCACTCTCGGACTGAGCATTCGTTTTTTGCTTGAACGGCTGCGTTTGTTGCTGGTGCCGAGACTTGGCGCCGTGCTGATTGTTGTTGTCATTTTGATGCTCGTGATCAGCGTTGTATCGCACAAGCTGGGTCTTGAGACCGGTTTGTCAGTTGCACTTTTTCCAATGGTCATTATCGTAATGACTATCGAACGTATGTCCGTGGTTTGGGAAGAGCGTGGTGCGGGCGACGCGATAAGAGCCGGTCTTGGCAGTCTGCTCGTCGCTGCCGTCGCCTATCTCGCGATGGGCATGGACTGGCTCGAGCACTTGATTTTTGCGTTTCCGGAACTATTGCTGTTCGTGCTTGCGGTGGTTCTCTTGCTCGGGCGTTACACGGGGTACCGCCTTACCGAACTGCGGCGCTTCAGATCAATTGCGGATAAATAGTGCCCTGTCCCGCAAATAAATTCGAAAATCTGCTTGCCCTTTTTGCCGGAGGCGTTTTTACTCTTCCTCACGTGGGGCCTGTCACTACTCGTCGTCGCGCCCTGCATCCGGCAAAAAGTTCTGCGCATATCTACCAGTTTATTCACGGGACAGGGCACTGAATGTTTGGCGGAAAACATCTGGCGGCAGCGGGGGTTCTGGGCCTGAACAGGCGTAATGTCGACTTCATCATGCGGCTGAACCCGCGACGGCTTTACCCGCGTGTCGATGACAAACTGATCACGAAGCAACTGGCGCTCGACGCAGGTATGGCAGTGCCTGAACTTTACGGTGTTATCAGTCACCAGGCGGATGTTCGTCGACTGTCGGAGATCGCGGGCGAGCGTGAGAGTTTCGTTATCAAGCCCGCGCGCGGCAGTGGTGGCGACGGGATCGTCGTCATTACCGGTCGCAGCCACAGAAAGCGGCGAAGTTACCGGCTTGCCAGTGGCATGCTCATCTCCGAATCCGAACTGATGCACCACGTATCAAACATCGTTAGCGGGCAGTACAGCCTGAGCGGTAACCCGGATTCCGCGCTGATCGAGTATTGCGTCAAATTTGATCCCATGTTTGCGGAGGTTAGCTACCAGGGAGTCCCTGATATACGCGTGATCGTGTATCGCGGCTATCCGATCATGGCGATGGTACGACTGCCGACACGGAGTTCCGATGGCAAAGCGAACCTGCATCGGGGCGCGGTCGGGGCAGGTATCGACATCAGTTCCGGAGAAACGCTGACCGGTGTTCTCGGCGATGATGTCGTCGAAGATCACCCGGATACTGGTGCCTTGATTGCCGGACTGTATATTCCGCACTGGGATTTCATTTTGCAGTCCGCGGCGCGCGGCCTGGAGGTGACCGGCCTTGGCTATCTCGGTGTCGATATTGTCATCGATCGCGACCGCGGGCCGCTCATACTGGAAATGAACGCAAGGCCGGGGCTCAACATCCAGATCGCCAACTGCAGCGGCCTGTCCAGCCGTCTCAATCGTGTTGACGAAATATTCGATCGAAAGGCCGATGCCGCCCGGCGGGCAGAAGTCTGCCGGCAGGAATTCCCGGCGCAGCGGCAAACCGCCCTGCCGCTGGATATGGAGCATTGAATAAGACGCTGATGCGGTATCCTCAGCAATGATCACCCAGGCTTTCGCCCGGTTCCGCCCAGTATCAGCGGACTTTGCACGACCCGGAGGATTCGCTGATTAACGAACTTCCCGAGCATAAGCAACCCAGGACGTCTGGCAACGTCATCATTGCCAGCGGGGCTGTCATTGCAGTGCTCCTCGGGATCCCAGGTCTGTTTATCGGTTTATTTGCTGCGGTCGGCGTCATCAGCGGCGACAAGCTGATCGCCGGTTCGCTGGGCGCACTCTGGGCTTACCTGGCGGCGGCAGGCGCCTACGAATTAAATCGCAGAAAGTTCGACTGGGATCGCGGCCGGCAATACAGCGATCGTCATTTGCTGGCCGGCACCATTGCGGTCTCTGCCGGACTCGCAATCAGTGGCGCCATGCATGAAACCATGCCTGGATTGGCGGTGATTCCAGCACTGTCTGCGATACTTCAGGCGAATGACGGTCACGAGAAAAAGTATCTGTCCGTCATCCACAGCGCGTTCCTGATTGTCGGGCTGAGTATCGCCATCTGGTTCTACAGAAACGGCGTGATTGGCACGCTGTGGCTCGACAGGGTTGAGGCCTGGCCATAATATCTCGCGATGCAGGGAGGCGCAGACTAAAGTTCCAGGATCAACTGGCTGCCACACAAACCCAGCAACAGAATAATTGAGGGGAGCAACATGGAAATTCGTCGTGCGGCATGCGCCGAAACTTTGATCTTGCTGTGGGTAATGGTCGTGGCTGCGGGATGCCAGCGGCAGGATATGCCGGGGCCCACAGTTGTTGAGACTGAGGCACAGCCTGCAACTACGGGACCCGCCTGGGTTGACGCAAATCGCATCGGCAACGCCGATGCCGAACCGCAGAACTGGCTCGCGCATGGCCGGACCTGGTCCGAACAACGATATAGCCCGCTAGCCGATATCAACGAGTCCAACATAGGTGATCTCGGACTTGCCTGGTATTTCGATCTCGATACTGCGCGCGGTCAGCAGGCATCACCCATCGTTGTCGATGGCGTCATGTACACAACCAGTGCCTGGAGCAAGGTGCAGGTGCTCGATGCAGCGACTGGCCAGCTCAAGTGGCAATTCGATCCCGAAGTGTCGAGAGCATGGGACGTCAAGACCTGTTGCGGTGTGCAAAACCGCGGAGCTGCCCTCTGGAAAGGCCGCGTGTACGTCGGCACCATCGATGGTCGCCTCATTGCGCTTGATGCTGAGACGGGTGACCTGGCCTGGGAAGTTCAAACAACAAATCCAAACGAACCATATTCCATCACCGGTGCGCCAAGGGTATTCGGCGACAAGGTGGTTATCGGTAACGGCGGCGCAGAATACGGCGTGCGCGGCTACGTGACCGCATACGATACGGAAACCGGCGACCAGGCATGGCGTTTCTATGTGGTCCCGGGTAACCCGGCGGACGGCTTCGAAAACGCAGCGATGGCAATGGCTGCAGAAACCTGGAGCGGCGAATGGTGGACTCACGGTGGCGGTGGCACGGCCTGGGACTCGTTCGCTTACGATGCTGATCTTGACCTGCTTTACATAGGAACCGGTAACGGCTCACCGTGGAGCCGCAGCGAGCGCAGCCCCGATGGTGGCGACAACCTTTTCCTCGCTTCAATCGTTGCGGTGCGTGGAGAGACCGGCGAGTACGTGTGGCATTACCAGACGGTGCCCGGCGACACCTGGGATTACACAGCGGTGCAGCACATGATCCTGGCCGAGCTGGAAATCGATGGCCGCGAACGCAGCGTCATCATGCAGGCGCCAAAAAACGGCTTCTTCTACGTACTCGACCGCGAGACCGGCGAATTACTATCCGCCGAAAACATCATGCCGACCAACTGGGCGACACATATCGATATGGAGACCGGCCGCCCGGTCGAAGTGCAGGGTGCGCGCTACGACGACACCGGGTCCGCCATGAAAATTACGCCGGGACCTGGCGGCGCACATAACTGGCACCCGATGTCATACAGCCCGGACACGGGTCTTGTCTACATCCCCGCGCAGCAGGAACCATTTATTTACAGACTCGACGAGAATTATAAGGCCCAGGCCATCGGCATGAATCTCGGCGTGAATTTCTGGGATCCCGTAGCAGAAATTAACCAGCTTCCCCCGGAGTGGGGCCCGGAATACCAGGGTCAGCTGCTGGCCTGGAACCCGGTGACTCAGCAGGAAGTCTGGCGTGTAACGCAAACGACGATTGAAAATGGCGGCCTCTTGTCAACGGCAGGCGGCCTGGTTTTCCAGGGCAACTCTGACGAGGAACTGGTCGCATACAACGATGCGACGGGAGAGCGTCTGTGGTCCGCGCCGACACAAACCGCCATCCTGGCACCGCCGGTGACCTATTCTGTCGACGGCGAGCAGTACCTGGTGGTGGTCGCCGGCTGGGGTGGAATTGACGCATTGTTCTTAGGGCTTGTCGTGAATCCGGACGGGACGAAGCGCAATGTCAGCCGTGTACTCGCATTCAAACTTGGCGGGGACGCCGAGCTACCGGCGTTGCCCGAACGGCTGGCGCCACCACCACCAGCGGACGATTTTGGCAGCGATGGGCAGGTGCAGGCAGGCGCGGCCCACTACACCCGCATCTGCGCGATCTGTCATGGAGTTGGCGCGATATCGGGCGGCGTTCTGCCGGACCTACGGCATTCGGCATTTGCCGCCGATGCTGCAGCGTGGCACAGCGTGGTAATGGAGGGCGCGCTCGCTGAACGTGGCATGGTTTCGTTCGCACCGATCTTCAGCGATGAGGACGCAGAGGCGATCCGCGCGTTCGTGGTGCGGCAGGCAAACCTGACTGCCCGCTAGGCATTGGCAACCAGTACCGGGCAGACCGTGACAATTGACACATGGTCCGATGGCTATGGCTGTGCCATCCTGATGTCCGTATATTGTCCGGCCCATGAAGTCCCTGATCGTAACAATGGCGGTGGTGTTTCTCATCACGTTTCTCGCTGCGCCAACGATGGGCGCCGGCTGGTTCTGGGATGTGGGAAACGGAATCGGTTTTGCCGCTTTCGCGGGCTTACTTTATCTGACGATTGCCAGTAATCGGCGCCTGGACGTGCGCGCGCATCAGATTCTTGGTTACGCGGTTCTCTTGCTTGTGGTTGGCCACGCGTTCTGGTTTTTGCTGGGTGATGCCACCGTGGTTGAATTCATCAAGATTGGCGCGCCCGACTACATGTTGCTGGGAATCGTCAGTCTTATTCTGTTTGTCGTGTTGATCACGACCGCGAACGTGCCGGATCGATTGCGAGTCCATCAGAATTATCCGAGCTTCAGGTACTGGCATCGAGTCCTGACAATTGTGGTCATCGCCGGGGCTGCCTACCATATTGCTGTCAGCAATTTTTACCTGGGTACTTGGTACCAGGCGGGGCTGTTGGCACTGATTTCGATTGCCGTCTGTTTTGGCCGTGCCTACTGGATCAGGCTTGGGCAGATTGTGATTGCATCAGCTGCCGCTTACCTCGCAATTAGCACGATGTTAATCGCTGTCTTCGCAGGCCTCAGGAATCTGCCGGCATGAAGCTCGTATTGCTGGCAATTCTCGCTGCCGCCGGGCTGATCATCGTCTTTGGCTCGCCGGTTGCAATAGAAGTGCCGGTTGCGGATTACTACTACGAAAGTCCCGTACCGATACTGCCGATGTCGTTTGCGCATGCAGATCACACGACAGAGAACTGCATCGACTGCCACCACAATTACAACGACGATACCGGCGGCGGACCATGCATGAATTGTCACACCACCAACCAGGATGTGTGGCCGTTATTCGAGCGCCAGTTTCATGATCTTTGCCGTAGCTGCCATGCGGAAAAAGCAGCGCTAGGGGAAGCGGGAGGCCCGCCACGGCACTGTATCAAGTGCCATCTCGGCGACGATTTGCCCTAATAAAGAATCGCGGCTGAAGCCGCTCCCACGATCTTTTTCTTGGCATTTGTGGAAAAAGAAGATTTGTGGGAGCAGCTTCAGCCGCGAATAGTTTGAGTTGACCGCCAATTTTGTGGGAGCGGCTTCAGTCGCGAATAGTTTGAGTTGACCGCCGATTTTGTGGGAGTGGCTTCAGCCGCGAATAGTTTGAGTTGACCGCCGATTTTGTGGGAGTGGCTTCAGCCGCGAATTTTTATTCGGCTGCTGCTTTTTGTCGTAGCTGCTCGGCCAGCCAGCGATTCATGCGCGTTTCAAGAATTTCCATCGGCAATGCGCCGCCTCCCAGCATTTCGTCGTGAAACGCCTTGATATCGAAGTCGTCACCGAGTGTTTGTTCGCATTTGCGCCGCAGCCCCAGCATTGTGAGCTGGCCTATCTTGTACGCGAGCGCCTGTCCAGGCCAGGATATGTAACGATCGATTTCATTGACGATGTCGGTTTCCGTTTTTGCCGCGTTGTCCATGAAGAAATCAATTGCCTGCTGCCGGGTCCAGCCTTTGTAGTGCATGCCGGTATCGACAACGAGGCGCACAGCGCGCCACATGTCATAAGTCAGCGCGCCGAATCGTGAGTAAGGATCTTTATAGAGTCCCAACTCGTAACCGAGACTCTCGCTGTACAGGCCCCAGCCTTCGGTAAAAGCGGTAAAACCAAGGTACTTGCGAAACTCCGGCATGTCCTCGAATTCCATTTGCAGCGCGATCTGCAAGTGATGCCCTGGCACTGCCTCGTGAACGGACAGCACCTCCATCTCGTACTTCGGCCGAACTTCGGGCCGGTAGAGATTGACGTAGTAGTATCCGGGTCGACTGCCGTCAGCGGCAGGCCGGTTGTAATACGCTGTTGTCGTATCGGGCGCGATGTTGTCGGGAATCGGCCGCAATCCGTAGGGCATTCTAGGCAGTTTGCCAAACAGCTTTACGAGTTCCGGATCAATGCGTTTGGCGACGGCAAGGTAGCCTTGGAACAATTCCTCCGCCGTCTCGTAGTAAAACTGCGGGTCTGTACGAAGAAAGTGCAGGAAATCCGCGAAATCGCCATCGAACTCGAGTTCGTCGATAATCAGTTGCATCTCACCCCTGATGCGTTTTACTTCATTCAGGCCGAGCCGGTGAATCTCCTCCGGCGTCATCTGTGTGGTCGTAAATTTTCGCGCGCGGTACTCGTAAAACTTATCGCCGTTCGGCAATGAGGACGCGCCAATACTGTCACGGCTTGCCGGCAGATAGGTATTGTTGAAATAGCGGCTGAAGCGCCGGTAGGCGGGAACGATCGATTGATCAATAATGTCTTTCGCCGCTTGCCGCAGTCGTTCCTGATCCTCCTCACTAATCGCATCGGGCATTTCTGCAAACGCGATAAAGAACGGGCTCAACTCGGGATCCTCAACGAGTTGCGAGCCGATCTGATCGGGAATTCTTTCCATCAGGACCTTCGGTGGCATGTAGCTGGTCTTGCGGCCTTCTTCCTGCAATGCCATGGTCTGATCAATCACGTTGTCGACACCGGCCATGCGAGCCAGCCAGTCTTCGTAATCCCCGACATTCGCGAGGCGGACGGTCTCCGCGGTTGACTCGAGCGATTGCACACCACCACGTTGGCTGATCGGCATCAGGTAATTTTTATACTGATGGGCATCGATGCTGTTTTCGAGCTTGCGCCGGAAAAGGTCATAGTTGAGTTGATCGTCGACAGTCAAAGCTGCCGAATCGATGACCCGCAAGCGGCGCAGAAACTCTCGTTCATCCGCGTGCCGTCTCTCGAATGCATCGATGCTCAAGTCCTGCCACTGGTCGTTTCTGCGCCGATCACCGAGGCGGGACGCGAATACGGGATTCTCGTTCAGATGCCACTCCCAGGCATCGCTCAAAAGCGTAGCGAAGTCCTCGGCCGGGTCTGCGTGGGCGCATGAGCCCACTATCAGCAGCGTGGTGGCTGCGAGAGTCTTGAATCTGCGCATGGACGGTCTCCTTGTCGTTGGCCCGCATTGTTGCCGCGTAATGTGCTGCTGGCAACCGCAGGATGACTTGGGCTATCATTGCGCGCACTAATCTAAAGAGCACGCAGAAGAGACCTCTCAATGGAGGGGCGCCGAAGGCGCAACACGCTCGGAAACGCTCAGGCACACGGACTGCACACTCTGATTAGCTCTGGAGAGCGGCCTGCAAGGCCCACCGAAGGGGTATGCGGCGAAATTGCCAGCGATCTCTCAGGTAACCGGACAGAGGGGCGGTCGAATTAGCTTTGATCAGGCGAATTCGACCGCCTTTTTTTGTTTCCGATGGAGATGGGGGCCGGAGCAGCAGCATGGGGAGTCAGACACCACTTTATGCCTGTCACGTGGAGGCAGGCGCCCGCATTGTCAATTTTGGCGGCTGGGACATGCCACTGCATTACGGCTCGCAGCTCGAAGAACATCACGCTGTGCGCAAGCATGCCGGCGTATTCGATGTATCCCACATGACAGTCGTGGATCTCAGCGGCGCCGGGGCAACGGAATTTCTGCGTCGCTTGCTCGCCAACGACGTCGCCAGGCTCAAACAGCAGGGGAAGGCGCTCTACAGTTGCATGCTGAATACCGCAGGCGGCGTCATCGACGATCTCATTACTTATTATCTCGGGCCGGACCGCTATCGGTTGATTGTCAATGCTGCAACGCGCGAAAAGGACCTGGCATGGATCGACGAGCAATCCGGCTCGTATGCACTCGAGGTTGCCGAGCGCCCGGAGCTCGCGATGATTGCCGTGCAGGGGCCACAAGCACGGTCGCTTGTCGCGCCGTTGATCGATGCTCAATGCCGCGACGCCGCATTGGCGTTGCAGCCCTTCTATGCACTGGAGGCTGGCGACCTGTTCATTGCGAGGACCGGCTACACCGGCGAAGATGGCTGGGAAATCGTCCTGCCGGCCGCCCAGGCGCCCATGTTCTGGCGGCAATGCCTGGATACTGGCATTCAGCCCTGCGGCCTCGGCGCACGCGACACGTTGCGCCTCGAGGCCGGAATGAATCTTTACGGTGCCGATATGGATGAAACCGTTTCACCGCTCGAGGCGGGACTCGGCTGGACCATTGCATGGGAGCCGAAGGATCGCGACTTCATTGGCAGAGGGCCGCTAACTGAAATGCGCTCGAATCCCGGTAAGCGGAAATTTGTCGGGCTGCTGCTCGAGGGCAAAGGGGTATTGAGAAATCATCAGCGTGTCGTCGTTGAAGGCAAGGATGATGGGGAAATTACAAGCGGCGGATTCTCGCCGACACTGGAAAGGTCGATCGCAATGGCGCGCATTCCTGCAGGTGATTATGAAACTGCGCAGGTCGAAGTTCGCAATCGTTTGCTGGACGTGCGTGTCGTTGCCATGCCGTTCGTTCGCAACGGGAAAATACGCATCGATCTTTGATCGAAGAAACTTGAGAGTTGGTCCAAGGGGAGTAGCACAATGAGTGAATTGCCAGGCGATCTCATATACACGAAAGAACATGAATGGCTGCGACAGGAAGAAGATGGCAGCGTAACGATCGGCATCACCGATCATGCGCAGGCAGCTCTCGGCGACCTGGTTTATGTGGAATTGCCGGAAGTCGGGCAGGACGTCGAGAATGGCGGCGAGATGGCGGTGGTCGAATCGGTGAAGGCGGCATCCGATGTTTATGCGCCGATTGGTGGCACAGTTATCCAGATTAACGAGGAACTTGCCGACGACCCTGAGAAGATCAATGCTGACCCTTACGGCGACGGCTGGATCGTTCGATTGCAGCCGTCCGGCGATGCCGATGATGCGATGGACCCGAACGCCTACCAGGCTTTTCTTGACGAATTGGACGAGTAGTTATTCTTTAATAAATAGATTTTACTATGCCATTTATCCCGCATACCGATGACGAGGTTCAGGAAATGCTGGGCGTGATCGGCGCCAGCAGCATTGAAGAACTGTTCGACGAAATTCCGCGCGATCTATTGATCAAGGATCTCGATGGTGTTCCTGCCGCATTGAGTGAAATGGAAATATCGCGGCTGATGCACGATCGCGCGGCAGAAGATTGTGGCGTGCTGTGTTTTATCGGCGCTGGCGCGTACGAGCATCACATCCCGACTGCCGTCTGGGATATTGCGACACGTGGTGAGTTTTACAGCGCGTACACACCGTATCAGGCGGAAGCGAGTCAGGGTACGCTGCAAACGATCTACGAATATCAAACAATGATCACCAGCCTTACCGGGTTGGATGTCAGCAACGCATCGCTCTACGACGGAGCGTCCGGCCTTGCGGAGGCGACCCTGATGGCGGTGCGCGCAAATCGCAAGTCGACATCAAAACGCGTATTGCTGGCTTCGGGCGTAAACGCGACTTACCGCAAAGTTGCACAGGCAATCACGGCGAGCCAGGGCCTGACATTCGAAACATTGCCATTGGATGCTGCAAGCGGTACTACAGACTTGAGCAAAATGAAAATCGATGGCGAGCCGCCTGTTGCTGTCGTCATTCAACAACCCTCTTTTTTCGGAACACTGGAGCAGGTTGATGACCTGAGCAATTGGGCGCATGAGCAAGGTGCGTTGCTCATTGCCATTGTTAACCCGACATCACTTGCTGTTCTCAATGCGCCCGGCAATTGGGGCGCAGCAGGCGCGGATATCGCGTGCGGCGAAGGTCAGCCACTGGGCGTGCCGCTGTCATCCGGCGGACCGTACTTCGGCATCATGGCCTGCAAGGAAAAAATCGTCAGGCAAATGCCGGGACGTATCGTCGGGCGAACCACCGACCTCGACGGAAAACCCGGATTCACGCTGACTCTGCAGGCGCGTGAGCAGCACATCCGGCGTTCCAAGGCCACGTCAAATATCTGTACTAATCAAGGACTTATGGTCACAGCGGCGACCATCTATATGTCGTTGCTCGGGCCTCGCGGCCTGCGACGCGTGGCGCTGAAGTCCGTTTCGCAGACTGCGAAACTCGCCGGTATGCTCAGTGCCATCGGCGGGGTCGAGAAGGCGTTTTCGGCGCCACATTTTCATGAGGTCGTGCTGCGCCTGGACAGGGCCATCGGACCGGTGCTCGAATCGCTTGCGGCCAACAACATTCTGGGCGGTCACGACCTGACGAATGATCACCCCGAACTCGGAAACACACTGCTGGTTTGCGCAACGGAGACCAAGACAGACGCGGACCTCGAAGCATATGCAGCGGCACTTGAAAATGCATTGCATGGCTCGCGGGCGAAAACTTAAGTAACCAGGGAATCAGGTCATATGCACAGCATTACTTACGAGGGAACAACTTACCGAACATATGGCGAATTGCCTTCGATCGGCAGTCGAGCGCCGGATGTGTCGCTCGTTAATACCAGTTTACAGGACGTGTCGCTCGCAAATTTCTTCGGGTTGCGAAAAGTGCTCAATATTTTTCCAAGCATCGACACACCGGTTTGTGCGAAGTCGGTCGTTGTTTTCAATAAACTCGCACAGGGTCATGATGACGTTGCAATGCTGATGGTTTCCTATGACCTGCCGTTTGCTCATGCGCGTTTCCTTAGCGAGCATTCGCTGGAAAACGTAGTTGGATTGTCTGCCATCAGGCACGCGGGATTCGGCGAAAACTACGGTGTGCAGATCGTTGAAGGACCGCTTGCCGGCATGTTCTCGAGGGCAGTGGTCGTGCTCGATGAAAACAATACGCTCGTGCACCGCGAGCAAATCGAGGACATTGGCGATGAGCCGGACTACATTGCTGCATACCAGGCGCTTGGCATAACGACAGATCCGTCTGATCTCGAGGTCTAGAAGGAGTCCCAATGAGCGAACAACTGATCTTCGAGATCTCGAAACCGGGCCGGTGCGCGTTCGCACAGGCGCCGCTCGATATGGCAGAGGACAATATTCCAGCTGCATACATGCGTGATGATGTACCGCTGCTGCCGGAGGTTTCCGAGTTACAGGTAGTCCGTCATTTCACGAGGTTGTCACAGCAAAACTTCTCGATCGATACCCACTTCTATCCCCTGGGGTCCTGCACGATGAAGTACAACCCGCGCGCCTGCAATGCACTGGCGCTGTTACCGGGATTTGCGGAGCGGCATCCCCTGGGACCGGTTAGCCACGGCCAGGGGTTTCTTGCCTGCATGTACGAATTGCAGGAGATGCTGAAGTCGGTAACCGGCATGCAGGCCGTGTCGCTGACACCGATGGCGGGCGCGCAGGGAGAACTCGCCGGTGTCGCCATGATTCGTGCCTATCACATCGCACGCGGTGATGAGAATCGCGACGAGATCATCGTGCCGGATGCAGCGCACGGCACAAATCCCGCAACTGCAACGATGTGCGGTTGCAGCGTCAGGGAGATCCCGACCGATGCAGAAGGTGACGTCGACATCGCAGCGTTGAAGGAAGCGGTCGGGCCCAACACCGCCGGTATCATGCTGACAAACCCATCCACGCTCGGTGTCTTCGAGCGCAGGATCATGGAAATCCAGGATATCGTTCACAAGGCCGGCGGATTGCTTTACTACGATGGCGCAAATCTCAATGCGATTCTTGGCAAAGTCCGCCCGGGTGACATGGGCTTTGATGTCATTCATCTGAACCTGCACAAGACCTTCTCGACGCCGCATGGCGGCGGCGGGCCGGGCTCCGGTGCGGTGGGTGTTGGCGAACGCTTGCTACCTTTCTTGCCGGTTCCCATAGTTGGGAAAGTTGTCGACAAAGGCGGGAAAGATAGTTCTGCGTACTACGACTGGCTTACCGAGGACGATTTACCGCAAAGTATCGGGCGGCTGTCCGCCTTCATGGGTAATGCCGGCGTTTTGCTGCGCGCGTATGTGTATATGCGCATGGTCGGAAAAGACGGTATGAAGCGCATCGCGGAATACGCGACTTTGAACGCGAATTACCTGATGGCTCGCCTGAAGGATGCAGGTTTCGAAGTGGCGTTCCCAAATCGGCGCGCCAGCCACGAATTCATCCTGACCTTGAAGAAAGAGGCAAAAACGTTGCACGTCAACACGATGGATTTTGCCAAAGCATTGCTTGACAAGGACATTCACGCGCCAACAACCTATTTTCCCCTGCTGGTGCCGGAATGCCTGCTGATCGAGCCGACAGAAACCGAGACCCGGGAGGTTCTGGACAACTTCATCGATGCCATGATAGCCATCGCCGAAGAGGCAAAAGCGGATCCGGAGCACACCAGGGGCGCCCCTTACAGCACGCCGGTGCGCCGGCTGGACGACGTCAAAGCCGCCCGTCATCTCGACCTGGCGTGGAAACCCGAATCCTGACTTGCATGTGCAATTTTGCGGCCTGCAGCAGCCTAAACCGGGCACATTTTGCGGCATAATCAACCGTTCCCGGCTGCTGCATCAGCAACCCGGGGGAACCGCGGTGGCGGCAATCAGTCAGAGTTCTGGGTGCCGCAAAAATGGACGCACCCCTGATTTTGCACGGAAAAGTGAATTGATAAAGAAAATACCTAGTGCAGCTTTGCTGTATGTACTCACCTTTGCATCCCTGGCACAGGCGGAGGAACCAAAGTGGGTTGGAACGCTCGAGAGGATCTCGACCGGTGTTGTCTCGATCCGCGTCGATAGTACACGGGCTTTTGATACCGGCTGGAACTCATCGAGCCAGGCAACGGGATTCGTTGTCGACGCGAAGCGTGGCCTGATTCTGACCAATCGGCACGTCGTCACACCGGGGCCGGTCGTCGCCGAGGCAATTTTCCTGAATAACGAGGAAGTCAGGCTGACACCGATATACCGCGACCCTGTCCATGATTTCGGCTTCTTCCGTTATGACCCGGACGATCTCGCATACATGGAGCCGGCGGAGCTGCCGCTGGTGCCGGGCGCCGCAGGTGTTGGCCACGAAATTCGCGTGGTCGGCAACGACGCCGGTGAAAAACTGTCAATCCTTGCCGGCACCATCGCACGGCTGGACCGCAAGGCACCGGACTACGGCCGCGGCAAGTACAACGACTTCAACACCTTCTATTATCAGGCAGCTTCCGACACCTCCGGCGGATCATCGGGTTCTCCCGTTATCAATATCGAGGGTGAAGTAGTTGCGCTGAATGCCGGTGGCAATAACAATGCTGCCAGCAGCTTCTTCCTGCCGCTGGATCGCATCGCACGGGCACTGCGACTGATTCAGAATAACGACGCAGTCACACGCGGAACGCTGCAAACTGTTTTTGTACGAAGCACCTACGATGAGTTGCGCCGTCTCGGCCTGACCACGGAAACGGAAGAGCTGGTCCGTTCCGCCTATCCTGATCAGACCGGCATGCTCACTGTGAGTCAGGTTATTCCAGAATCCCCGGCGGCCGGAAAAATCGAGCCGGGGGACATCCTCGTTCGCGTCAACGGTGAGTTCATCATCGAATTCATCCCGCTTGCAACTATTCTTGATGGCAGGGTCGGCGAGGACGTGACGATCGAAATCGAGCGCGGCGGTCGCACCATCAGGCACAAGTTACAGGTTACTGACCTGCATGAAATATCACCCCACGAGTTTCTCGAGTTCGGTGATGCGATCGTCAACGATTTGTCCTATCAGCAGGCGCGTCACTATAACCACTCGATCAGCGGTGTTTATGTCGCGAATCCCGGATATATTCTGTCACGAGCCGCCATCCCGCGAGGAGCAGTGATCACCGAGGTGGGCGGAGAGGTCGTCAACAGCATTGCCGATTTGCGTCTACAGCTCGCTAAACTGGCCGACGGCGACCGAACGACCTTCCGTTACAATACTATTGAAGACTCCCACAACAGTGTCGTGCGGTCTGTCGAAATGGATCGCACGTGGTTTCCGGCGCGATATTGCATACGCGATGATGAGAGCGGTGTCTGGCCGTGTGAGGATCTCGATGCAGGTCCCGAACCGTCGCCGCCCGAGTCGGGCAGCACCCGGTTCACTCGGAACGGCGACCCGCGCGTAAACGCGGTTGCACCGTCGCTGGTCATGGTTACCTTTGACCTGCCCTACACGGTATCTGGTGTTGCGGACCGGCATTATTATGGCACCGGCCTCATAGTAGATGCGGGGCGCGGCCACGTTATCGTTGACAGGAATACGGTTCCCGTTGCGATGGGAGATGTCACTATCACTTTTGCCGGGTCTCTCCAGGTCAGCGGCAAGGTCGAGTACATACATCCTCTGCACAATCTCGCAATTGTTAGCTACGATCCGCAGCTGATTGGCGACACGCCTGCCAGGTCTGCGAAATTCTCGACCGAGGAACTGGCAGCCGGGGACGATGTCTGGGTAATTGGATTGAAGGGTGACCACCAGCTTGTGCACCAGGCCAGTACGGTGTCGTCCATTGAAGTAATTTCCCTGCCGCTGTCACGAACGATGCGTTTTCGCGACTCGAACCTCGAGACGATTGCGCTGGTCAATGCGCCGACGGATTTTGACGGTGTGCTCGTGAATAAAAAAGGCGAAGTTGTGGCCAAGTGGGCCAGCTTCGCCTACCAGACCAGCGGTGATTCGGGGCAGTTCAATCGGGGTATCCCCAGTGAGCTGCTTGATGAGTTTGTAAAAGTCGTCCGTTCCGGACAGCCGGTTTACTCGCTGGAACTGGAGCTCGGCTATATGCCATTGTTCGCGGCCCGCAAGCTGGGAGTCGACGAGAGCTGGCTCAAAAAACTCGAAGCGCATAATCCAGGACAGCGACGTGCCTTGAGTATCACGCGCCTGGTCGCGGGCGCTCCTGCCGCAGCAATGCTGAAGAACGGCGACATGATCCTGGCAATTGACGATGAAATCGTCACGACGTTTCGCGAACTCGAACGTGCCGTGCAAAAGCCACAGGTCGATGTCACTGTGTGGCGGGACGGAGAGGCGCTGGACCTCGAAATTGAGACCGTTGCACTGGACGGTGTCGGCATCGAATGGGCAGTATCGTGGGCAGGCGCATTGCTCCAGGACCCGCACCGTGCGATGTCTGCACAACGTGGCATCGAGGCCACCGGCGTCTACGTAGCATTTTTCAGTTACGGTTCGCCGGCAACTCGCTACGGACTTTGGGCCGGCCGCCGAATCGTAGCCGTAGACGACACGGATACGCCGGACTTGCAGTCATTTGTTGATGCGGTTGCCGGTAAAGAGGATCAAACGTCTGTGCGTTTGAAGACGGTCACCTGGAATGGTGCAGTTCAAGTCATCACTTTGAAGCTGGATACCCAGTATTGGCCCGCCTATGAAATCCGAAAAACAACCGATGGCTGGCGGCGCGCAGAAATCGGTTAGCGAATTCGGATCTGCTAAGGGCGTCAGCGGCGTTCATCTTGCCTTCGCGATCACAGTCCTGATCATTACAGGTGCTGCGCCTGGCCAGGCGCTGTACAAGTACCAGGATGAAAACGGCGACTGGATCTTCAGCGACCGGCCGCCGGCGGAAGAGCAGACTGTAGAAATTCGGGAGCTGCCGACTGGCACCAGGCCGCCGACGGTAACCATTACCACCCGCCTCGTGGAGCGGGAATATCAGTTCATTGCGCGTAACGATTATTACGCGCCCGTCGAAGTCGTGCTCGCACTCGACGAACTCACGAATATTCAATATCCGGCCGCAGACCAGGTAATGCGGTGGATTGTCGATCCACGGAGTGAGTTCAAACTGCTGGCGCTGCCCGCGATCGGGGATGGCCAGGAGCCGGCTGCAAAATTCCGGTTTATCTCCTTACTCGGTGATCCGAGGAGCCTTCACAATCCCCAACAGCCTTATCGCGCGCCTTTTGCGATCGCCAATGACTTCCGCATAACCCAGGCGTTTCCGGTCGGTGTGACGCATAACACGGCGGACAGCCGCTATGCTGTGGATATCGCGATGCCGATCGGCACCGATATTCACGCCGCGCGAGGCGGTGTCGTATTTGAGGTAGCAAGCACTAATTTTCGCGGCGGTGTTGATCCGGCCCGTGATGCGGCAGCCGCAAACATCGTTCGTATCCTGCACGATGACGGGACGCACGCCGTTTATGCGCACCTGAACTGGAATTCCATTCGCGTACAACCCGGCGACGAGGTAGAGCGTGGCGAGTATATTGCAGATTCGGGCAATACCGGGTTTTCAAGTGGCCCGCATCTCCATTTCGCTGTTTTACGAAACGCCGGCATGCGCATGGAATCAGTGCCGATCGTATTCGCGGGGCCGAATTCTGCCGAGATAGAGCCAGCGGCAGGCAATACGCTCACTGCATACTGATTAGCAATGACGAAAGGCGCCGTTTTACAGAGTTCTCGCTTATAACCAATTGTTGGTTACAGAAAGTTCCGACTAAAAAGTTTGCAACGTTTTCCTCACAGGGTGCATCTATAGCTCAAGTACATTGGAAAAACGCGGTTACTGAGTTCCCCGTGGGTTGGTTGGCTACCGATGTAATTGGATTAACCTGGTGTCTAAATGAGAGAGGAAATCATGAAAGAGTCGAAATTGTTCAAGAGCCTTCTGGCCACAATCATCATCGTTGCGATAAGCGCACCGACAATCGCATCTGCGGGTGCCAGGAACGATCTCAAGGGCGTATCGGTCAAAGTATCGTACGCGGATCTGAACCTGGAAAAGCAGGAAGGCGCAAAAGCTTTGTACCGGCGCCTGCAACAAGCATCAAAGCGAGCATGCGGCTACCGCGGGCTGAAGATCTCAGGCACAGTGAAGCGCATGATCGAAACGCAGCAGTGTTACCGCGAGGCGTTGTCGGCCGCTGTAGAAAATATCGATAACGAGCGGCTGACGCAAATTCACAGCAGCTAAGTCAATCGATTGTTCAACCGCGCATCGTAAGGCGGGTGCCGGGGAGTCAGGAAGTTTCGACTCGCTGGTACTCGCCTCCTTTTTGAACAATGTCCTACAAAGAACGTCTAGGAGCGGCAACTTGCCGCGATCCTCTCGACTGAAACACCCCGTAGGAGCGGCGTCCCGCCGCGATCCTCTCGACTCAAACACCCGTAGGAACGGCGTCCCGCCGCGATTGTCGGATTTTGCGGCTTGACATCACGTCATTTTGACGCCGGCTACGATTTGATGGAACAGCCGCGGGTCGGGCCCAATCTTGCCTAGGCAAAAAGTTGCTTGTACACCTGCACAAAATATCTCATGTGCTGTGGTGTGGACATGCTGATGCGTGACCAGGTCGTGAACGGCGGGAATAGTCGACCGGTCAGGATACCTTGCTCCAGCATCCTTTCCTGAACCACGGCGTTTTCAATGCCGGTTTCGATGAAAGTAAAATTGGTATTGGATTTGGCATAACGAATCCCTAAGTCCTCGCACATGCCTTCCACGATGGCCAGTGACTCCTTGTTCTTGCGTCGCGAGAAGTCCTGGAACTCCATGTCCTGGTAGCTGGCGTAGGCGGCGCGTTCCCCCAAAATGGTCTGCTGGCCGGTCTTGCGCATATTCATCTCATTGATCAGGTCCGGATGTGCGAAGCCGAATCCGACCCGCATGCCCGCGAGACCGTGAATCTTCGAGGCGGTTCTGGATACGATGATGTTGTTGTGACCTGCGGCTATCAAGCCGATCATCGACTCATAGTCCGGATTGTCGACGTACTCGTGGTATGCCTCATCCACAAATACCAGGCGGTCCTGCGCTTGCTCCAGTACGAACTCTTTCATCGCGCTTTTTTCGATAACTGACGGGATCGGATTGTTCGGATTAACGATGTACATCATGTTGGTATCGTTGCGCACGGCCTGGCGCATGCCCTCGAGATCAGCATTCAGGCCCTCGGCAACCCGTACCCGAATGATTTCAACCCCGGCATTTGCCGCATATTGCAGGAGAGCCTGATAGGTCGGGTCCGCACAAACCACTGATCCCTGCCGCAGGCCGACTAGCATACCTGCGACATTCAGAATCTCACTCGAGCCCGTGCCCGTCATAACATGGTCGGGAGATATATTGTTGATCTTGGCGACGAGTTTGATCAAGTTTGTTGGATCGGCGGCATAACGATTTGTCAGGTGAATGTTTTCCGCAATGGCCTTTAAAGCGACGCGGGAAGGTCCGTACGGATTTTCATTGGAACTCATCCGGATCAGTTGATCCGGTTTCGGAATGTCGGCACCGAGTGCAGTGCTGATCAAACTGAGTGCTGATGAACCCGAGGTCGCCGGAATGATGGGCACGAGCCCGGCGCCAACGATTGCGCCGCCGCCCAGCAATATTTGCCGTCTTGTTAGATTACCCATGAGCTAAATTCCCCTGCAAATGATTTTGTAAGTAAAACACTGCCAGATTTCTATTACTCAGGCGCTTGCCCTTCCTCTCCTGCATTGTCGCAAACACAGCGCAATTTTCTTGATCTGACGGTGACCAGATCGACATTGTCGCCGATGAAATACTCTTTGCGTGACTCTACTGCCTTATCATCATCGCGGCTCCAGGTTTCTGGATACTCCAGCGACTGTATTTCGTTGTTCTCGTCCCTGAACCTGACCAGTACCCTGTAATCGCCACTTGACGCATCACATTCCGTGTTGTCAATCGTTGAATCGACCACTGCGACGGTGTTTTTCTGAAGATAGGTGAAGTAAATTTGTGCCGCGCATGTTTGCTCAGCCGGGGGTGTTGTGCTGAGTTTCATCTTGTAGCGAATTTCGTATCGCTTTTTGGATTCTTGTTCTTCCTGAGCTGAAATAGCTTGTGCATTGCCGATGCCGATGGCAACTACGACAAGGTACTGGAGCGCACGCAAGGCCTTGTTCATCCTGATCCTGTCCCCCGCCGGCAGGCTGATCTGCAGTGTATCCGGTTGTTCCCGATAATTCACGAATGATGGTCGGCGGGATCAGGGATTCCGCGTTGATTTCTTCTCGTCCTGAATGGTCCGGTACAGTTTTCCCAGCGACCGGCCGCGAGCGCGGCGCTCTGCGATGCTTTCGCGGTTGTGAGCTTCCTCGCGCAACAGTTTTCGCCAGCGACTGACACGAGCTTCGTCGATATTGCCGTCGTTGACTGCCTGCCGTACGGCACAGCCCGGTTCGGACTCATGGACACAATTCGCAAACCTGCAGTTTTTCGCCAACGCCGAGACCTCTGCAAAGACATCATCGATGCCGGCTTGCACGTCGGTGAGTTGAAGTTCACGCATTCCGGGAGTATCCAGCAGCCACGCGCCTCCAGGGAGCCGAAAGAGTGATCGTGAGGTCGTCGTATGCCGGCCCTTGTCGTCGCCGGCGCGGATGTCCTGTGTCTCGACCTGATTGTGTCCGAGGAGGGTGTTCGTGATCGTCGATTTTCCGGTGCCCGAGGAGCCGAGAAGCGCAATGGTTTGCCCGTTACCCAGCCAGCCCGCAAGGCTTTGCAGGCTCTCTTTATCCAGCGCGTTCACTGCTTCCGCTGATACCTCCGGCGCGAGCTTTTCGGCCGCGCGAACGAAACGCTGTGGGTCTTCCGAGAGATCTGATTTCGTTAGCACGATGACAGCCATCACTCCGGCCTCGCGAGCAATCGCCAGGTACCGCTCGAGACGCGCTTCGTTGAAATCCTGGTTGCATGACGAAACGGCAAACAGGGTATCGACATTGGCAGCGATCAGTTGAATTCTCCGCTCAGAGCCCGGCGCGCGCCGCTTGAAAAGGCTTTTGCGCTCAAGCCGTTGCACTACGCGTCCGCTTTCGCTATCGAACAGCAACCAGTCACCGACGGTTGCTGAAATACCTTCGCCAATGACGGAAACGTCGACATGCGTTTCCAGCCCCGGAGCTGCGACCTGCAACCCCGACTTTTGCACGTTCATCACGCGAACGGGAATCGACGTTGGCGACAGATCGCCAGACAGCTGACCGTGAAAAAAATGATCCCAGCCGAAATCAGCGAGTTCTAACGTTGGCATATGAGCATGATGGTCTTACGGATCGTCTTGATCATCGCCGACAGTCAACGGATTGAGGTAACCCCTTTCGGTCACACCCGTCTTCCGCATGGCAATGCCGGTGAGGCATTCCTGCACGAGCATGTTGGAGTTGAGGACCGTCGTGTACCCGGGATCCACCAGTGGATTCAATTCAACCAGGTCGAAGCCGACGAGATTATTCTCGGAGCACAGCGTGCGGACGAGTGGAAACACTTCTCTCGGCGTCAAGCCGCCCGATTCCGGCGTGCCGGTGCCTGGCATATAAGCGGGATCGAACACGTCGATGTCGAACGAAATGTAGAGATACTCGGGGCCGTCGTTTGCCTCATCCAATACACGTTCCATCACCGCATCCCAGCCGTATCGTTCGATCTCGGCCATCGTGTGGTAACGCATCTCGTTCTCGCGCATCCACTTGAAGCCGTCTTCTCCCGGCCAGTACCCGCGCAGCCCGACCTGGATGTAGTTTTTGCCAAGGATATGGCCATCGTCGATCAGGCGGCGAATCGGCTGGCCGTGAGAGATCAGGTGCCCTCCCAAACTATCTCCCGCGTCAAAGTGCGCGTCGAAATGAATGACGCCGACATTGGTCTTGCCGTAAACATCGGTGATCGCGGCGACGTTGGGGTACTCCAGCGAATGATCGCCGCCAATGATAATCGGAATCGCGCCGGTCTCGGCAATCTCGCGCACCAGTTTTCGCACGGGTGGCATGCTGCGCTCAGTACTGAGACCGTCCAGGGGCGCGTCACCGTAATCCACGGCGACCAGTTCTTTCTTCCACGCCACACCGACATGCATGTGCGGCAGGTTGCCGCTGCCACGGCTGACACCAATACTGGCACGCAATGCCGTGGGTCCCTGCCTGGCCCCGCGCATCCTGAATCCCATGTCCAGCGGCGCCCCCATGATAGCAACGTCCACATTGGCTGCCTTTAAGTCCTCAGGGGTGAATGCGAGCGGCAGCGAAAAAAAGCTCAGAACGCCTGGGCGACGCAGCCGGCCTGTTGGTATGAGGCCAGGCTCGCGTTGCGCATCGTTCGAGGTATCCCGCAGCTGGCTCCAGACATCGAGGCCCTCTGCATTCGGATCCAGCCGGATGATCGCGGCTTCCGCATCGACTGCAGATTCATCCTGGGCCATGCAGACGACCGGCAGGGCGACAAGACTAGAGAGGACGGCAACAAAGAAACTGTTTTTCATGATGGTATTCCGGGATCAGCGTGTCTAAACATCATACGTCGATAGCAACGAAAAGTGCGGTCGAACCAAATCCTCATTTACGCCGACTTCCTCATGTAGATTCGAGGAAATGTTTCCGCGGAGGGATTGCCTGACTTGCCGGCCGTTATGCGGTTGCATTAAATTGGGCACTCAGCGATGCTCTGAAAGATCACCAATCCCCGGGGGGCCATTCATGCGCAAAATCACTGCAGCTTTGCTGCTGGCAGCATCTTTTTCGCTTGTAGCAGAGGAAGCGGACCACAGTAAGTTCCTGAATACAGACGTATTCGAGCTCGAGATTGCGGCGGACCCGCAGATTTCACCGGATGGCTCGCAGGTTGCCTATGTCCGTCAGTCGATGGACATCATGACCGATCGGGTAAGGTCGAATATATGGGTGGTCGGTACCAATGGTCGCGACCACCGGCCGCTGCTCTCGGGCACGGATTCCTACAGCAGCCCGCGCTGGTCGCCGCAGGGAGACCGGCTGGTCTATGTGGCCAGCGCCGAGGGACGCGGCTCCGAGCTGTACGTGCGCTGGATGGATACGGGACAGACGGCATTACTGAGTAATCTGCCGGCCTCTCCGGACGCTGTCGCCTGGTCACCGGATGGAACGCAGATCGCTTTTACGTCGTTCGTGAAAAGCGAGGGGCCGAAGCTGGCAACACCTCCCGCTGCGCCTGAAGGAGCCGAATGGGCGCCGCCCGTGATCGTCATCGAATCGCTGAATTACCGCGCAGACGGGCGTGGTTACCTGGAACCCGGAAACACCCACGTATTTGTCATTCCTGCCGACGGTGGCACGCCACGCCAGGTCACTTCAGGGGAATACGATCATAGCGGGCCACTTGCCTGGTCACCCGATGGGCAACGCATCGTCCTGTCGAGCAATCGTGACGATGACTGGGAGTTCAATCGGCGCAATACCGAACTGTGGTCAGTCGATGTTGCAGATGGTGAGATGCAGCAGCTGACCGAAAGGTTCGGTCCCGATGGCTCGGCAACTTACTCGCCCGATGGTTCGAAAATTGCGTTCCTTGGTTACGATGACAAAAAAATGGGCTATCACAATGCGAACGTTTATGTGATGAACGTTGACGACGGCTCAACCCGGGAGCTGACGTCGGATTTCGATCGGTCGGTCAATGCCGTCAGGTGGGCCGGCAGCTCAAACAGGCTCTACATTCAATACGACGATCGTGGCAAACGTAATCTGGCGACGCTGTCGATGAGCGGCCAGATCAGTTCGTTCGTGGACGACATCGGCGGTACCGGCGTCAGCCGGCCTTATACAGGCGGGGGATTCTCCGTTGCCGGCAATGGGGCCTATGCATATTCGGCCGGCGCTCCCGATCGGCCGGCCGAGGTTGCGGCGGGCCGGCGGGGTGCCAGAGCATCGAAACTGACGAATCTGAATGACGATCTTTTGTCACACAAAACGCTCGGCAAGGTGGAGGAAATCACCTGGCAATCGTCGGTTGGCGATCATGAAGTGCAAGGCTGGATTGTCACGCCACCGAATTTTGATGCGCAGCAAAAATACCCGCTGATTCTCGAGATTCACGGCGGGCCGTTCGCCGCCTACGGCCCGCATTTCAGTGTTGAAAATCAGTTGTATGCAGCCGCTGGTTACGTGGTGCTGTATACCAACCCACGGGGCTCGACCAGCTACGGTGACGAATTTGCCAATGAGATTCACCACAACTATCCGGGCCAGGATTATGACGACCTGATGTCGGGTGTTGATGCAGTGATCGCACGCGGATACATCGACAAGGATCAGTTGTTTGTCACGGGCGGCTCCGGCGGGGGTGTATTGTCGGCATGGATCGTCGGCAAGACGGACCGGTTTGCCGCCGCCGTCGTCGCGAAGCCGGTGATCAACTGGACCAGCGAAGCACTGTACAGCGATATTCACACGATGATTCCTGGCTACTGGTTCGAAAAGTATCCGTGGGAAGACCCGGAGGGTTACTGGGCCCGTTCTCCGTTGTCCCTGGTTGGCAACGTCACGACACCAACTATGTTGCTGACGGGCGAGAACGATCACCGGACGCCGATAGCGGAATCCGAACAGTACTACCAGGCATTGAAACTCAGAAAAATCGAAAGCGCATTAGTTCGCGTACCAGAGTCGTCACACGGTATAGCGTCTCGACCGTCAAATCAGATCGCGAAAGTCGACAACATTCTGGCCTGGTTCGCCAGGTACCGGACAGATTCCGAATAGGTATTGGGTATGCATAGAAAGACCACGATCGCGTTTTCCCTGCTGACAGCTCTCGCGCTAATTGTTGCGTGTTCGCGAAACGGTACTGGCGATGTTCCGGAAACGATTCACTATCCCGAGACCGCGACGGTCGATCATGTCGATGATTATCACGGCACCGAAATCTCGGATCCGTTCCGCTGGCTGGAAGACGATGTTCGGGAGAGTGATGCGGTCAAAAATTGGGTGGATGCACAAAACGAGGTGACGTTTGCCTATCTCGCGACTATTCCGGAGCGCGAGCTGATTGCGAAGAGAATGCGCGAGCTTTGGGATTACGAGCGATTTTCCCTGCCAAAAAAAGCCGGTGACAGGTATTTCTATCGCTACAATAATGGCCTGCAAAACCAGGACGTCATCCGCACGCAAACCAGTCTGGACGGGGCTGCCGAACTGTTGATCGACCCGAACACCTGGTCTGATGATGGCACGGTCGCGCTTGCCGGCTATTGGCCGAGCAAGGACGGCAGCCATGTCGCCTACACCATCCAGGACGGCGGATCCGACTGGCGCGAGGCCAGGGTGATGAATGTCGACACCGGCGAAGTACTGGACGATCACCTCGAATGGCTCAAGTTCACGGGCCTGTCCTGGGCGGCCGACGGCTCCGGTTTCTATTACAGCCGCTACCCGGCAACCTCCGCCGCAGACAAGTACCAGTCACTGAACAAGAACATGATCGTGTATTTTCACAGGCTCGGTACGTCGCAGGACGCGGACGAAGTGATCTACGCACGTCCGGATTATCCGGACTGGGGCCCGCGCGCTACGGTTACCGATGATGGCGAACATCTTGTTATCACGATCTCGGTTGGTACTGACGATCGTTATTCGATCGTGCATCAGGATCTGACGGATCCTGATGCCGAACCGGTCATGATCATCGAAGGCTTCGACTACGACTATTCGCTGGTTGGCAATATCGGCGATGAGCTGTATTTCCGCACCAACAACGGTGCTCCAAGGAACCGGCTGATCGCGATAGACGTGAACCATCCGCAACCGGAGAACTGGCGTGAAGTGATTGCTGAAGCAGAAGATGTGCTCGATGGCATTAGCCTGGTTGGCGGCAGGATAATCGCCGGGTACATGCAGGACGCCTGGTCGGTCGTGAAAATATTCGAACTCGACGGCAGTGAGGCGGGTGTCGTTGATCTGCCGGGTATCGGCACCGCTTACGGTTTCGACGGAAAGGTTGACGATCCGGAAACGTTCTTCGGCTATGCGAGTTTCAATGTGCCTGGCAGTATCAGTCGTCTCGATGTATCAACGGGCGAAGTCGAGGTATTCAGACAGCCGGATGTTGCATTTAATCCGGACGACTACCAGGTTGAACAGGTCTTCTACGAATCCAAAGACGGCACTCGGGTACCGATGTTCATTTCGCATCGCAAGGATGTTGTGCCCGACGGCAATCGTCCGACGATGTTGTATGGCTACGGCGGCTTCAATATTTCGATTCAGCCATCGTTTTCGACAACGCGTCTTGCGTGGATGGAGATGGGTGGCATCTATGCGGTGGCCAACCTGCGTGGTGGCGGTGAGTATGGCGAGGAATGGCATCAGGCCGGCACTAAGCTCAATAAGCAAAACGTATTCGATGATTTCATCGCCGCAGGCGAGTATCTGATCGAAAATAACTACACCAATTCGGACAAGCTCGCGATTTTTGGCGGCAGTAATGGCGGTTTGCTGGTCGGTGCGGTGACTAATCAACGACCGGAATTGTTTGGCGCGGCGATTCCGGCCGTAGGCGTCATGGACATGCTGCGCTTTCACCGCTTTACGGCAGGCAGATTCTGGACCGATGATTATGGTTCAGCCGATAACCCGGAAGAGTTCGAGGCGTTGCGTGCTTACTCGCCGTATCACAACATCACGGAGGGTACCGAGTATCCGGCCATCCTCGTGACCACGGCCGATACGGACGACCGGGTTGTACCCGGTCACAGCTTCAAATATGCGGCGGCAATGCAGAGAGCGCAGGGCGGCGATGCACCAGTGCTGATTCGCATCGAGACGCGTGCCGGCCATGGCGCCGGCGTGCCGACCGAAAAAGTGATCGAAGACTATGCCGATCGCTGGGCGTTCCTGGTCAGGAACCTCGATATGCGATTACCAGAGGGATACGCAGAATAATCCTCAAATCCAGCGCCGGACACCCGCCTGATATGCGCGGTACGCGTCCCCGAATTTCTCTTCGAGATAGGCCTCTTCGTGCCTGATTGCGAAATAATAAATCAGCCAGCCGCAAACCGGCGTGAGAATCAGGATCCACAGGTCCGACAGTATGATGGCAAAGCCGATACAGAAGAGAAGCATCCCCAGGTACATCGGATTCCGGGTGAATTTGTATGGCCCGTGCACGACCATCTCCGGCGTCGGCGTCCAGGGTTTGGGGTCCTGCCCCGATTGCTGGAACTGGCGGGCGGGCCAAACCACAAGAATCAGTACTGCCGCCACCGCGATCAGCCCACCAATCCAGTAGCGTGCCGGCGTCGGCAGGTCGTACTCGGAAAGAACAGGCATAAAACGGCCGAGTATGTAACCGGCAACGATGGTTGCAAACGGCAGGATGGGCGGCGGGAATTTTACCGCCGCAGCATGTTCGTTATTAGTTTCCATCTTCTCGTTTCCTTGAACTCAGTACAGCGCGATCGGATTACCGGGTGATCCGGTTGCACCCTTCAGTTTCAATGGTGCCCAGACGAACAGGAATTCGTAGGCTTTGTCCTCGATCAGCTGCGTCAGGTCGAGATTTTCGATGTTCCAGATGCCGCGTTTGGTCTGCAGTTTGAGGTGACACTCAAATGGCTGCGGACCCTCGCCGAAGAAATTTGGCCCGACTGCTTCAGTTGGCCAGGAATCAGCGCCGGTCAGGATAATTTTTCGGCTTGCCAGGTACTCACAGGCAGACAATCCAAACCCTGGAGAGCCCGCGTTGAACGCATCACGGCGTCGAGCCTTTTCCGCCGCATCGAAGGTATCCCAGTCGCTGGGATGCCAGATATTTCCGTGCCCGGTGTACAGGAAAACACAATCACCTTCGCCGATCGGATCGATGCCCTGCCTTTCGACCATTGCCTTGACGTCATCATCGGTAACGATGCCGCGATCATTCCTGTCCATCTCCGTAGGGATCGGCAGCGTTCCGCCTCGCAGTGCAACGGCGTCAAGCAATACGCCCCTGCACACAAATCCTTTTTGGCCCACATGCTCAACGCCTAGTGGGCCGAGTCCGTACACCGTTACATCCGGATCTTCGAGATAGCGCCCGTTATAGTAGAAGTGTCCTTTGGACGTGCGCACGCCAATGTGTCCCGGTCCATCGAATTGCGTGCCGACTTGCCCGATTTCGGCGGTTACCAGTTCATCGTTGTACACAACCCGTTGTGGCCCCAGTGCATCTCCGGTTGGCAGACCAGGAATAGACAGACGGTAGGCTCGTTCGCCGAATACAGGCGCATCGCTTGCATAGATCTTGCCAAGCGTCGCGACCTTGCCTTGCCGCACGAGGCCCATGGCCTTGAGGACCATCTCGGGGGTGGTTCGGTTGACTGCCCCGGCTTTGTCATCCGGACCCCATTCGCTCGGCGCCCAGTTGTCGGTCAAGGGTTCGTCATTGTATTGCTGTGCATTGCCAGTAATCGCAGCGCTGAGAGTGAGCAGAATTGCAGTAATTTGTATGCATGGTTTCATTTTTATTTCTTCATTTCCTCAACTGAATCAAGAAAGTGCTCGACAATGCTTCTGTATTCGTCCGGCTTCTTGCTGAGCGTCCCGTGAGCGGCATCCAGAATCACCGTCAGTCTCGAGCCAGGTATGAGTTGTTGAAATTCAGCCACTCTTTCCGGTCTTGCTTCATCAAACTGGCCTGCGATGAATAAAACCGGTACATCGATTTCATGCAGCCGATCGGTGACGTCGAAATCGATCAGCGTTCCGGTCGCATGAAACTCCGTTGGCCCCCACATCGTTTCATAGACAAACCGGCCCGGTGGCGCACCGTCGCATTCAGGGGGGCTTTCGGCTCGCTCGCCGCCATACACATGACGCTCGTAAAAAACATCTGACGCTGCCTGGTATTCGTCCGAATCGGTGGTGCCAGCTTGTTCGTGTTCGGTCAGCGTTCGCTGAACGTCCTCGGGCAACTGGCTGCGCAAAAAGTTGGCATCTTCGATCCACATCCTGGTACTCAGGAGCGGCGAAGATAGAATTAGCGACGCGATGCCGTCGGTGCCTTTTTCCAGGACATAGGCAGCCGCCAGAGAGCCACCCCAGGAATGGCCGAGCAGGTGCATCTCATCGAGTCCAAGCTGCTGCCTGACGGTATGCAATTCCTCGACGAAACGCTCGACGGTCCAGAGCGACGGATCGTCAGGCCGGCCGGAGCGGCCTGAACCGAGCTGGTCATAGCGTACGATTGGCCGCTCATTCCCCAGAATGTCGAGCCGCGAGTATCCGCAGATTCTTCCGCCCGGACCGCCATGCAGTACCAGCAGCGGAATACCGGGGCCGGTTCCCGAGACGCGGTACCAGACGGGGCCGCCCGGGACTTCGATAAATCCCTGGCCGGGTTGCGGATTTTCGCGGCTTATTCCAGCAGAGCATAAGGCTAGCAGCAGGGCGGCGAGCAATATTCTTTTCATTCTTGTTGGCTCTTTGGTGTTGGTCGATCGCAGTGTAGGCGATAGCGGCTGCGTTGTCCGCATCCGGAACATATTCACAATGCAAGCAAACGATGTGCACTGCTGATGCATCAAAGGGTCATTGAATCAACGCAGATAGAGGGTAACCAGGATGGTGTCGCGCCGGTTTGTTGTATTCGCAGTTTTTTTGCTGATGCTTGCGGCGGCCCCGGTGTGGGCAAACACTGCGAATATTGCAGCGAAGGTCAGGACTGTCGCCTGCCTGATGGAGGACGACAACAGGTCGCACCTTCTTCCTGAAGATCGGCTACGCGTGGACGCCCTGCACAGGTCTTATTCGCCGGAGTCGTCTTCTTGCGACTTGATGATGACGTGCTTGCCGGTGCTGTTGTATGGATCGCCGCCCGCGCTGAAATCCTCGTCGACGGCCAGCTCATTAACTTCCTTCAGTTCGGAATGACGTACCTGCACGTTACTGAGGTCGGTGTCGACCTGTACCGGTGCTTTGCGTGCAACTTCCGCTTGTCGTGTCTTTTGTGTGTTCATCGCCTTGTCTCAATAAATCAATTACTTGCCCTACTAATTCTGAACCACTTGAGCTCTGAAGATTCTGTTATTCGTCGGGTGGTTGCTACCTTTCGTCGGAAAATTGCCGTTGGTCGGGCTAGATCGACCGTTCGTCGGAGCTGTCGAAAATGGAGCCCAACCCGCATAATCGAATCGAATTTCCAGGCGGAGGCATGGTGATGTGGATTGGTCGTGTTTTAGCAGCTATTGGCACCATAATTTTCACGTTCACAGTGTGGGCACAGTCACCCGGTGTTCACCTCGGCGATCTGAGCTGGCCGGAGGCCGAGCGGCGCTACGCGGAGACGCCGATCGTGATTATTCCCTTTGGTGCCGGTGCCAAAGAGCATGGGCCGCACTTGCCGATGAACGCCGATCGCGTGGTCATGGATCACCTTATCAACGCCGCCATCGAATCCAGTGATGTGATTGTTGCACCGCCAATCCTGCACGGCTGGTTCCCCGCTTTCCGTGAATTTCCGGGCACCGAAGTTGCTGATCCAAAGGTATTCCAGGACTACGTTTTCCACGTTGGGCTGTCGCTGGCGAAACAGGGCGCACAACGAATTGTTTTTCTGAATACCGGCATCGCCAACGCAACCGGTTTACCGATTTCGATAGCGGCACGCGAGATTCGCGTGCAGACAGGTGTGCCGACCCTGGTGGTTTCCTGGGGTGATCTGGAAACCGAAGAAATCGATGCGCTGCAGGAACAGCAGATGGGTGGGCACGGAGACGAGATCGAAACCTCGATCAACCTCTATTTGCAGCCGGATCTCGTCAATATGGACCTTGCAGTCGAAGACTACGGGGACCGTACGCCGAAGGAATACGGCGGCTACCAGCCGGGCGTACTTGCGCGCGACCCCGCCGATCCGTTGTATTCAGAATCCGGAATTTTCGGCGACGCAACCCTGGCAACACCGGAAAAGGGCAAGGCGGCACTCGAGGTACTGACGCGTGAATGGCTCAAAGCGCTGGATGGCTTTGCGCAAGTACCGCTGGTGCGCCGGCAATGATGGCCTCCGACCCTTTGCCGGATCGCTCGCTGGGGCGAGCTCCTACGTCACTCCTGTAGGAGCTCGCCCCAGCGAGCGAAATTTCCAAGTCAGGCGCTAGTTCGAATCTGACCTCGACATTCGCGCCTCGCAATCTTCGGAACCATCGCTGATCTTATTCGGAACGATTTGCGAAGAGAGCGTGTAGGTCTCACCTGCTTCAACCGAGACCGTAAGCTCGTGGGTGTTCCTGGCAAAAAGACTTTGGTAGCAGGTGACAATCAGGACGTGGATTCCTGGTGAAACTCTTACAGAATTCGCCGTTACTGAAACTGACTTTCCATCGACGGACTTAATTACTACCGCTCTCGGGCTGAAAAGCACTGTGCCGCGGGAGGCGCCCAGTATCACTGCGCTGTTCGACGCCGACGAGTCAGAGGCGTCAATCATGTCAGTCGTGCCGCAGCCGATCACAAGTGTTGCGATTAGTCCAGTTAACACGCAAGTCGACTTTCGTCGTAACGTATTCATGACTTATTTCAAAATGCAGGGCTGTTCCTCGATGATCGATTATCTGTCAATTGCTGCATTGACAGTGGTCGTCTATTCTACAGCTGTCAAATTGCGGGCGGTGGCAGGTGGCCCAGTGCTGATTCGATAGCAAGGCCGATGCCGAGCAATGCCCGGTCGCTGTCGGTCGGGCCATCGAGTTCGAGGCAGACAGGCAATCCCTCATTGCTGAGATCAGCCGGTACGATGATGCCGGGGAGGCTCCCGGTGCTGCCCGGCGAAATGTTGCGGCTGATGACCGGCGCGAATGGAACGGTCTTGCCATTCATCATCGTTTCCTCATCATGCCCGATCGGCGGTGCTGCGATTTGTGTTGCAGGAAAGATCATCGCGGCCAGATAGTTGTCGCGATAGTAATCTGTGAGCGTTTTTCGAAGTGCCGGCAGATGCTCATCGCGCGCGGCGATGAAATCTCGCTCCGTTGGTGTTGCTGCGCCACCCAATACATACAGGTCGAACGCGGCTTTGATGTCCGGACTTGCCTGTTCCATCAACTGGTCAAAAGTCACACCGGTATCGAACTCTTCCAGGTATTTGATGAGCATTGGCTTGACGTGGTAGCCCTGAATAGCGTCAGTCGTTAATGAGATCAGTTTCCCGAGGTCCGGAACGTCGGCTTCAACCAATACCACGCCTGCGTCCACGAGCTTCTTCAATGCCTCGTTGGTTACTCGCTCCACTTCGGAATCGAGCATGCCGTAAAAGTATTCACGGGGAACGCCAAGCCGCAGCCCTGCAATCGGTGCCGCAGTATCGACGATCGGTTCGCCGGTCATGACGTGGTCGAACAGGGCGAGGTCGGCGACGTTACGCGTGAGCGGCCCTACCTGGTCGAACAAGGGCGTGATCGGTATGACGCCCTGATTCGGATAGCGGTTCTGGCTCGGCCGAAAACCATAGATGCCGCACATTGCGGCAGGCACGCGGATCGAGCCCTGGGTATCTTCCGCGATTCCAATGGGTGCCATCCTGGCGGCGATGGCCGCCGCGGTACCGCCGCTGCTACCACCAGGAATGCGCGACGTGTCATAGGGATTGTGGACCGCACCAAATGCCTGGTTATTACTGGTCCAGCCGAACGAAAGTTCGTGGATATTGGTCTTGCCCAAGACAATAGCACCAGCCCTCTTGAGCGTCGTTACGAGTTCGGCATCTTCGGCAGGAAAGAAGTTCTTCAGCGCTGTCGTGCCGCCGGTGGTCGGATAGTCTTTTGTGTTGACGCTATCCTTCACAGGAATCGGCAATCCATGTAATGAGCCGAGAGCGGCTCCTGATGTGCGCTTCTTGTCTGCTGCCCTTGCCGCCTGCAGAACACGTTCCGGTTCAAAGCTGATGAACGCGTTTAAATGTTTGCCAGCTTTACAACGGTTGAGGAGGGCGCTCGCGTATACTTCCGCGGTCATTTCTCCCTGCCGCATAGCCGCGACCGCATCTGTTGCCGATAAATCTGTCAGTGGTGAAGTCATTGCTGCGCCCGATTCAGTTTCCGTCCTGCCGCAAGCGGCTGCGCCGGATGCGAGTGCTGCACTCCAGAACAGGAACTCGCGGCGTGATGTCTTGGGTTTGTTGGTCATATCAATTCTTTTCCTTAGTTTCGCTTAATTCAGCAGCCAGTGCTTGCCAACTGCTGATCGGTAGAGAGCAATGGCTACCCACGCATCGATACGCGATGGTTTCGTCAGGCACTGGCTTGCGCTCGGCAAGACTGCCCGGCAGTCCCTCAGTGTCAGAGCCAATCGCGAACACTAAGCGACGAGGTGCATAAATCATCGCGGCACTATCCCGCCAGCGACTGATCTCTTCGGCATCGCCGCGTATGATGATTATCTCAGGATGGTGAAGATACTCCTCGAGTGCATTAAGCAGCGATACATGTCCGTGAGGGTACTCATCTATTGCGCGCCACGCATTTCTCAAGGTTTTTTCCGCTGCATCGAGATAACGCGTATCCCCCAGCAGGAAGCCCAGGCGCTGCAATGCGAAAGCCGCAATCCCATTTCCCGATGGTACCGCTTCGTCCGCCAGCGGCTTCGGCCGGTGCATCAGGGTCTCGTGATCGTCTGCCGTAAAGAAAAAGCCGCCTTTTTCCGGGTCGTAGAAATGATCGAGCAACAAATCAGCCAGCTCGATCGCGAAGCCGAGGTAACTATTGTTCCAGTCGGCCTGTAACAACTCGAGCAGTGCATCAAGCAGAAAGGCGTGGTCGTCGAGATAAGCAGGAAATTTTGCCTGGCCATCTTTGAAACTTGCGAGAAGACGACCGTTTACCATCATATTTTTCCGAATAAAGTCAGCGGAATTTCCTGCAGACTCGATCAGGTCATTTCGTCCAAGGGCCAGCCCGGCAATGGCAAGCCCGCGAATCATGAGTGCATTCCATGACGTGAGCTGTTTTTCATCACGCCCGGGCGCAACACGCTTGGCTCGCACCTTGAGCAGCGTCGCCCTCGCAGCATTGATGAGCTCAGCGACGGCCTGCTCGGTCATACTGCAGTCTTCCGCGATGGCTTTTTCAGTTTCGCGAACGGTGAGGTGCCATTTTCCCTCGAAGTTTGCCTCCGCATTGAGGCCAAAGTGCCTCGCGAAGACCTCATATTGCTCGCCACTCAAGAGCGCTTGCACTTCCTCGGGAGTCCAGACGTAGTAAAGCCCTTCTTCGCCCTCCGAGTCGGCATCGCGGGTGGAGTAGAAACCGCCGTTGGGCGATTGCATGTCCGCAAGAATCCAGTCGGCCGTCTCGTTGGCGATCAGCCCGTACAATTCATCACCCGTCGCGAGATAAGCCTCTGCATACAACGCCAGTAACGGACCATTGTCGTACAGCATTTTTTCGAAATGCGGGATCTGCCAGTACCGGTCAACCGAATATCGGCAGAAGCCGCCGCCGAGTTGATCGTAAATGCCGCCTTCGGCCATGCGAGTCAGTGTCAGCGAAACCATGAAGAGCGCGTCAACATCGGGCTTGGCACTGTGTGCGCTGCTGCGCCAGTGCCGCAGCAGCCGGTTGATGGTGGTCGGGTGTGGGAACTTGGGTGCGTTGCCGATGCCACCGTATTCCATATCGAAGGATTGCCCGATTTTTTGGCGCGCCGAGCTTAACGGCTCGAAGGAGAGTTCGAGTCCATCGTCTGCTGAGCGCGGATCGAGTTTACTGAATATATCGACGAGCTGCTGGCCCTGGCTCTCGACATCGTCCTTGTGGGCTTTGAAATGGTCGGCCACCCGGGTGATCAAATCAGTAAACGACGGCATGCCATAGCGCGCGACGTTCGGAAAATACGTGCCACCGAAAAACGGGCGCTGATCGTCCGGATTGATGAACATCGTCAGCGGCCAGCCGCCCGCTCGTTGAGTAAGTAATTGGTGTGCAGTCTGGTAGATCTTGTCGATGTCCGGCCGTTCCTCGCGATCAACCTTGATGTTAACGAAGTGCTCGTTCATCAAGGCAGCCGTCGCATCGTCCTCGAATGACTCGTGCGCCATGACGTGGCACCAATGGCACGCCGAGTAGCCGATCGACAGCAAAATCGGCTTGCCGGATTCCTGCGCCAGTTGCAGCGCCTCCGGGCCCCAGGGATACCAGTCGACGGGATTATCAGCGTGCTGCAGCAGGTACGGGCTCGTCTCTTTGGCGAGTCGATTGGTCGATTGATGGCTCATAGACAGGCAATGCTTATCAGGACGGGAACTATAACCGATCGACCCTCGCGAAAAGCGGCTCCATTGATATAGACTTGCACGATGCTCACTTACCCGGAAATTGACCCGATCATTTTCTCGATCGGGCCCCTTGCTGTTCGCTGGTACGGCCTGATGTACGTGCTCGGATTCGTCGGGGCGTGGCTTCTTGCGCGCAAGCGTTCGCAACAAAGCTGGTCGATCGTCAAGCCTGAGCAGGTCGATGACCTGATCTTCTACGGCATGCTCGGCGTTATCCTGGGCGGCCGCCTCGGCTATGCATTTTTCTACGGCTGGGAATACTGGCTGCAAGATCCGCTGTATGTCTTCAAGATCACCCAGGGCGGTATGTCGTTCCACGGCGGGCTGATCGGCGTGATGGTGGCGTTGTGGTTGTACGGGCACCGTGTCCTGGGCACCGGCATGTTTCAAGTTACCGATTTTGTCGCACCCTTGGTCCCGGTTGGTCTCGGTACCGGGCGCATCGGCAATTTCATCAATGGCGAGTTGTGGGGCAAGCCGACTGACCTGCCGTGGGCATTCAATATTAACGGCGTCGGCCTGCACCCCTCTCAGCTTTACGAGGCGCTGTTCGAGGGTCTCGCCCTGTTCCTTATTCTCTGGATATTTTCAGCCAGGCAAAGGCCACATATGGCCATCTCAGCGATGTTCCTTCTCTGTTACGGCGTAATGCGCTTTTGCATCGAGTTCGTACGCGTGCCGGATGCAGATTTTGGCTACCTCGCCTTGGGTTGGGTTACGATGGGGCAGGTCCTGACCGCACCGATGATTTTGTTCGGCGCGGCAATATTGTTCCTGGCCTACAGGAATGATCGAACACAGGAGGCAACGGCCTGACATGCAGCAATACCTGTCGATGATGCGCCATGTTCGTGACCATGGTGCAAGCAAGCAAGATCGAACCGGCACCGGCACACTCAGCGTTTTCGGCCACCAGATGCGCTTCGATCTCAGCCAGGGTTTTCCGCTGGTCACCACCAAGAAGCTGCATACCAAATCAATCATCCATGAGCTGCTATGGATCCTGCGCGGCGAATCCAATGTCCGTTACCTGCAGGAACACGGCATCTCAATCTGGAATGAGTGGGCGGACGAAAACGGCGAGTTGGGTCCGATATATGGTGTTCAGTGGCGCAGCTGGCCAACGCCGTCCGGTGATACCGTGGATCAAATCAAGCAAGTCGTCGACCTGTTGCGGGACAATCCGGATTCGCGCCGCATGATCGTCAGCGCGTGGAATGCCGCCGAGATATCGAACATGGCTTTGCCGCCGTGCCATACGATGTTTCAGTTTTATGTTGCCGAGGGCAAACTTTCATGCCAGCTGTATCAGCGCAGCGCCGATATATTTCTGGGAGTGCCGTTCAACATCGCCTCCTATTCCTTATTGACGCACATGCTGGCACAACAAACCGATCTTAAAGTCGGTGATTTTGTCTGGACCGGCGGCGACTGCCATCTTTATCTGAATCACCTCGAGCAGGCTGAAGAACAGCTGTCACGTGAGCCCCTCGCACTGCCACGACTGGCGATCAGGCGCCGGCCAGACAGCATTTTTGACTACCAGTTTGAGGACTTCGAGATTCTGAATTACGAATTTCATCCTCATATCAAAGCTGCTGTCGCAGTCTGATTCTACTGTCGCATTGTAATTCCCGATGAAAGTGTCAATGATCGTCGCCGCATCGGCGAATAACGTCATTGGCGTAGATGGTGGCCTGCCGTGGCGCTTGTCGGAGGACCTCCGACGATTCAAGGAAATTACGCTGGGCAAACCCATGATCATGGGCCGGCTGACTTTCGAATCTATTGGCAAGGCTCTGCCCGGCCGACGCAGTATTGTCATTACCCGGCAGGCGAATTACGAAGCAGAGGGATGTGACGTTGTTACCACAATGGATGCGGCCCTCGAGCTCGCAAGTGATGCTGACGAGGTCATGATTATCGGCGGCGGCAAGGTCTATGAGCAATTGTTGCCGATGACAGATCGTATCTATCTGACGAGAGTGCATGCAGAGATCAACGGCGATACATTTTTTCCGAAAATCAGCGAAGATGAGTGGCGCATCGTGTCGAGCAAGCCATTGCCGTCGAACGACGAGCGTCCGTTTTCGATCAGTTTTCAGACCTTGGAGCGCATCTCATGAATCGCCCACTGGGGCGGGTTCTTACGGGAATTTTTTGTTTATCCGGACGCCTGAAAATTGTAGAAACGATTCGTAGGAGCTCGCCCCAGCGAGCGACAAACATTGAAGGGCATGTTTAAAAAACATGCCCTTCAATGTTTGCAAAGGATGAATCATCCACCGTCAGTTAACGAAGATCGCCCGCTGGGGCGGGCTCCTACGATTCTTTCAACGCAATCTCGAGCCGCTCCGTAAATTCATAAACGTCTTCGAAACCGTTGTAGAGAGGTACCGGCGCTACGCGAATGACATCTGGTTCACGCCAGTCCACGGTGATATTGAGCGCCTCAAGCTTCCTGAAAATCGATTTGGCATCCACACTGTCATCACAAATGACAAGTGACAACTGGCAGCCGCGCGCGTCTTCCGGCGTGATGATCTCAAGGTGTCCGGAGAAGCCCTGTTGCAGCAAAAAGTCCAGGTATCCGGTCAGCTCGATTGACTTCTCTCTGAGTTTGTCGATGCCAGCTTCCGCAAAAATCTCGAGTGATGCCAATAATGGTGCATGCGCCAGGATGGCCGGGCAGCTAAGTTGCCAGGCATCGACTCCATGCGCGGGCACGAACGTCGGCGACATCCTGAATCGTGTCGCTTCTTCATGACTCCACCAGCCAAGCAGCAGCTGGTTGTCTGCGGAGTCCAGGTGCCGTGAATGTACGAACGCGCCACCGACCGACCCGGGACCGGTGTTCAGATATTTGTACGTGCACCAAATCGCGAAATCCGGTGCCCAGTCGTGTAACGCCAAAGGCACATTACCGATTGCGTGGGCGAGGTCGAGCCCAAGAGCGCATCCCGTGGCATCGGCCAGCTTGCAGAGTTCGGCCATTTCAAGTACCTGGCCGTTGTAATACTGCACACCGGGCAACAGCAGCAATGCAATACTCTCGCCTTGTTCGTCAAGCAGTGCTTTGAGATCAGCCATGTGAAGTTTATGGTCATCGCGCGGTTTCCACTCGAGCAATGCGTCATCCGGATCGATACCGTGCAGGCGAATCTGCGACATCACTGCAAAACGATCAGATGGAAACGCAGTCGACTCAATGATGATCTTGTACCGCTCTGCGTCAGGACGGTAGAAGGTCGTCATCATGAGGTGCAGGTTGACTGTCAGGGAATTCATCGCAACGACTTCGTTTTCGTTTGCGCCAGTCAAATATGCGAGGCCCCCTGTTGTCTCCCGGTGATACTGCATCCACGGGCGGCGCCCGTGGAAGTGGCCATCCACACACATATCGGCCCATTTCTCCAGTTCTTCCCCGATGTACTGCACCGCAAGATTTGATTGCAGGCCGAGAGAATTTCCGCAGAGGTAGATGTTCCGTCTGCCGTCTTTGTCCACAGGGAAATTAAAATAGTCGCGAAACCGGCGCAACTCGTCTGCCGCATCGAGTGATTGTGCGAATTCGCGTGAAGCTTCGAAATCTGTCATTCAAAATCCTTGCGTTTGAGGGCCAGCCATTCCAGTGCAGCATTGGCGAGGAGAGTAGAGCGCGTATTGATGTGCGTGTGAATTTCCATCTTGAGCATACGGGCTTAGAGTCACCCTCAAGATTCTGGCTCAGGCATCACGGTGCCGCATTTTTCGCAGGTCCGGTTCTCCGCGGAAGCGTAGAAACGGTCAAAGATGGGCGGCAACTGACCGACGATATCGCTAATGTACAAAAACTCTTCATATAATTTGTGATTGCAGTTATCACAGAACCACATGAAGCCATCGAGTTCTTCCGGCAAACGCTTACGCTCAATGACCAGGCCGACCGATTCGGCAAAACGCTGTGGAGAATGTGGAACTCTCGGTGGCAATAACAGAATTTCGCCTTCGTGAATCGGAATATCATTGCGCCCGCCATCCTGTATCGTCTGCAGCAACATATCGCCTTCAAATTGGTAGAAGAACTCCGGGCCCTCGTCGTAGTGAAAATCCTTGCGCGAGTTGGGGCCACCGACAACCATCACAATAAAGTCGTCTTCTTCAAATACCTGCTGGTTACAAACCGGCGGTTGTAGCAGGTGTCGGTGTTCGTCAATCCACTGCTGGAAATTGAATGCCATCAGAGACTGCATTTTCCGTTCCTCAGTTTTTTCTCGCATCCGCAATGCATTTTAGTTCAATCGAAATGACCTTCCCTGAATCATTCAGGGTCACGCCCGGTAGCGGACCGCCGCCAGCCGGGCGCGGGCCGATGCCGGACAAGAACAGCAGGTTGCCGGCTTGTCGTGCGTGCGGGTAAGTGCCGACCGGCTGGGGCGCGTCGTCGGTCACAATTATTTTGTCGTTGGTCATGTTCTGTATCCTCGGCCCATTCTCTGGAATATCATTTTTTGCATCGTACCTGGATTACTGTCGGACCCTTGTCGAGCCGCACAGCCGTCAACTGCCGCCCCCAGACACACCCCGTGTCCACCGCAATCAGGTCATCGTTGACAATCAGGCCCAGGGCGCTCCAGTGGCCGCAGACGATGCGTGTACCCCTCCATTTTGCATCCTCCACGGCAAACCATGGAAGCAGGCCCTTTGCTGCATCGTCAGGCGGTCCCTTGTGCGAAAAATCAAGAGCCCCGCCTTTCCGGATCATGCGTATGCGCGTGAGGCTGTTGACGATGAAGCGACGGCGCTGGTTGCCAGTCAGTCTGTCAGACCATTTGCGCGGTTTATCGCCGTACATTTCCTCGAGAAAATCGACGTAGGAGTCGCTTCGCAATGCTTTTTCGAGCTCTGCGGCGCACCCGAGGGTATCGTCGACAGACCACTGTGGTGGCACGCCAGCGTGCACCATCAAGGTATTCAGGTCGGCACTGTAATGTGCGAGCGGACGAAATCGCAGCCAGTCGATCAGCTCGCCGCAATCGTTCTTCGTGAGGATTTTCTTCAGGGACTCATAGTTGTTTCCTGCCTGCCTGACGCCATTGGCCAATGCGATGAGGTGTAAATCATGATTGCCAAGAACCGTAATCGCGGCTTCACCGAGACTTCTTACGTAGCGCAGCGTCTTGCGTGATTTCGGGCCGCGATTGACGAGGTCACCCGTAACCCACAGGCGATCCCTATCTGGATCGAAAGCAATTTTGTCGAGCAGGCGCCGAAAT
>Ga0209987_10000076_pt1 | contig 42464 bp, 41 predicted proteins | sample N074metaG_FD_182134 | JGI IMG/M metagenome (GOLD analysis project Ga0209987, IMG submission 182134) | Deep subsurface microbial communities from Kermadec Trench to uncover new lineages of life (NeLLi) - N074 metaG (SPAdes) (version 2) | ecosystem: Environmental > Aquatic > Marine > Ocean trench...
TTTGGGACTTTCCTCTAAGGGATATGGAGCAGTCAAAGTCCACCATGTATGTAAATGGGAAGGAGTCTGAGCACTTTATCAGCCATCCACTACAAGACGGATATCATTACAAAGCAGAATTTACTTCAAAAGATTATGATACATCAAAAGATACAGATTTCCTTCCAGAAAAATAGTTTCTTTAGACTTTGAAAAATTAATCAAAAATTCATCTACAAAATATTTTTCATCAGGTTTTTAAAAATAATGAAAAGAAGAAAGAAAGTTTTTTTACCAGTATTTACCGTTGTCTGGAATAAGACCAATACCTTCTCTTTCAAAGTGTCTGTCTAATTCATCAATCCATCTTTCACGGTTGTCCTTGTATCCCCAACCATGCATACGCAAATGGTATGAGATAAGTGCCAAGAGGAATATTGAGAACAAGATAGTACCAAAGATGTAAATCATTACATCATAGAATAATGGATCATAGTTTGGTCCTAATTGTCCCGTTACCGTTGACAGAATGTTTAACAAAGTTCCTATAATAGGAGTCATGTACATTTTGGCTCAATTTCTTTGATATATACATTTCTGTTATTATCAAAAAGTACGAGATCAATATTTAGAATAGATGGTATCTAATAAAATTTGAGAAAGGTTTGGTATTTTTTTTATCCTCTGCCCATTGCTGCGTATCTGCCGGATCTGCCCTTTAGGAAGAAAGCTCCTGAAATACTACCCAAGACTAGTGCAGTAATTATTGCTGCTCCGCCTACACCACTTGCATCAATAACTGGTGTACCTGAGCCAGCGTCGGGGTTTTCTCGTACCAATTCAATTCTTCGTCTTTGAAGCTCGAGTGCCTCCTCTAAGGTAAATTTTCCGGTTTGTCCCTCGCTACCTACGTTGCCCATGTATTGTGCAAATGCAACAACGCTTGAACCATAGTAACCTATGACAAATACAGCGATTAAGAATGCTGTTAATAGTACTTTGCTATTCATACAGTTTACCTGAGATTTTGAAGCCAGTGTGCTTATTTAACTTTTATTCTGAAATCCAAATTTGAAAAGGATGTACAAGATCTAAATAAGCAACGTTTAATTTTGTTCCAAATTTAGGCGCCACATGGGACGAATGCATACCCACAGACATGGAAAATCACACTCTATTAGGCCTGTAACCTTACGTGCTCCTTCATGGATAACAATAGGTCCAAAAGAAATAGAGGAGCTAGTCGTAAAGTATACAAAAGATGGTATGACCCCAAGTCAAATTGGAATTAAACTAAGAGATCAACATTCAATTCCTTTGGTAAAACCAATCTTGAAAAAAAGTATTGGTGAGATACTAACGGAAAATAATCTCACATCAGAGATGCCAGAAGATCTAGATAATATTGTGAAAAAAGCAGTTGGTCTTCAAAAACACCTAAAGTTAAACAACGGAGATAATAAAAATGTCAGATCCTTGGAATTAATTGAAGCCAAAGTACACAGACTGTCAGTTTATTACAAAAGAATAGATCGAATTCCCAAAAACTGGAAATATAAATCCGTGGTTGCTCAATTAGAATAATGACAAGGTCCCTTGATGAATCTCTTTCATTTTTCAAAGACAAAATTTCTGATTGCATAAAATCTCAAAAATCAATTTCAGTTACCACTCATATTGATTGTGATGGGTTAACATCAGGCAGTATAATCACCAAAGCACTAATTCGAGCAGGGGCAAAATGTACCCTTCGAACCTCAAAAGAGTTTAGTCAAAATGTAATAGATTCACTTAAACAAGATTCCAGAGATTTTCATATTGTAACAGACCTTGGAGGAGGATTTGCAAATAATTTAGATCAAGCCATGGGGGAAGAATGGATAGTACTTGATCATCATCAAATATCAGAAACTGAACATGAGAATCCGAGGGTCATAAATGCCTGGAAATATGGCATAGATGGAGGAACTGAAATTTGTGCTGGAGGAATGGCATACCTTGCAGCATTGTCCCTTGACGAAAAAAATTCAGATTTGTCTGCTGTGGCAGTTGTAGCGGCTTTAGGGGATCGGCAAGATCAAGGTGAAAAAAAATCTTTTACCGGTAAGAATTTTGAAATTGCTAACACTGCCAAAGAACTTGGTCTTTTAGATATAGACTTAGATTTGCTTCTGGTGGGAAGAGAAACTAGGCCTCTTCCTGATGCTCTAGCCTTTACTTCCCAGCCTTTTATTGAAGGACTCACTTGGAATAGAGATTCCTGCTTATCTTTACTAAATTCTTCTGGTATTCAGCTAAAGGACGGAGGAAGATGGAGAGTTCCTGCGGAACTGAATGAGGATGAAAAAAGAAAGATTATTCAAGAAATTACTAAATTCACCTCTGGAAAAAATGCCACAGACATTATGTCTGAGTTGATTGGATATACCTACACATTTCCAAGAGAAGATAGAAGAAGTTTTTTGCGAGATGGAAGAGAATTTTCAACCATGTTAAACTCCTGTGGTAGAATCAGTAAATCTGGAGTTGGTATAGCAATCTGTATGGGCGACAGAAACAAGATTCTAAGAGAAGGAGAAACCATACTTTCAGAATACAGAAAATTAATCCGAGAATACATGAATGTCTTAACTAATGAGAGATGGAGGATTTCTGAAAGTGAGACCTGTGTTATGGTAAATGGAGAGGGAATTGTTCCTGAAACCATGACAGGAACTATTTCATCATTGATTGCCGGATCTCCACACAATTCAGGAAAAATCATAATTTTAAGGACTAAAGGAGAAGAAAATACCATAAAGTTTTCATCTAGGAAATCTTTTGGATGCAAATGGCCCATTAACCTAAGTGAACTAATGAAAACAGGAGCAGAGAAATTCAATGGTATTGGAGGGGGTCATGATGGAGCTGCTGGGGCAAAAATAAGTAAAGACAAATTAAATGACTTTTTAGATTATTTAGATGTAAATGTCGTTAACCTGTCAAGTTCAGATAATTCTCAATAATCTGTCAAAAGAAAAGGCTCAAACCGTGAAAGAAGCCCTAGATCCTGATAATGTAAATTTCCCTAAAGGATTAAGTCTCATAGTGGAGAATATTGATAACAAGGTTGTTTTTAAATTTCAAAGTGAGGACAGTATGAAAAAATTGATTGGTACCATTGACGAGGTTTTAGCCCATGTTCAGGTTGCATTGAAGGTGATTGAATAGTGTTAGATCCCAAATTAATCAAAGAAAACCCTCAGATTATTCGACAGATGCTAAAATCAAGAGATGTTGAATTTGATCTTGATGGTCTGATAGATGCAGATAGGTTAAGGAGAGAGTTCATACTGAAAACAGACGAATTAAGAAAAAAGAAAAATCAATATTCCTTGGAAATTTCTCAAAAAAAGAAAGCAGGAGAAGATGCAACTAAAATTTTAGATGAGATGAAAAGAGTATCTGAGGAATTATCTGGTCTAGAATCATCACAAGCAGAAATTGAAAAAAAATACATGCAATTAGCACTAACTATTCCCAATCTTGTTCATCAGTCAGTCCCAATTGGAAAAGACGATTCTGCAAATAAGGAAATTAAGAAATGGGGAAAAATCCCAGAGTTTGATTTCAAAATAAGTGACCACATAGATATTTCAGAAAAATTGGATTTGGTTGATCTTGAAAGGGCTGCTAAGGTGGCTGGTGCAAGATTTTACTACTTGAAAAATGATTTGGTAAGATTGAATCAAGCGCTAATACATTATGCATTAGAATTTTTAACTGAGAAAAATTATTCCCTTGTTCAACCACCATACATGATTAATCATCAATCCATGGAGGGTGCAATAATCGCTGATGATTTTAAAGAAGTAATCTACAAAATTGAGGATGAGGACCTTTACATGATTGGAACATCAGAACATGCAATGGTTGCTATGCATTCTGGCGAGATAATTGAAGGTAAAAATTTACCACTTAGATATGCTGGAATAAGTCCATGTTTTAGAAAAGAAGCAGGAGCTCATGGAAGGGATCAAAAAGGAATCTTTAGAGTACATCAATTTGAAAAAATTGAACAGTTTGTATTTGCACGTCCTGAAGATTCATGGAAAGAACATGAACGTATGATAGCTATTGCCGAGGAATTCTATCAAAAATTAGAAATCCCTTATAGAGTGATGCTGCTTTCTTCGGCTGATATGGGAAAAATATCAGCCAAAACCTATGACATGGAAGCATGGATGGCGGGCCAGAATGCCTATAGAGAGATCGTATCCTGCTCAAATTGTTTAGATTTTCAAGCAAGGAGATTGAAGATACGATATAGAGAGAAAACAAATGAAGAAACCAAGTACTTGCATACTTTGAACAGTACTCTTATTGCAACAACTAGAGTTTTAGTTTCAATTATGGAGAACTTCCAAAATAAAGATGGACATATTACAATACCTAAGGTTTTACAAAAATACATGGGCCAAAATACCATCTAGTCGCATACCCTTATATTTTGGATTCAAAGGTCGATAATAATTGGCACGTAGAAAAGGTCGAGTAAAGGACAAGTGGAGAGAGAAAAAATGGATAACAGTTAATGCGCCAGATTCATTTAACAATGTTCCAATAGCTTACATTCCAATCACAGATGATAAAAATGCACCAGGTAGAGTTTTAGAAGTAACTTTGTATGACATTCTGAAAGGCGATCCTTCACAACATCAGTATAAAATGTATTTTCAACTAGATAAGATCAAAGATGATAAAGCTAGCACGATTTTCAAACGATTTGAATATTCAAAAGAATTTTTGAGAAGTTTAGTTAGGCGTGGTTCATCTAAAATAAATTTCATTATTGATGCAAAAACCAAAGATGGGTATGTTTTTAGAATAAAAGTAATAGCCCTCACTCATAGACAACTAAACACATCAAGGCAACATGATTTGAGATTAATTGCAAGGGACATTATCAATAAGATAGTCCCAGAAATGACCATTGATCAATTTGTACAAGCTACTTGTTATGGTAAAATTAATTCAGACATAATGGCCGCAACAAAGAAAGTAATTAGAATAAGACATGTAGGTCTTGAGAAAGTGAAATTAATTAGAACTGCAGACAAAGAAATAGCGTTACTTGAAGCCTAATCATATAACAATTCTGCTTTTACTAAAATGGCAAAGTTAGAAGTAACAATAGACGTAATTGTTCATGCTACAGAGGACCTTGGAAAATTCTATGAATCTTTTAATGAGATGTTTGGATTAGAGGAGGAAGTCTTTTCAATATCACATGTTACTGGTCATTTTGAGAATCCAATTACAGTTCTTAGAGCCAAAATCACAAAAAAATTAGCCATTCGATTTTTAGAAAAATTCCTAAAAATACTGTCAGAGGTTCAAAAAAGTGAGATAATAAATGAGATCAAAGAAAGGACAGAAAATTCAACGTTACATATTAGATTAGATAAGCAGGAGTTTATCCGAGGGAGATTAACTTTCAAAGAAAAAGAAGCAATAAAACTAAAAATTCATACTCCAATTTACAACAAAAAAAACACAATCAAAGTTTTTAGCGAAATTTTTCAACAGGTCAACTAGATTAAATAGGAATAACTGAATAAATTAATCTGGGAATGAGGAGATAATAGCCGCTCCAGTCTGAGCAAACGCCTTGAAGACGCCGCGACGAACCGACCCCGAATTTTAAATAGATCTAACTACATATCATGCATCAAAATCAATATAGTATTATTTTAAATACAGATTAACGGCGATTTCTATTGTGGTAGATTACGATGTAATTGTAGCTGGAGGAGGTTTAACAGGAACTATTGTAGCTCAGTCGATTGCACATTATTCAAATCAAAATTTGAAAATTCTTTTAATTGATAGAAATTCCGAAATTTATCCTGGAAGAAAATCTTTGTCAGGTTGGACATGTGGAGATGCTTGCTCAAAAGAAGCCGTTGACTTTATGACTGAAAGAATCAAGGTTAGATGGACAAGACCAGAAATCGAACATAATGTAAAAGGTGTAATGGCATTTTCTCCCGATAAAGAAACCGCAATTCCTTTTGATGGGGAAGGATATATGCTCAATCGCCAAAAACTACCAGAAATACAAAATGAAAGAACAAAAAAAATGGGAGTTGATTTTGATTTTGAAATTAATCTTACAGGTTTAATCTACAATGAACAACAAGCAGTAGGAGTTCAGGGAATTAATAACAAAACAAAGCAGCCATACAAAAAAACGGCAAAAATTGTAGTTGATGCAACTGGTGTTACTTCAATGCTTAGAAATAACTTGAAAAACTCCTCCAAAATTGAGAGAAGAATAGATAGACGAGATTTAGAATCTACTGGAAGGTACATTATGTATTTTGAGCCAGGTACAAAAGATCTAACTGAATTTGATCCAGATTATTGTATCATACATCTAGACCAAGATATTGCACCGGGGGGATATGGATGGGTTTTTCCAAAAGGGGAAAGAAAGGTCAACATTGGCTTGGGTATTGAAAAAACATTACTAGAAAAAAGAAACAACAGATTAGGAAAAAAGGATAATGTTCAATCGTTAATGGAAGAATATTTACATCGAAATACAGCGATAAAAAATGCAAAATTATCACAAGACATAGAGGACATTAACAATAATACAGGGATTTTCCAAGTATCAGTAAGAAGACAAAATGATTGTCTTGTGTCAGGAGGATACATGTTAGTTGGAGACTCTGCTTGGATGCCCAAGCCCATTGATGCGGGAGGAATCGGTCCTGCACTTATTGCTGGAGCAATGATTGGAAATAATATAGTACAAGCTATTGAACAAAATGATGTTTCAGAAAAAAATCTTTGGCAATTTAATCGAGATTTCATAAAGGAATACGGATACAAGACTGCAGGTTTGGAACTTTTCAGAAGACTAATTCAAACATTGACAAATGACCAAATCAGTTACGGAATGAAACACTTTTTGGGAAATCTTGATGTAGAATCAATTAGCAAAGGAGAACATCCAGACTTTTCTGGACTTGGAAAAATTGGAATGATTATCAGAGGAATTTTGAATAAAACAGTTGCAGAAGGTCTAAAATACACATCTGGGCAAAACCAATGGTTAGTGGAACATTATAACAACTATCCAAAAGATCCATCTGGATTTGAAGAATGGAAAAAATCCTTACACAAAACTCTAGATGAATCATATGCAAAAATAGATACCTTCGGAACTTGATCTAAAAATAAATATCGTGGAGAATAATTAGTGGTTACTTGTCAGAATCGTTCTATCTTGATTGGAATAATTCCCTTCCAATATTAAACAAAGCATATGATTCTGATCTTTTTGTTATTATAATTGGCCCTAAAGGGACTGGAAAGACCTCTTTGGTAAGAGATTTTGTAAGAAGTAAAGGAAAAAAACTTGACTCAATTAACTTTAGTCTAAGGACAAGAGAAAGTCATTTGGTAGGAAGCAAAACCCTAATTGATGGAACTGTGAGTTTTGATGAAGGTTTATTGGTAAAATCTATGAGGGAAGGTAGTATGTTATATCTAGATGAAGTTAATGCTGCAGAAGCTGATGTGTTATTGAGATTAGATGAAGCACTTGACGACAGACGACAAATTGTATTAAAAGAATCAACTGGAGAAGTCATTAAAGCAAAAGAAAATTGGTTTGTTATTGCAACAATTAATCCTCTTACTCATACTGGAACAAAAGAACTTCCACCACAATTACTCAGTAGATTTCCCGTACGAATTAGTTTGGAATATCCACCAGAAGACATAGAATTAGAAATTATAAAAAAATATGTTTCAGGTAATCATGAATCAGAGATAGTGCAAGGAATTAAACTTGCAAACACACTTCGGCAAGCAGCAGCAGTTGAAGAATTATTTTATTCTCCTAGCCTAAGAGAAACAATAGCATTTGGAAAATTATTAGACAAAGAAACATCAACAAAAGAAGCCGCCACAGTAGTTTTTGGAAATGTATACACACAATGGGGAAATATAGAACATCAGAAGGTAAGAGATATCATAACCTCAATGTTTGGTAGCTAAATGCAATCTTTAGAATTAAGAAATGAAACTTTAGTGGAAATTGCCACCTTTTTAGTTAGGAGATGGTCTGAAAAAGAAAATGTGGTAGTTGAATTTTCAGATAAAATGGAAACCAAAACAAGACTCACTGAGAATAAAGTTATCTTAACTCCAATGGAAAAAAGAATTGGGAATTATTTTCAACGATATAGACAATTTAGAACTTCGTTATGGTATGAAGCAATGAGAATTAAGTTTTGCAAAAAAATCCTTAGTAATGACCATGCTTTTGGATTTGTTCTAAATACATTGGAAACTCGAAGAATTGAGTATTTAGGAAGGAAAATTTGGAGAGGTATGGACGAGGAAATTATTTTTAATTATTCATACATGCTTTTTTCAAGACCCCAATTACATATAGTATATGGAAAGGCAAGAATTGTTGAGGCCTTTTTTCAATATTTTATGTTTGGAGCGATAAAGGGAGAAATTCAATCAAGTCATTTTGAGAGGATAAAAAAGGCATCCGAGTTGGCAAAAAGGATTGTTGATGAAGCAATAAAAAAAGACTACGATACAGAGTGGTTAGAAAAAAAGGTAATTGAAATCATAAAAATTTTAGATATAGATTCTCTTCTAACCGTTCCTGTTTCTTTACCATTTATGAAAGCAGATATGGCCCTATCCAAAGAAGAATTGTTAAGATTTTTAACAATTGTTTCAAAAAATAAAGAGGGAGATTTTGGAAAAATTGATCCTATATCGGTTCTTGGTGGAGATGATGTGTATGATGAGTATAAGGTTCTCTTAGATGAAAACAAAAAAAATGATAACAAAGGATTAACGGTAGAAATACTTGGAGTACAGATACCGACTACAAGTAACGTAGATGAAACAAAAATTTATGATATTAGTTTGATTAATAGTTTAAAAATTAAATTCAAAGAGTGGAAATCAGGATGGAAGGAAGAACATCTAAGGAGTGGGGATGAATTCGATGAAGAACAATACATTGAAGGAAATGAGCCATTTTTTACAGATGTAAAAAAATCAATCAAAACAAAAATTGTTATCTTGTTGGATCATTCTTCAAGTATAGCATCAGTTGCATTAGAATACAAAAAAGCTACCCTTGCACTTTGTGAAGTTCTAGCATATCTTAAAATAAAATTTGCAGTTTATGCGTTTAATACACAGAATAGAACGATAGTGTGTTGGCAAATAAAGTCTGATAATGTAAAATGGAATATTGTGACAGCTAAAAGATTAGCTCAAATTGTTGCAAATGGCTCTACCCCCTTAGCAGAGGTATATGGAAAAATGTTTCATATTTTACAATCAAAAAGACCAGATATTTTTTTGACATTAACAGATGGCGAACCATCAGATCCTAATGCAGTTAGAATTATGACAAAATCTTTGAAAGGGCTTGGAATAAAGATGGTTGCCATAGGTTTAGGTTCAAATACAATTAGAGCAACAACAATTGCAGAAAATCTTCGACATCTAGGATATGAAAGAACCTTGGCAGTAAGTCGATTAAACGATATCCCAAGAAGGGTTATCGGAATATTAGGAGAAGGTTCTTAAATTAAAACTACAAATAAGATTGCTTTGAAGTGTTTATCTATTTCACAGCCTTTTGCTGACCTGGTTATTTCTGGAAAAAAGAGTATTGAACTCAGAAATTGGAATTCAAATTTTCGAGGGGAGTTTTTAATCCATGCACCAATCAAAATACGAACACTAGACTGCAAGAGATTAAAGATTAACAAAAAATTGGTTACAGGTGCTATTATTGGTAAAGCAACTCTTTATGATGTTAAAAAATATAATTCATTAAAGGAATTAATGATGGATAGAAAATTTCATTGTACTTCAAAAAATTTTCATGATAATAAATTTGGATTTATGTTAAAAAATCCCAAACCCTTTAGAATTCCTATTCCTTGGAAAGGTCAATTGGGTTTTTTTGAGGTTAAATTACCAAAAAAAGTTATCAAAATTAAAGACATTGTTACCGATATCATGGATGAAGAATTTCGATATCAATGGATTGGACATCATTGAAAATTAACAAAAGTAACTAAAGAAATACTAGAATTAAAGAAAAGAATTTAATGAAATACAACTTGTAAAAAAACTATTCATTGATTAATTAGTGCAATAAATTTAAACTATGGTTGTTGATCTATTTGAAAAAGAAAAAAAAGAGTTTACACCAGATAATGGATTTAATCTAGTAGGAATAGATTACTTTGGAGACTCTGATGGACAATTATATTTAATTGAGCATTTTGATATGTATCAAGATGTACTGAATGCAAAAAAAAATCGAAAAAATCCTAAAGAATACTTTATTTTGTATAAAGGAGTGAGTGGAGAATACTTATCTCGTTAAATTATAAAAAATACCTTAACTTTACTTTATTATACAAACTATTTTATCACAAGGTAAATCCATTTGTAATTTGTGAAAAATGAAGCTAGTGAGTTTATAGATACCTTATATGAGAAAGAATCTTTGTCCACTGAAGGCTTTAAAAATAATCAAATTGTGAGAAAAAGTCCTAAAGCAAAATATCAGATTTTTGATGAAGAAGAATTTACTCGTGGAAGAGAGGTTCTTGGAAACCTGATTGTTCATGGCATGAGAACCTCAGGCGGTACTGATATTGATTGGATGATTGAGCATAACGGAGGTTTTGTAATTCTTGAATTCAAAGGATTTCATGGTGATAAAATCAACATTCCCAAGGGGCAAATGATCGCCTATGAAAAATTACATGAAAAATTAAATCAGTCCACAAAATGTTATTTGTATATTATTGGATATGACGATACTGATTTTTCAAATCCAGATTCAAAGATTTGGCTTTTTGAGATGAATCAATGGAAAATAGGTGCAATACCAAAAAATACCAGTGATATTTATGAGGATGTACAAAGTAAACAGAATAAATTCATTGTTTATCGTGAATACATGGAAGAAATTAGTGTAGAAATATTAAGAAAAATTATTGATGCTCATTGGGAAGAATTTGAATATCTATCTACTAAATGAAAATGTGTTTGTAACTGTTTCTGAATCGCCTTCTGCTATTATAGTAAATGTTCCTGTTTCTTTCCAACCAGAACCTCCAGCAAATGTCATTGTAGAAAATTGTCCATCACTTTTTGCATTAATTTTTTCAGTCCAGACTAATTCATCATCAGGATTTTTAATTAACAAGTTAACCTGATTTCCCAAAGAAAGATTGGAATTTCCACTAATTGAAATAATATCTCCTTTGTTATATGATGACAAATCTGTTTGTACTGAAAAGGATTCAGAGGTACTTGGTGTTTGATTTGGTTCTATGTTGGATGATATATCTGAAATTCCACTAAGGGATGCAACGGCTATTATGATTATTACTAAGGATGCTAGACCAACTCCTAACATAATTCTAGTATTTTTTGAATTTAATTTTGTAATCTTGGCAGGTTCTGCCCATGTTTGTATTGTTTGAGGTTTTTCTACGGGTGAAGGTAGAGGTACCTCTACTTCTGGGCTAATTTGCTTTGGTTCCTCTAAAGGTTTTTTTTCAACTGGAGGTTTTTTCCCTAGGTGTTTTTCTGCTAGTTTTCTGACATAGTTTCTTTCAAAATTACTTATCACCTCATCATTTTGGGCAGCTCTTTGAATCTGCTCCAGTATTTGTTTATCCCCAAATTCTTTAGCTAATAGGGCTTGAACATCATCCAGAATGGGATCAGGCATACCTATGTTATTCTTTTAGGAGATTGTTTATGAAGTTACCGTGTTTAAGATACGCAATTATTGATAAACAAAATTATGTGGATTTTTTTTCTTCAAAATAATACTGAAAATACAAAGAAATTAAACTAGATAAAATGTGAGGAGTTTGATTTCTAGAAACGAGATTTATCGTGAATGAATTTTCCTTGCTTGAATAATTACAGTTCTAATGTAGTCTTTGGCAGTAGAATCAGCTACTCCTAATTGCTTTGCTCGAAGATAAAGTTCAGTTTCTTTGGGATTTTTCAGGTAATATTTTAAAAGATAGTTTAGTCGGTGTGATCGCTTTTCATCGCTCTTCATAAATTAAATTTTTGATTCAGACTAAAAAGTTCAGAGTATAATAGAATAACCAACGACCTAATGTATCATAAAATATCCATTAAAACATATAATCTTTTTTAAACAATAGGGATTTAGGAATGGAAATGAAGCGAGTAGAGGCAACAATACAAACAGACAAGGTATCAGCAGTTTCTGAGGCAATCAAAGATATTGTCGGTGGATTCACCATATTAGATGGGGATGGACGCGGTTCTGGAAAAAGACATACTATTAGATCAGGAAGAGGAACAGGCACCATTGAAGCTGAATACAACAAGGTATCAAAAATTAGCACAATAGTCAGCGACTCTGAGGTAGAAAAAGTGCTCTCTGCCATTGCAGGTGCAGCTTTTACTGGAGGTAGTGGAGACGGAATAGTGACAATCGAAGATATAAGTGATGTTTATAATATTGCATCAAAAAAGAGAGGAAATGAAGCCCTCTAATTATTTTATTTTATAATAATGTCGTTTGTGTATAGTTTTAGTATTTTTACTATTTCCGTATCTCCAAAAGTTTGAAGTTGTCTCTTCAGGTTTTTATGGCTTGGCCTGAGAAGTATGACTGTCATTTTTCGTAGATAGTCCTAACGAATGTACTGAAAAAGAGTAAGATTTCGTCCTTTCTACAATGACTCACGAAAAATTGGTTGAGTTATCTTTAGAATCCAAAAATGAAGTGGGTCCAAGGAAGCCTATCAGATATTTTATATGAGCTTGTGGTAGATAATATACAGAGGTAAAAAATTCTTGGAAGTTACTAAAGGAAGTAATATTGACAATATTCTGCTTGAGCACTTTGAACAAGAGATGTGGAGTAAGGTTCCTCATCTGGAAGAGAAGCAGGGTGAAACAAAGGTTGTCAACACAACACCGCTGATTGATATTACTGAAGATTTGAAAGATTGTGCAAAAAATGTGTACAACCTGAATCTTGCCGATGCAGATCTGAAAGTTTTTGGCAAGTTCGATTCTAATTTACCCACAGGTTCCATTAAAGTCAGGCCAGCGGTCCACATTATCCATGATGCCATTGTTACAGGGAAACTTAGGAGTGGGCAGACAGTAATCGAAGCTACCTCAGGCAACTTTGGGATAGCCCTTGGGCAGTTATCTAAACTTGGACTAGGTGTAGTGACACTTGTCTCAAGACAGCTGCAGGAGGGAGTATTTGAGGAGTTGAGAAATGAGAATATACGCATCATGGATCTTGACATGGACATCTGCCCTGCTCCGGGAATGAAAGACAACCCAAATATTTTGGCAGCGAAAGCAACCGCAGCTAATATTCGCTCACAATTATCTGAGCTTGGGTTTGACCCTGCCATTTTTGATAAATCAAGTTCTGAGGTAGAATCGCTTTTAGCTAGCCAAGACATCATAAACTTGGCAAAGTTTCTTGCCAAGATCTACGGTTTTTTCTGTCCAGAACAGTATGACAACGAACTGAACATAGATGTACATAGAACTGTTACCGCAGTTGAGATAGACCAACAATTACATGAAAAAGGAAATTCACTTGAAGACTTTAGAATTGTCTGTACCTTTGGTACAGGTGGAACATCTGGTGGCTTGAGCAGATACTTGTCTGAAAAATATGGAAAAAAGTCACTGCATGTGGTTTTTCCATCTGCTAATCAAGATGTTGCGGGAATTAGGACAAAAGACAAAGCAGATGGCTTGAAGTTATACGAACCGGAGATATATGCTGGAGAACACGAGGTAGATTTTGAGAAGGCAAAACCCCTTCTAAAGTTTTTTGTAGATAAAGGTCACGACATTGGTGAAAGTAGTGCTCTTGCTCTTTATGCGGTGATACAGATGGCAAACTCCGGTGACGGTAGAAAATTTGTCGTAATAGTTGCTGATGGAATACAAAAGTACAAAAAGAATCTGGAAGAGATGTCAAAGAAGCAGAACCGTACTCAGGTCTCCCTGCAGGAAGCTGCATCAAACGTAGGCGACTATGATAGAGTAATTTGGGTTCATACTCAATATACTCCACTTGAAGAAGGAATAGAGCTAATTGCAAATTCTCTCGGCGTTGATAAAGGGAAGATCTCTGTGCCAAAGGCAAGAACCGTAGAGCAGCTATTAGCAACCCAACAAATTCCAGAAGAGCTAAAAAAAGATCTGCAAGGGTCTAAAGGCAAGTCTTTGCTTGTTTGTATGGCTGGAAATACCTCGTTGATGGTTGTGAAAGTACTTGCTGGTAAAGGCGTTGTAACTGAAAGTTTGACTGGTGGAATAACAGAATTGCCTCAAGGAAAAGGCAGGCAACTTTCTGAATTGATCAAAGAAGCTACCGAATAATGGTACGCTTTAATTTTTCTGCCTCATCATAGCACTAATCCTTTTTAAAACCGTGATTTTTCAGAGGCGAATAACTTTACTGTTCAAGAATTGGGCAGATCTTTTATGGGGATAATATTTACAAACAATTAGAGGATAAAAGATGGTTAATGAAATTCCAGAAAGGTTATTCAAACAGAAATTAGATGAAATTCTTTCAGAACAAGAGATTAGATTTGCAGGATTTGTTAATATGCAAGGAGAATTGGTAGAAGGCCAATTTCGAGAGGATGTTGTGCCGTTTGAAAATGATGAGGATCAAAAGAGAGTTTTTAGAGAATTAGCAGTTAGAATTTCCACCAGAAAGAATTTTGATTTTTCTATGGGAGCTGTGAAATATTCTGCATCAAGACGAGAAAAATTGGTAATGATGAGCTTTCCTTTAAAAAACATAATCCTCTTAATTACTACAGAACCAAATGTGAATATTGATCGATTAGCTTACAAAATAATTCAAATTCTCGGAAAAGATTGGAGCGAATTTCATGGGGAATAAATTGCAAAGGATAAATTAAATCTCGATCCTAAATCACAGTTCATTAAGACATAGACCTTTGCTAAATAAACAATTCTTTTATTCTTGTCCGGTGATTCCCATTAGTGTTAATGTGGATCTGATTTTTGGAATTTTTCTAATCTTCCATGTAATGGTTTCCCGAAGTTTTTCAACTTGATCTGATTCTACCTTTGCCAAAATATCGTAAGCACCAAAGGTACCATGTACCTCTTTGACACCTTCTATAGACTTCAGTTCTGAAATTACAGCCTCCTCAGAACCTAGTTCGCAGTTTATCAGAACATATCCGGTTGCCATTTTTATTTTTTGACTCCTAATTTCATAAATAATGTTTTTACTTGAAATATATAAGTAATAATCTGTTTTTATTAAATAATTATAAGAAATAATCAGGTTTAGTTAAAAATATGTATAGATTTAAAGAAGAGTTTTTAAATTTCATAAGGGAAATAGTTTAACTTGAATTAGTATTATTGGTTGTTAGCATCTTTTATAATTTTTTCGAGTTCGTCAATATTTTTTGCCAAGGTGATTTTTGATCTTAGTTTTGAACCACCAGACATTCCTTTTGTAAATCTCATTGCTTGTCCTTTGATATGGACAAATTTTATTTTGAATTGTTTAGTAAGATAAAGATATTCAAAAAAAGAATCCAACCGATCTTTAAATGAATAATGTTTATAGCTTCCAGTTTTTAGATAATCATTAATTTGTTCAAATAAAAATGGATTTCCCATTGCACCTCTACCAATCATTACATAATCACAATTGGTCTCATCAAACATTTTTTTGGCATCTTCTGGACTTGTAATATCACCATTTCCTATAATTGGAATATTTGAAATTTCCTTTAGTTCTTTAATCATCTTCCAATCTGCATCTCCAGAGTATCCTTGGTTAACTGTCCTAGGATGAAGAGTTATCATTTCAATTCCCTCCTCTTCTGCAATTTGGGCTATATCTTTGAATAAATACCGACTGGCATCGGTGACCCCTAGCCTAATTTTAAGTGTAACAGGTTTTTTAACTGCCTTTACCAAAGTGGTAAAGATTTGTCGTGTAAGATCTATTTCCTGTAAAAGAGCGCCACCTGCCATTTGTTGAGTTATATGAGGAGCTGGGCATCCCATGTTGTAATCAATTATATCAAAAAAAGGTTCAACAATTTTTGCCGCTTTTTCTAATACTTTAAGTTCAGAACCAAATAATTGAACAGACAATGGCCGCTCATTTTCAGAGAATTCAATAAATTCTTTGATTGTTTTTTGATTTTCTTTTAGCTGTTTTTCTTTTGCAATTATACTGTGAATATTTGTAAATTCTGTAACAACTAACCCTGCACCCAATTTTTTGCATTGTAATCTAAGTGCTGGATCACTCACCCCAGCCATTGGAGCCAAAAAAGCTTTACTAGAGAATTTTGGAAGCATGTATATTTTTTAATTATGGAATATATTTATTGTATTAAAACTCAAAATCAAAATTTAAAATTGTTTGCAAAAATAATTTTATTAATCTGGACAACCATCATCATCTTCAAATCCATTGTATGTTTCAGGTTCTAAAGGACATGAGTCTTGGTCGTTGATGATACCATCTAAATCATCATCGTGAACGAATCTTTGCTGTTCAGGAGCAATATCTGGGCAACCATCGGTGTCTTTGTATTTATTCCACGTCTCAGGACTGAGAGGGCAGGAGTCTATAGCATCAGGATATCCATCACCATCAGAATCAATTGGTGATGAAGCAGTTGATTCTGCTAAATTCCTATCAGGACAACCATCCCAGTCAATATAACCATTATAGGTTTCTGGCAGGGTAATACATTGATCCCATCTATCGTCAATTCCATCACCGTCAGTGTCTGGGAATTGGTATGTTGTTAGTTCTTCAAAAACACTGTCAGGACAGCCATCTTCATCCTGAAATTTATTGTAGGTTTCTTGAACTTGGGGACACTCGTCATTTACATCAAAAATTCCATCCATGTCGCTGTCAAGTGTTGAAATGAATTTATCTGGACAGCCATCTTTATCCTGATAATCATTAAATGTCTCTGCTTGGGTTGGGCACAAATCCAAGTAATCAATTATTCCATCACCATCTGTATCAGCAGTTGCTTTTTCATCAGTTACCACATCTGGACAGCCATCTTCATCCTGGAATTTATTGTAGGTTTCTTTAATGTAGGGACATAAATCGTTTTGATTAGGAATTCCATCGCCATCAGTATCGCCAGATATTACATATTCAATGACATCAGGACAACCATCATCATCTCTAAACTTGTTAAAATTTTCTCTCTCAAATGGACAATTATCAAGATAGTCTGGAATTGAATCATAATCAGAATCAATTAGACCAATAGAGTCAAATCCTGGAATCTCAGGGCAGCCATCCCAATCTAATACACCGTTAAAGTTTTCAGGCTCATCAACACATCTGTCTAGTCTATCTTCAATTCCATCACCATCAGTGTCTGGGAATTGATATGTTGATAAAAATTCAGAAACACTATCAGGGCAGCCATCCTCGTCTTCAAAATTATTGTATGTTTCTTGAACTAGTGGACACTCATCCAAATAGTCAACAATTCCATCCCGGTCACTATCATTTGTTAAAACAAATTTGTCGGGACATCCATCCTTGTCTTGAAAGCTGTTGAAAGTTTCAGGTTGTGTGGGACATAAATCAAAGTAATCATTTATTCCATCACCGTCAGTGTCTGTAGTGTATTTATCATCTACAACTATATCTGGACAGCCATCTTCATCCTGGAATTTATTGTATGTTTCTTTACTGTAGGGACATAAATCGTTTTGATTAGGAATTCCATCGCCATCTGTATCACCAGATATAACATAATCAATGACATCAGGACAACCATCGTCGTCCTCAAACTTGTTAAAATTTTCTCTCTCAAATGGACAATTATCTTTTGAATCTGGAATTGAATCATAATCAGAATCAATTAGACCTAGAGAGTAAAATCCTGAATTTTCTGGACAGCCATCCCAATCCAATATGCCGTTAAAGTTTTCAGGCTCATCAACGCAAGCATCCCACCTATCTTCAATTCCATCCCCGTCTGTATCTGGGAATTGGTATGCTGTTAGTTCCTCAAAAACACTGTCAGGGCATCCATCTTCATCCTGGAATTTATTGTAGGTTTCTTTTACAGTTGGACAATCATCTAGATTATCAGAAATTCCATCTCCATCAGAATCCCATAAGATACCTATATCGTCAGGGCAGCCATCTTTATCATCAATACCATTGAAGGTTTCGGGTTGGTTTGGACACAAATCTAAAATGTCGATAATACCATCATTGTCAGAATCTATGATTCCTCTACCAGTAGATGGAGAAATATCTGGGCAGCCATCTTCATCCTGAAATTTATTGTAGGTTTCTTTTACAGTTGGACAATCATCAAGATGGTCTTGAATGCCATCGTAATCTGCATCATACCAGGGAATAAAGTCTGCAGGGCAACCATCTATATTATTCCCATATTCTAGATTATAGTCTTCCAAAAGATGAGGACATTTATCAATGATGTTTGGTACTCCATCGCCATCATTGTCATTAATTTCAGCGGCATAAACACTTCCCTGTAACATACTAATTGTTGAAACAAGTAAAAGTAAAAATCCTACAAAATGATATTTTTTCATTCTATTAAACCTCTATTAATCTGGACAACCGTCATCATCTTCAAATCCATTATAGTTTTCTGGTTCTAAAGGACAAAAATCTTTATCGTTAATGATACCATCCAAGTCATCATCGTGAACAAATCTTTGCTGCTCAGGAGCAATATCTGGGCAACCGTCATCATCTAGGTATTTGTTCCACGTTTCAGGACTTGTTGGACAGGAGTCTACAGCATCAGGATATCCATCACCGTCAGAATCAATTACTGGTGAAACAGTTGATTTTGCTCCCTCAAAGTCAGGACAACCATCCCAGTCAGCAAAACCATTATAGGTTTCTGGAAGGTAAATACATTGATCCCATCTATCTTCAATTCCATCACCATCAGTGTCTGGGAATTGGTATATTGTTCGGTCTTCAAAAACACTGTCAGGGCAACCATCCTCGTCTTCAAAATGATTGTAGGTTTCTTGAACTTGTGGACACTCATCTAGATCGTCATAAATTCCATCACCGTCGCTGTCAAGTGTTGAAATGAATTTATCTGGACAGCCATCTTTGTCTTGAAAGCTGTTGAAAGTTTCAGGTTGGGTTGGACATAAATCCAAGTAATCATTTATTCCGTCACCGTCAGTATCAGGGGTGCTTTTATTATCTGCAATAAAGTCTGGACAGCCATCTTGGTCTTGGAATCTATTATAGATCTCCTTTACAAGTGGACATTCGTCAACATCATCCATAATACCATCATTGTCTATATCTCCAATTGAATCATAAAGAACAATATCAGGGCAGCCATCCTCGTCTTGGAACTTGTTGTACCTCTCTCCCACAGTTGGGCATTTATCAAGATAATCTGGTATGCCATCATAATCAGTGTCAAGTATTTTACCAACAGTTACTCCTAAAATCTCAGGACAGCCGTCTGTGTCAAGAATGCCATTAAAGTTCTCTGGCTCATCAATACATGCATCCCATCTATCTTCAATTCCATCACCATCTGTATCTAAAAATTCAAAAGTAGAGATTTCAACTAAAAGAGAATCAGGGCAGCCATCCTCGTCTTCAAAATGATTGTAGGTTTCTTGAACTTGGGGACACTCATCTAGATCGTCATAAATTCCATCACCGTCGGTATCATATGTTATAACAAATTTGTCAGGGCATCCATCCTTGTCTTGAAAGCTGTTAAAAATTTCAGGTTGTGTGGGACATAAATCCAAGTAATCATTAATTCCGTCACCGTCAGTGTCTGTAGTGAATTTATCATCTGCTACATAATCTGGACAACCATCCTCGTCTTCAAATTGGTTATAGGTTTCTGGACTAAATGGACAAGAATCCTTGTGATTAGGAATTCCATCTTTATCAATATCTCCAGTTATTACATAATCAATGACATCAGGACAACCATCGTCGTCCTCAAACTTGTTAAAGTTTTCCCGTTCGAATGGACAATTATCCATATAGTCTGGAATTGAATCATAATCAGAATCTAAAATTCCTTGAGTTATTACACCTGGAACTTCTGGGCAACCATCTTTATCAAGAACACCATTAAAGTTCTCTGGCTCATCAATACAAGCATCCCATCTATCTTGAATACCATCACCATCTGTATCTGGGAAGGTGAATCCTTCTCCATCTTCTAAAATAGTGTCAGGGCAACCGTCACCATCTTCAAATCGGTTATAGGTTTCTTGTATAGTTGGACAATCATCTAGATTATCAGAGATTCCATCCCCATCAGAATCCCTTAAGATAAAAATATCATCAGGGCAGCCATCTTTATCATCAATACCATTGAAGGTTTCGGGTTGGGTTGGACACAAATCTAAAATGTCGATAATACCATCATTGTCAGAATCTATAATGCCTCTACCAGTAGATGGAGAAATGTCTGGACAGCCATCTTCATCCTCGAACATATTGTAAGTTTCTCTCACGGATGGACAATCATCAAGATGGTCTTGAATGCCATCATAATCAGCATCGTACCAGGGAACAAAGTCTGCAGGGCAACCATCTATGTTATTGCCGTATTCAGGATTATAGTCCTCTTTCAAGAAAGGACATTGGTCTATATTGTTTGGTACCCCATCACCATCATTGTCATTAATTTCAGCGGCATAAACACTTCCCTGTAACATACTAATTGTTGAAACAAGTAAAAGTAAAAATCCTAAAATTTGAATTTTTTTCATTTTTCAAATACTCCTATGAATCCGGACAACCGTCATGATCTCGGTCTCCATCATAGTCTTCCGGCTCGAAAGGACACATGTCATCTTTATCTAGAATACCATCTAAATCTGCATCATGTTTGTATCGTGACTGCTCTGGAACAACATCAGGGCAACCGTCATCATCTAGGTATTTGTTCCAAGTCTCTTTCTCGTTTGGACATTGGTCAACCGAGTCGGCTATTCTATCGCCATCTGAATCGACAAAAGTAGATACTATTGGAAGTACATCAGGGCAACCGTCATGGTCAGCATACCTATTCCAAGTTTCCATCTGTGTTGGACACATATCCATTACGTCGGCAACACCATCACCGTCAGAATCAGGCATGGTAATATTAGTATCTGGACACCCATCTTGATCTTTAAATCCATTGTATGTTTCAGCTGCAAATGGACAGTCATCTAAAATATCTTCAATACCATCATTGTCCGAGTCTACTACAAATGACTCTAAAATAGTATCTGGACACCCATCATCGTCTTGGAATTTGTTATATGTTTCAGGTTGGTTGGGACAGGCATCAATTGCATCAGGTAATCCATCTCTGTCTCTATCAACATAAGGAATATAGTTATCAGGGCAACCATCTAAATCTAAAATACCATTGAATGTTTCTGGTTGGTTTGGACAATGATCTACTAGATCATATATTCCATCGCCATCAGAGTCAGCCCTACTTTTTGCGTCAATTACAGAATCTGGACAGCCATCATCGTCTTGGAATTTGTTATAAGTTTCAGGATATAGTGGACATTCATCAAGACTATCTAGGATACCATCAAAGTCAGTATCAAAATCTGTTAGGTAACTAGGAAAATCTGGGCATCCGTCTTCATCTTGGAATCCATTGTATCGTTCACGTTCAAGTGGACATTCATCTACACTATCCAAAATCCCATCATAATCAGAGTCTTGTTCCAAAGGGTCATCTGGACAACCGTCATGGTCAGCATATCTATTCCAAGTTTCGGGTTGGGTTGGACACAAATCTGAAGAATCTGGAACTCCATCACCGTCGGAGTCAATCACTAAGGTATCTGGACAGCCGTCTTGATCTTTGTATCCATTTACAGTTTCTGGGTCTAGTGGACACTTGTCCAATAAATCAACTATCCCATCCCCGTCGTAGTCTAATGGATAAAGACTATCAACACTATCAGGACATCCGTCTTCGTCTTGGAATTTATTATAAGTCTCTTTTACAAATGGACATTGATCAAGTGAATCAATTATGCCGTCTCTATCTCTATCTAATGATGGTAAACTATCAGGACATCCATCTCTATCTAAAAATCCATTAAAGGTTTCTGGTTGAGTAGGACACAAATCAATATAATCAGAAATTCCATCACCATCACTGTCTGGTGTTCCCCCATTAGAGCTAATATAATCAGGACAACCATCTTCATCCTGGAATTTATTGTAGGTTTCTTTTACATTTGGACATTGATCAACACTATCTAAAATTCCATCTCGGTCTGTATCTCTATCAATGTAATAAGGAGGAATGTCTGGACAGCCGTCTTCGTCTTCAAATCCATTGTATCGTTCAGGTTCTGATGGACAAGAGTCATCTAGATCAGGTATACCGTCATTGTCAGAATCATTCAAACTTCCATAAAGAAGTGGGTTTGAATCTGGACAACCGTCATAATCTGCAAAGTGGTTAAATGTTTCAGGTTGGTTGGGACAAATATCAAATTGGTCTGCAATACCATCACCATCTGTATCTGTAAATTTTGTATCCAATACAGTATCAGGACAACCATCAGTGTCTAGATATCCATTGAAAATTTCTGGTTGTAATGGACAAGAATCGATTTTATCTTGTATTCCGTCATTGTCTGTATCAATAAATTTGGAATCAATAACACTGTCTGGGCACCCATCTTCATCTTGATAGCGGTTATAGATTTCAGCGCTAAGTGGGCATGCATCTATTGCATCAGGAATACCATCTCTATCTCTATCTTGTGTCATTGAAAAACTATCAGGGCACCCATCCGTATCTAAAATACCATTGAATGTTTCTGGCTGATTTGGACATAAATCAACCAAGTCAATAAAACCGTCACCGTCAGTGTCTGCTACTTCTGAAGAACCAGTATAGGGAGGATTATCTGGACACCCATCATAGTCCTGGAATTTATTGTAATTTTCTCTAAGAGTTGGACATTGGTCTAAATGGTCTTCGATTCCATCATAGTCTTGATCATACCATGGAACAAAATTAGAAGGGCATCCATCAATACTACCCTCATAATCTTCTTGGAGATTAGGACAACTATCTATCTCATCTGGAATACCGTCACGGTCTAAATCATGAATGGCAAAAGCAGGATTTATGGTGACGAGGGATAAGGTAGTGATTAGTAATACTAGAAATGATACAAAGTACTTTGGTTTCAACTTACACGTTTTTCTCGAAGATCCATTAAATAACCCTTACGCCCAAATCTCATAAAATTAGTATTAGGTTAGATCAAAAATTCAATAATCTACAAAAACCTCGATCAATTTAAGTAAATCAAAAATCGATTATACTTTATGAGTTGCTCTGGGGAAACAGTTGAGGAAGATCAAATAATTCAGATTAAGCCAAGGATTTCTCAGCAATTAAAGAAGGCAAAGTATGGTGTATCTGATCATTCTACAGTTGCACTATGTCACTGGACCAAAAAATCTTTCAAACATGAAGGAGATTGTTACAAACACAAGTTTTATGGAATTTCGACACACGGTTGTATGGAGTTTTCTCCTGCTGGCATGCATTGTGAGAATCGTTGTGTGTATTGTTGGAGACCAATGGAATTTTACGAGTCTATGAAAATGGAACCTGAACATGTAGCTGAACCAGAGAAAATCATATCGAAGCTGATGGAGGAACGAAAAAAATTGATCATGGGGCATTATGGAGATTCTAGAAGCGATAAACAAAGATTAGATGAATCACTAAAACCCAGCCATTATTCAATTTCCTTGTCTGGTGAGCCTACAATGTATCCGAAGCTTCCTGAACTTATAAAATATCTAAAAACTCTAAAAGATACAAAGTCTATTTTTCTTGTAACAAATGGACAAGAGCCAGATATGATTCAAAAATTGCAACAAGAAGATGCTTTACCAACACAATTGTACTTGTCTACAAATGCTGCTGATTATGAATCCTTTTTGAGAATAAACAGACCAAAATACGATGACTCTTGGGAAAGATGGAATAGAACTCTTGAGATGCTAAAGGATTTAGATACAAGGACTGTTCTTAGAATTACTTTGATAAGAGATTATAACACTCAAAAAGATATGATACCTGTATTTGCGAAAATGCTAAAACAAGCTAGTCCTCATTTTGTTGAAATAAAATCATACATGCATATTGGTCGGTCTACAAATAGATTAGAATATGAAAACATGTTAGACATGGAAGAAATAAGAAAATTTAGTCAAGAGGTAGTAAAACAATGCAATATATTTTCAGTTATGGATGAAAGTGAAGTTTCAAGAATTGTAATATTACAAAATAATAAAAGAAGTATCGATCGATGGATCACTTTGGTAAATACCAATTAGAAAATTTTTTTAGAGCTTTGAACCTATGAGATATTTGGTTTTTATTTAATTGTGCAAAAGTCTTTTTTGAATTTGAGGGAATAAAAATCGGATCATATCCCCAACCACTTCCCATAATTTTTTTGGAAATGAATCCATTTACTTTAGATTCAAATGATTCATTATTCTTTTTATCGTAAAAGGAAATTATAGAAACAAATTTTGCATTTCTTTTTTGTTTTACAAGGTTTAAGATTCCTTTGTTTCCAATTGTTTTAAAAACATACGATGAGTAGGGTCCTGGAAACCCGTTTAAAGAATCAATAAAGAGCCCATCATCTTCAACTATAAGGGGTTTTTTACATTTTTGAAACGCTTGTACTGCTTTGTTTTTAGCAATTTCTTTTAATGAATTAGATTGAATCTCTTCTAGCTTGCATTGAAAGAATCCCAGATTAATTCCAAAACCACCAAGAATTTTTTTTGCCTCTTGGAATTTATTAGAATTTGAGGAGGCAAAAAATAGGTCAAACGACTTTGGCATATCGACCCCTACTCTCAATTTCTAAGACTAAATTTGTAATTCTTAGATATTTTGAAGTGCCAACCACTGATTTGTATCCAACCAAGAAATTTTTCCATGCATGATACACTATGGTGGCATGTGCACTGTTTAGAATTTCCTTGATTAATCTCAAGTCTACTGCCTGATCTTCTGGTTTGATTGTTTTTTGAGATAAACCAAAATCAATAACATAAACCTTGTTTTTGAATAAAATAAAATTTGATGTAGTCAAATCACCATGCATTATTCCGTTTTTATGCATCAGCCCTACAAGATTACCCATTCGCTTTGATAAAGAAATTATTTTAGAATCAGGCAAATCATGGATGGGTTTACCTGGGATTTGCTGCATGATAATTGATGATTTTTTTAAATTGACAAAATAAACCAGTGGTGTTGGTATTCCATATAATTTTACTTTAGAGAGTGTTTGAGATTCTTTAATTGTTCTTTGTTTTCGTAGATTAGCATCAAGAATAGGATTACGATAATTTTTGGTTTTTCTAATTTTTAAGATTGCTTTAGAATTATCCCATTTTGTAATATAGATATCTGCTTCCGCTCCTTTTTTTATTAACTTCATTATATTATTGAAAAATCATTCATAATTTAGTTGTTAAAAAACATACAAATTTCCCAAAGATAGTGTAATTTCAATGGAAGAAGGCGAAAAAAGACTAAAACAAGAAGATTGTAATGAAGATAACCTAGGTTCAGGAATTCTTACGCTTACAAATAAAAGACTAGCCTTTGACAAAACCCAATCCAGAATAATGGATTTTTCAAAGCGTTTTGGGGATACTGTGCTTAATGTAGAATTAAAGGATGTTGTGAAAACATGGAAAGAAGGAAGATTAATGAAAAAAGTTTGTTTTACTGCTAAAACCAATGATGGAGAAAAAACTTTCAAGTTTGGAGTAATGGGTACCAAAAACTGGCTGAAAAATATTGAATCTGCAATAGAGGACTACAAAAATCAATAATTAACTTTAACAGAATCTAATCTCCAAGATTGTGTCACAAAAGTTTTTTCTAAAGAAACCCCTTTCTTGACTTGGTTTTCTAAAAGTCCTGTCCAGCAGATTTGACTGCCACAATCACCTGCAAATTTTTGAGGAGATACAAAAAATTTACAACCATGTCTTTTACAAACATCTCTTAGCATTTCAGATAATCGTTTGTTTGCTGCAACACCACCAACAATTAACAATTCTTTTTTTCCTGTAAATGATAATGCTCGCTCTACTGCTTCACTAACCATTGCAAAGGCAGTTTCCTGTAAAGAAAAACATGCATCAGCTTTGCTGTTTGGAACAATAGATTTAGTAGCTGACAATAACCCAGAAAATGAAACATCATTTCCTTTTACTGAATATGGTAGTGTAACATATTTTGATGAGGTTTTGGCAAGTTTTTCGATATTTTCTCCACATGGAGAGGCAAGCCCAATTGATCTTCCAAATTGATCAAGCAGTTGGCCTAACGTGATATCCAAAGTCTCTCCAAAGACTCTCCATTGCTTATTTAGAAATGCTAGTAGCATGGTATGCCCCCCAGAAACTAAGAGAACTAAAGGATTTTTTGCGCCAGTTAGAAGTTTACCTAATTCAATATGTCCAATTGCATGATTCACCGGATAAATTGGAATATTATAATAAGATGCAATGGAGCGAGCAACTACTGCCCCTACTCTCAGGCAGGGACCAAGACCAGGACCTGCAGCATAAGAAATAATGTCCAGATCCTTTATGGTAATTTTAGCCTTCTTAAGACAATCAGATAATACTGTAGGACTATTTTCTATATGATGTCGTGATGCCTCTCGGGGATGAATACCTTCACCCTTAGGAGGCCGATAAATTTTTCTTACATCAGATAATATTTTTCCTTTTTTTCCTTTTTTTTCTATAATTGCACAGGAGAATGTGTGCGCTGTACTCTCAATTCCTAATCCAATCAAGTTAACCCCTACTTAATGTTGATACAATTTTGATTACATCACCATTTTTTAATTTATGATCCCCTCCAATTCTTTGTTTTGTTTTACAATCTATTGCATGCAAAAATCCTTTTGCAATATCTGCATGGACCAAAGCAGCCAAATCTTTTGCCGTGGAGTTTTCAGGTAATAACTTTGCGTCGGGTAAAACATCACCATCTTTGTTAGTTAGTTTTGTTTCATCTTCTACTGGATAAACGACAATAAATTTTAGAGTATCAAATACTGCAATGTTTAAGATTTTTTGAATACCTGTAGATTGAATTTTAGAAAATATTCCTTTAACAACATCGAGAGCTTTTTTTTGTTGGGGTAAAATTTTTTTGTTTTCCACAATAGAGAATCCCTCATCACCAGGAGAATAGTTTACTATTCCTGCTTTAGATGCTTTTCTTAACAATAATTCTGTCTCTGCGCTACAAGGAACAACAGTAGTATCAGAAATTTTTTTGATTATATCAAGATCTTGACATAGATCTGCCTTGTTTGCAGCAATTATTATTGGTTTTGTGTTCTTTCTGAGTTCTTTTACAAAAGTTTGGATATCGGAATTTGACCATTCTTTTGGATTTTTTGAGATTAAATTTAGCTTTTGTAACACTTCGTGAACTTGATAGTCTTTAATTCCCAAGCCAGTAAATCTTTTTGCAATCCCATCTGTTAGTTTTGCTCTTTTTTGATCTATTTCTCTAGTTATCTTATCCCATTCTCTTTCAAGTATGTTTACAAACCATAGATCAAATTCATTTTGAACAAATTCGACATCTTCAATTGGATCATGTGTACCTACTGGAACTGGTTGTCCCTGAATATCCGTAGTACCTGCAATATCCACTACATGGATAAGAACCTCAGCTTGTCTAGCGTCATCCAAAAATTGATTCCCAAGGCCTTTTCCTTCATATGCACCAGGAACCAATCCTGCAACATCAATTAATTTTACAGGAATGAATCGAACCTTATTTACACATAAAGGATTTTCGTGTAAAATTTCAAAATATTTGCATGCACAATCAGCTTTTACATATGCTATACCTACGTTTGGCTCTATTGTTGTAAATGGAAAATTTCCTGTAGGAACTGGAGTTTCAGTTGCTGCAGAGAAAAAAGTTGATTTACCAACATTTGCCTTACCCAGTAAACCAATTTGCATAATCAACAAAAAGTGGATTGTACATATTAGTATTGCAGAAATTGTTTAATGTAGTAAATTTAGATTTAATTGTATGTCTTATGTTATAACTGGAAATCCAGGTGTAGGAAAACATACCCTTACAAAAGAAATTAGTAAAATATTACACCTACCAATAATTGATATCAACGATATTGCTCAAAAGTTTGGATTACTTGAAAAGAGTGAGGAAGCAAACGATGTTGATGTTATCAAACTAGAGAAATTAATTAGAGAAGAAATTTCTCAACCAGTTTTGATTGTAGGACATTTAGCTCCTTATGTTTTATCATCAAACCAAATAAAAAAAGCAATAGTTTTAAGAAAAAATCCTTACGACTTGATTTCGATCTATAAGGAAAGAGGATACACAAAAGAGAAAATTAAAGACAATATAGGAAGTGAAGTCCTGGGTGTGATTCTTTATGATACAATTACTCGATTCGGTGTGGAAAAAACTTTTCAAATTGATGTTACTATGCAAAGTATTCAAGAAACAACAAAAAAAGTATTGGATGCAATTAAAGGAGAAATTAAAACCGAAGAAGTGGATTGGTTAACTACAATAACTGAAAAAAACAATTTGAAGGAATTTTTTACTTATTGATTAAATAACACCTTTGTTTGAAATTAATTGCTTGTTTGAAATTTTAAAAACGGATCTAGCTGGAAGGATTGGGGTAATTCACACTAATCATGGAAAGATAGAAACACCCGCATATGTTCCTGTAATTCATCCTGTAAAACAAACAATTCCTTCAAAAAAAATTAAAGAAATTGGATTTGATCTTGTAATTACAAATGCCTACATAACTAAGAATCACTATGGAGATGAGGCAATAAAAAAAGGAATCCACAAAATAATTAATTTTGATGGGGCAGTAATGACAGATTCTGGTGGATATCAAGTTCTTGAATATGGGGACGTATCTGTTTTACCTCCAGAAATGGCAAATTTTGAAAAAGGAATTTTATCTGATTTTGCAATACCGTTAGACAAACCAACAGGATATGGTCTACCAAGGAAAAAAGCAGAATCATATGTCAATCATACTCTGAAAGTTTCAAAAACAACTCTACAAGATATTGATGAAAACGGACAAATTTGGATTGGTCCTATTCAGGGAGGAGAACATTTTGATTTGGTTGAAAAAGCAACCAAATCTTTGGTCGATATGGGTTTTAAGATGCTAGCCTTGGGAAGTCCAGTAGAGTTTATGGAATCATATGAATACAAATTATTAGCGCAGATGATTGTATCGGCAAAAAAACAAATGCCACACTCCATTCCTTTACATCTGTTTGGGGCTGGTCATCCATTAACAATTCCCTTTGCAGTAGCTTTGGGATGTGATACCTTTGATTCGGCGTCATACATGTTGTATGCAAAGCAAGATAGATACATTACAGATGACGGTACAAGATACCTTTCAGATATCGCTGTTTTCCCTTGCAATTGCGAAATATGCTCAAAGTATACACCTGATGAATTACGTCAATTAAAGGACCAAGAAAAAATTAATGAAATTGCTGTACATAATTTACATGCAATAAAGCTTGAAGTTGATAAGGTAAAACAGGCAATTTATGAAGGAAGATTATGGGAATATGTCTTAAAAAAGGCAAGGGCTCATCCTAAATTATTTGAGATGACAGAAATTTTTATCAATAATTCTGACTTTTTGACTGTTTCTACTCCAAGATTTAAAAAAAAGGCCATTTTTCTTTTTGATAAAGACGACCAATATCGACCCGAAGTTCGTTCATATCATGCAATAGTTAGGAGGTTCAAATCTAAGAAAAATTCCCTAATAATTATAAAAGAACCTTACATCAAACCAGGATATTTATCCCAGGATTATTTTGCTCTAAAACAAAAATTCAAAAATATCGATTCGATTCAGATATGTTACTATAATCCACAATTAGGATTAATACCAAATGAAATATCAGATATTTTTCCAGCGGCCCATCATGAGACAGCAAGAGTGGTTTTTAATTCAAAGGAATTTTCAGAATTTAAAACGACATGGATTAAATTTTTTGAGAACAACAAATTTTCAGAAATTTATTTTAATAAAAAAGATAATTTTTTAAAATACTTTATCAAAATTCTTCCAAAAGAAATAAGGAAAAAATCTCTTAATTAAAAAATAAGAAAAAAATGTGTGCTGAAAGATACAGTCTATAAGGCTGCGTCTTCTGCCCAGCCGTTGATGAAGACACCATTTTTGTGAAGAGGTACTGGTTGTCCAGCAGTGTAATTCATTGGTCTCATCCAAAAGATTGACTTTGTTGGGCATACACCGATGCATGCACCATCAGAAATACATCTTTCTGGGTAAAAGACAAATGCCTTACCTCTCTTCCAGCCTTCTACTGGTTTTACTCTAAGGACATCAGGACCAAGAGTTGTACAGATTTCTACACATAGTGCACAGCCTATACATCTTTGCTCATCGATGTCTGGAAGTATTGCGATTGGCATTTTATTCAACTATCTATTTCTTGGTTGCTATTTAAACCATGATTGAAATTCATAACCCCGTTATGAAAATGATCGAATATACTGGTTTTGAAAAAATTACATGCATCAACAGAGCTAAAATTTTAAAAAAACAAAAAGATAACGTGTTTAGCACGTTTATTTTCTCATTGCATCTATTTGACCAGAAGTAACCCAGTCAAGTAATTCGGCAGAAGAAGGGTTGAGTTCAGATTTCTTATCCAACATATTTTTACACCAAATCCAGTTGAGTTGATTTAAGAGTGGTTTGTTTGCTTCGTCACCTTTACGTGTTGCAGCGACGAGTGTTTGATCTATCGTCTTAATCCATTCTTCATAAGTTCTTCCCATGCGGATCGAATCTTAGCTTACACTAATTAAAGCTTTTGTAGATTACATAGCAAGTATAATGATCTAATTTTCTCTAATCTATGTAAAACCAAAAGATCTACCTGAACTAAATAATATGATGAAAAATGCGAAGGAAATTAAATTTAAACAAAAAGATAACGTGATTTGGATGTCTATTTTCTCATTGCATCAATTTGGCCAGAAGTTACCCAATCGAGTAATTCTGCAGAAGTTGGATTTAGTTCAGGCTTCTTATCCATCAGGTTCTTTACCCAAATCCAGTTTATTTGATTTAGTAGTGGTTTGTTTGCTTCGTCACCTTTACGTGTTTTAGCTACAACTGCTTGATCTTGCGTCTTAATCCATTCTTCATAAGTTCTTCCCATTCGGATCGAATTTTAGCTTACAGTAATTAAAGCTTTTGTAGTTTCTGTATTTTAACTAATGATCGAAATTACCTTGGCAAGGTATTAACATAGAATAGAATTCAAATTACTTCTTGGATGTTAAAGTTTTAGGAGCTGCAAATCAAGTTGGTCGTTCTGGTTTTTTAGTAAATTGTAACGGGACAAACGTGCTACTAGATTACGGGGTGTTATTTGGAAGACGAGGTGCTCCTTCAGAATATCCCTTACATGTAAAACCTAAAGATTTGGATGCCATAATTATTACCCATGCACATCTTGATCATTCAGGAAATGTTCCTTCATTGTTTGTAAGCGGAAATACAGATGTTTATGCCACTCCACCAACCTTCGATTTATCGCAATTACTCATCGAAGATATGTTAAAAATTACCAAAGATGCGCAACCTTTTGGATTACCTGAATTAAACAATATGATGAGAAACGCAAAAGAGGTAGGTTTTAGACAAAAGATAACTAAAGGAAATGCCACTTTCGAGCTAAGAGAAAGTGGTCACGTGATTGGTGGAAGTACAGTTTTAATTGAATCTGAAAAAAAGAAGATGTTCTATACAGGAGACATCAAAACGGCTGGCTCTAGAATGTTGCGTGAAGCGGATTTAGATATTGGAGACATTGATCTTCTAATAATTGAAAGCACATATTCCCAAACCGAGCAAATCCCAAGAAAAGAATCAGAAAACCAATTAATTGAATTTGCAAATGAAGTAATGGATAGAAAAGGAGTGTTGTTTATTCCATCTTTTTCTGTTGAACGTTCTCAAGAGATTGCTTGTATTTTACGAAGTTCAAATTTTAAACACAAAATCATAATGGATGGGATGGCACTTAAAGTAAATGATATAATGTTTCGTCATCCAGATTATCTAAGAGACCCAGAAGTTTTTGCAGATGCAATTAACCAATCTATTGCTGTAAAGGATCATGATACAAGAAAACGTGCAATCGAAGAGCCGTGTGTAGTGATTTCTCCTGCTGGTATGTTAGTTGGAGGGAATGCCACATATTACCTACAACAATTATCTTTTGATAGCAAAAATGGAATAGCATTGGTTTCATATCAAGGCGAAGGAACACCTGGCAAAAAACTTCTTGAAACAGGTAAAGTAAATACCAGGGGAAAAGATCTTAATGTTGCAGCAGAGATAAAACAATTCCAATTTTCAGGACATGCAGATAGAAAAGAGTTGTTTGACATAGTTAAAAAAATTAAAGGAAACCCAAAGGTTCTGACTGTTCATGGAGATATGGAATCTTGTGAGAAATTTTCCCAAGAGATACATGACCAATTTGGACTAGATGCTCACGCTCCTTTGGTTAATGAAATCATATCTATTTGAAATGGTGGATTATTGTAAAATTAATTTAGAAAGTACGATAAATAGTGGGCAAGTTTTTCTTTGGAAAAAGGATCAAAATAATTGGTATGGAATTAATGGGCAAGATATTTTACAAGTTAACAGCTTTGGAAAAATTAAATCTTTTTCTAAACAAAAAATAGATTATTTCAGGGAAAAAGATAATCTTGAAGAAATCTTAAAATCAATTTTGAAAGATAAGATAACAAGATATGCCGTAAAAAAGTATCTTGGACTTCGATTGCTTAGACAAGATCCTTTTCAATGTTTTATTTCATTCATTGTTTCCTCAAATTCAAATATCCAAAAAATCAGAAAAACTTTGGAAAATATTTGTAAAATTTTTGGAGAAAAGGTATATTTTGACAATAAGGAATTTTTTTTGTTCCCTGAACCAAAATTTCTTGCATCTGCATCAATTCAAGAAATTAAAAAGTGTGGTGCTGGTTATCGATCAAAATTTATTATAAAAGCTTCAGAGATGGTTTCTTCGGATGCAATTAATTTTGAATACTTAAAAAAATGTGAATATTTTAAAGCCAAAGAAATTATTTCTCAAGTTCCCGGTGTAGGTAACAAAGTTGCAGATTGTATATTGTTATTTTCCCTTGATAAAACAGAAGCATTTCCATTGGACAGATGGATGATTCGAATTTTGGAAAAATACTATCCTAAAATCTTTGAACTTGGTACTAAAAGCATTACAAATAAACAGTACAATATACTGCACGAAAAAATTACAAAATATTTTGGTCCATATTCTGGATATGCTCAACAATTTTTGTTTAAAATGGAAAGAGACATTTACAAAAAAAAATGGTTGTAAACCCTTAAAATAGTAATTAATTTGCTGGTTTTTGGGCCCATAGCTCAGCATGGATAGAGTGTTGGACTTCTAATCCAATGGTCAAGGGATCGAAGCCCTTTGGGCCCGTTCTAACAAATTTATTCAGAGTGAAGCGATATTTTTGTATGAAGGATATAGAGTTTAATCTAAATTCTAAAGTAATTCACCCAAATTCTGAGATCAAAGGTACAATTTTAGTATCATATCCAGGTAGATATGACGGTGTTGTAATCAATACAACAATTTTAGATTCAAATGAACATATTATCTACAAGTCATATAATGGAAAAAAAATATCTCAAAACGTATCAAGGCTTTTTATCAACAAAGATGTAATGCCAGAAAACAAAGCTGAATTTACTGCAATTATTTCATTAGAATCAACACAAGAACACGAGATTAAATTTAGAGCCTCAATAATTGAGCAACATAAAGAAATTGAAAGTCAAATAATATTTGCAAGGTATTATACCTAGAATCTGCTCTTTTCAATTTTAATTGTTCCAGTCATCCAAGGATGTGGATCACAATGATATGGAATTTCCTGTTCTACTGTGAAAAGAAATTCAAATGTTTCTCCCGGCATTACAACTCCTACAGACCCGAAATCACCACTGTAAGAGTCTGCCGTCCGGTGATCAGGAGTTACTGTATGTGGTGTTTCGTCATTGTTTTCCCAAATTACACGATTGCTGATTCCAAGAAGAACAGTTGCCTTATTTGGGACATAGCTTTCATTACCTTCTGTAACCGCGCCTGGTACAATCTCAATTACAAAAGTTTCCTCAGGATTGAGAATATGTTCTGATACGGAAGGTTTGGCCAATGACTCTGGAAGATAAAATCCAGTATAGAAAATAAGGGCAACTGACATTCCAACAATTACTGTAATTAGTCCTATACCATACGCGGGACTAGTCGGAGTTGCACTCAACGATTTTTTCCCCCCCAAGAGTTCTTATAAAGCTTTTTTAGAATTTGGGAAATCATGGTTTTGAAAGATCATCTGATCCAATGTTTGTATCTCGGTTAACATCAAAACCAACATCAGCTTTTATTTTTGGAGTTTGAATTTCTGAAGGTAATTCTTTTTTATCTTCAGGTTTTCCTGAACCCTCAGGAAGCTTACTGGTCTCTGGAACTGGTTGTGGCTCTGGCAGCTTTGGTTTTTCCTCGGGTTTTGGAACTTGGGGTGGAGGAGGAGGAGGATTTTTGGCTTGCGCTAATCCATATCTATAGAGATGGAAGAATCCAGCAAAGACTAACAATATGATTCCTATAAAGAACAAGGAGATGTTCTTCATTCCAATCAAGGCTGCATTGTAAGCTGCAATGTTAAGCAAAACTTGGAATGCCAACAGTGCTACTAAAAGCCAATTTATCCATTTTTCTGTGAGATTAATTGTTGCTACTTTTTTAGGCCCATTTTCTTTATGAAGTTTAGCTTTTCTCTCAGACTCTTTTGCCATGTGTATCATCATGTATGTGAATCCAAAACTCAATGGTACTAAGAGTATCATTGTAGAGTAGAAGAATAATGGATCAATAACAAGACGCTCTACTAGTGGAATTGTTACATCCGGAGAAATATAGAATCCCCAATATGTAGTGACCATAATTTGGGCAAGACTTGTGATTCCAAATGCCGTAATCATAGGACGATCTTTCCAAGAGAATTTTTTGTATCTATCAATGAACGGGATCAAAACTAGCGATGCTATAAAAATCAAAGGCCATAGTAGTCCTGTGACGAATTTGTCATATTGGGTTCTCATGAATGCGTAAATTCCTGTGAGATACCATTCAGGGACTGTTACACCCGGCGGTACTGTGGGTTCAAATTTGAATCCCATATCAATTGGGAAAACACCACCTGTGATTAAGATGGCACCAGAAATAGCCATAACCATTGGTACATCAAATACTAGGAATCGTGGGAAGTGTACTGCCATTAAAGCAAGCATTACGATTGGTAAGAGGAATACATGTTGTGCATAGAATCTTAAAACAAAATCAGAAAATCCACTACCTAATGCCGAATCACGTATCAACGGTCCAACTACAGGAATAGAAGTGGTAAGAGAGGCAGCAATACTAATTGCAAGTTCTGCTCTTTCGCTAAATATTACATCATAACCTGTAAAAGCTTCAAGAACTGTAACTACACCAAGTATGACACCTGTTACCCATAATAGTTCATTTCTAATTTTGTATCGTCCACTAAAGAATTGATAATACATGTGAAGAACAGCCAAGAGTACCATTGCGTTTGAGCCATGGTAGTGGATGTTTCTCATATGAAATCCAAATGGCACTTCATCATTGATGAATTGTACACTATCCCAAGCCCTGTCTAAAATTGGTTGATAATAAAACATGAGTAACGCACCAGTGATTCCAAGAATGATAAAAGTAATGAAAGTAAGCATCCCCAAAAATCCAAACGGACTTACAAATCTTGCTGGAAAGGAAAATTTAATTGCAGTAAAAATAGATCTGTCAAACCCTTCCCATAACCAGTAGAAAAAGGCTACTGCCCCTGTTCTTCTACTTAATGAAACGGCCATATCCAATTACTCCATTATCATTAACACCCCAAGTTGGCGGCAAAATCCATAAAAAGCCATCTGAGTCTTTTTCAAAATTTATTTTTGGCAAAGTGTTTGATGGAGGAGCCTGAACCGATGCAGGTCCTCTAAAAGCTGTTCCAGTAGATGGATCATACATGCTACCATGACATGGACATTCTCCTCTTTTTCTTCCCTCATCAGGCCAGTATTTCCATAAACACCAAAGATGAAGGCAAATCATACTAAATCCCCTAAAAGCAGAGACATCATTTTTAGAACCACCTAGCTCTTCAGGTAATCTAATGAATTGCCATTTTCGAAATGCTTCTGCATCAAGTGCAGAGTCTCCAGTTGACGGATATGTGATAACTTCGGAAAAATTTAGTGGAAAAGTATTAACATTTGCTTGAGTGCCATCAGGTAAGATCACTCTAACTTTTTCTAGTGTAGATGATGTTGGATTTGGCATATAGTTTCCAAAGGGAATAAACGGAGCAAACGCTAGTCCTGTTCCTGCGGCTCCCATTAACCTGAGAAAGTCTCGTCTGGATAATCCGTCAGATTTTTTTGTACCCTGCTCTGACATTCAAGCTTGTGTACTCGCCAAATTGCTTATAAACCTTGTACAGTTATTTGTCTGAATTTCGTTTTGTAATAAATACAAACACTAAGGCGATCATAATTCCAATTCCAATACCGATAATCAATTCGATTGGAAACGAAATCTCATCGGCAATTTTATCTTGTTTGGTAATAATTGATGAATCGTTTGAAATGGTTTTTTCAATGACCTCAGATATTGACTTGGTTTTATTTTGCAGGAATAGTTCTGGCTGAATTTCAGTTTGATTTAATTCATTTAATTCAGATTGGACGTCTGCAGAAATTGTAGAGAATTTTGCTGCCAGTGTAATTTGTTCAGTAGTTGAATTTCCGCCAAACAAAGTAGAGTGAGCTAAAATCGAGTAGGTACCAGTTTGATTAATTGGAATATAAATTACTGTAGATGTATTATCCTTGTTTTTAACAGGGAAAAATCCACCTCCTTGACTAAAAACGGAATTTCCTAACCAATCAAGAGATGCCCATCCAAGAAAATGTCCAAATATTCCTGCTGGCATATTTGTTTGAATTATTTTCCCTTTGGGATTCATAACAAACACAGAAAGATTTGTGTCATCTGTATTCCAAGATAGTTCAATTGCGGCAGAATTAATTGACTCATCTTTAATATCAAAATAATATTGCCGCCAGTCCCCTGCCATGTAGCGATTAGCCATATCAAAAGCACCTTTTATGTATCCATTACCATAAAGCACATCATCACTTTGATGACCTAAAATCAAAATAGGAGTGTCTTTTTGGTCAATTGGTAGTTTTACCACAAAAGATACTGGTGCATTTACAGTATGTTTATCTCCTTCAAATGTTAGAAATCCTTGATAAACACCAGTTTGAATATCACTAGGTAAAACCAAATTTATTTTTACCTTTGCAGTATCATATGGTGGAACTGTAATCGTTGAGGATTCTGGCCATAATACAGACCATTTTTGTTTTTGATAATAACTTGCAGATAAAGTATACTCCATTGAGGTGGAATTTAGTTTTGTATCACCTGACCAGTATGAGTATCTTGTAGGAACTGGATATACTCCAACAAGTGGAGTACCTTCAAACTTTTCACTTGGTTCAGTAATTCTTAGTTCTTGTACTGTTCCCCAAGACCCTGCTCGGCTGATTAGTGATAATTCATCACTGGTAACTTTTGTGTTGTTATTTTTATCAACCCAATCATAAAGATAGAGCGATGAAATTTTTATGTCATTTGCATATAGGTCGTCTGTCTTGTTCATAAAGGTACTAAAGGGAAAATTTACGTTTAAAATCAACAGTGAGGCATCCTCAGGTATTGGATTTTTTTTATCAAAGAAATCTCCTAGATCTTTGTGTAGTTTAATATCAGAGAGTTCAATATAATTGGGAATAAATGCAGTTTTATTTTTTAGGTCTGGGTCTTTAAGGTAATTTGCATCCAGTTGACGAACTTTGGTTTCACCCTCAAACTGATTTTTTTTGATTAGAGATAATTTTTGCGGTTTAATTTTTATTTCAATTTGTTTATCAGTAGGATTCTCAATTGTAAATATTGCATAGGTTTTTTCTCCAGGAGACAATTGTCCCCCAAACCAACTGGTCATAGGCTTTGGTTTTGATGGAAACTTAAATTTCTCAAAACCTATTGCAGTTGAATTAAAAGATTCTGCAACCGGATCTAAAATTTTCTTTATATTTTTGTAGGATGCATCATTATAAACTATGAAGATTTCATTATCACCATTTACAAATCCAAGTGCAGAATCTACATTTACTAAACCTGAACCCTGATTAAATGGATCATTCTGTAAATCCGTTGCAGTGGACATTAAGATATTTTTGATAGTAAAAGGATCATAATCTATTGATTTGTTATTTAGTCCTTCCATCAAAACAGCAGCGCTTCCGGAAACTATTGGTGCTGCCATGCTGGTTCCACCAAATAGAGAAAATGATTCTTTCTTTGAATCTTTTTCAATCTTTAACATTGTTGATGGCGTAAATCCATATGCACCTATACTCATGATGTCTGGTTTTGGATCACCAATAATTCCTGGACCTCTGCTTGAAAAATCTACCACATGATTATAGTGTGAAGTGGAATTTCCAAATCTTGGCTGATTTTCAAATGGACCATAACCAACAAAAACATTGTTTGTTGTCGCGCCGACAGAAATTCCAAAGGGCGAGATATTTGGCATCCCTATTGTTCCGTATCCTGGTCCTGAATTTCCTGCACTAGACACAATAGTTATTCCAGGATAATCATCATCAAGAGATTTTGGGGTTACCAGTATACTTTGAATTACTGACAAAATATCCATTCCAGGAGCTGATTTAAGGGATGGGAAATTTGAGATTCCCCAACTGTTAGATATTATATCCACATTTGTTTTGCCAATAAATTTCCAGTCATTCTCTTCATTTTCAAATCCAGCAGCCCATAACCACGCATAAATGGTATCTCCAAACCATAGGGCCTTTATTGGAACTATTTTTGCGCCAGGGGCTACTCCTTTAATTACAAACTTTTTTGTGTCGTTGTAAATATCATATTCTTGTAGACCTTTTGAAATAATTGAGGCAGTACTAGAAGTTCCGTGACCAAGAAAATCTGTCATCACTCCAAAAAAGTTTCCCTTGGGATCTAGTGCGGGAAGAAGTGTACCATTTATTGCATTTAGAGTGTCATCTACATTGATTGTTTTGTTTTGAATTACTCCATGAACATCAAGTACCCTAGCTCCAATAGTTCCAGCACTAAAATCTATTACTCCATCTTCATTAGAATCATAAATTAGATATTCATTTCCACTCCCCAAAACTATTGGCTTTTCATCAGTAAAATCAAAATCATAATTTGGACTCTCACCTGGCTCTAAATCAAATCTGGTGTAATCTTCCCAAGATGTAGAAAGATCTGGAATTATGGTATCATACTCTCCTGCTACATTAGAGTCAACAAAGAGGACCGGCACTACTTGAATTCTTACTTGCCCAGAGAAACTACCTTGATACATTATTCCAAGATGATAAATTCCACTTTTTGATTTAATGTAATCTCTGTTATTATCACCGATTTTCATATCGGTATCTAGTGTTCCATTAAAAATAATGCTTGATCCAACTTGAGGAAAAAAAGAATTGTAAATTGGAATTTGTGTTCCCTTTCCATCTTGGGAAATATCAAGAAATATTCCTTTCTTTGTCTGATAGACACCCGAAGTTATTCCCTCAGGCAAAGGTTTGCTGTAATTTCTAATGATATTATCTTTATCAATATAGGCAAAGAATGTGGCATTAGTCAAGATAATTCCTTGTCCGTCTGCGTCAATCATGATTGGGTGATTGAGTTTGTCCCTTGCAAGAGAATCCTTAATGTCTGGATTTGAGAAATCTACACCAGTATCTACAACTGCGATTGTTATTCCCTTCCCTGTAACATTATATTTAGTCTCAGCCAAACTAGAACCTGTAATTTCTCCAATCCTGGAGGCATCAGGAACGCCTTGCTCTGAGTGAAAATCAAGTGGAAAGTCTTCAATAACTGTATATCCACGTGAGATTAGATTAGAAACTGAATTTTCTTCTAATACAGCTACATGGAAAAATCCTCGGTCAGACTCTATTCCATATAATGAATTTTTTTTTAAAAAATCAAAATCATTTAAACCAGCTCCAAAGATCACATATCTCTTGTAATTATTTTGTGTAAAAAAATCTGGCGGGACATTTACTATATCTGAATCAAAAATGTCATAATTTTTCTGAACAAAATTATTATCCACTAAATCACCGCCAGTAAAACCATATGAACTTGAAAATACGGAAGAAAGTAAAATAATTGAGAAAAAGATTGCCGCCTTGGGCATATGATTATTGTTAAATTCTACGTTATTATAACTATCTTCTTCGTGCAAGTATTGTAACCTGAAGTGCAACAATTATTCCAATTGATGCCACTATTGGAAACAATAAAGAATTAATCTGAGAGGATGCCTCTTCAATATTTACGACAGAACTGGATACTGATGCTACACTGGCATCAATATTTCTACTAGCATTTCCCAGTGTAGAGCCAAATTCTTGAACTTCAGATTTTAAGGTAACAAGTTCTTTGGATGTTTCATCTAAGACTGAATTTAATTGAATTATTTGATCAGCAATTCCACTAAGGTCTTGGGTTTGGACTAGAGTTGCAGCAGAACCATGAGAGATGGTTCCTTGGCTAAATGCGACCACATGAAAGACAAATGTCCCTTTTTCTTGTGGGGTATAATCGACAAAATACAATCCTTGATGTAAGGTTTTAAAAGAATCAGATAGTTTTACTACCTTTCCTGAGGGGAGATGAACATGAGTGGTTTCAAGTAGTTTGGTGGGATCATTTCCAATTAAAAGACCATCACTTGTTGTTTGAACAAACACACGAAATGAATTATTTACTGCGGCAGTTTCAGGGGCAAATACTAGTGTGTTTATTTGTCTTTCAACTGGAACCTGTACTAGTTCAGTAGTTGATGTAAATTTAACATCAATTTTTTGGGACACTCCATTTTGTTCAGTACTAATTACCTCAACAGTATAAGTTCCAAAAGGAAAACTTGAGGAAGAACTAGGCCAAGTTATTAGAATGTGGTTAAAGGCACCCTCATCATTTGCAGTTACCTGGTCAAATCTTGCTATTGTTTCATCTGGTGCAAATAGTCTTATTATCAAATTTTCATCTGGTAGTCCTTTTCCATATACGAAGAGGGGTTGATTTTCAGAGAAAACAATACTGTTGGTGGCAACCTCCAGTTCAGAAAAACCATTCTGTATTGGAACAGCCAACAAGGGAATAAAAAGCAAAATTAGAATTTTTGCATTCATGTTAGAATACATGAATATTATCACCTAGATATTACTTCTGGAAAATTTGTCTATAACTTTCGTTAAGAGGTAATTCAAAAAAAAAGAAATTCGTTAAGAGGTAATTCAAAAAAAAAGAAAAGGGGAATGTGAATTTTCTAGTCTTAGTTGACAGTTATGTCGATTGCTTGTGGTGGAGATAAAGCAGTTGGGTTATCAACGCTTTCCCATACAAATGCAGTTGCATCATATGCACCTGCACTGGATGGAATCCATGACAAGGCTGGGCTGAATGATTGTCCTGGGGACAATGAACCAGTAATCCATGCTAGTGAGACTGTAACGCCATTTCCATCCTGAACCTGTATCAAATAAGCGAATGGTTGCTCTCTATCTTGGCCATTTGCAATATCACAAGTAATTTGTACCTGCTGGTCTACGGAAACACTACTTAGTGTATTACCGAAGGCATCAGCAACTCTACAGTTGGAAGCCGGAGCTCTCTCTAGAGGTGGTACAACAGTACCTATGAGTGAAGTGGCAGTGATATCGAGTTCATCTGCTGTTGTATAAGGATCAGGTAAGGTGTTATCTTCATATTCTGCAGTGACAGTGTCACCTTCTGCGACTCTGAGTCTGTGACCGGATGATTCATCGGTTGTAGTGAAGAACACTGTTCCCTCGAATATTCCGGTTGCCTCATTAGTCTCAGTTACAGTCAAATCAATACCACCAGCGTCTGAATCAGACCACACGTCAACATT